>ENA-UOYA01005169-UOYA01005169.1-activated-sludge-metagenome-genome-assembly--contig:-NODE-5169-length-10465-cov-6.395389_pt1 | contig 10465 bp, 5 predicted proteins | sample MGYA00238163_ERZ764804 | MGnify/ENA primary metagenome ERZ764804 (study PRJEB28919, sample SAMN05720223) | activated sludge metagenome | isolation source: Anaerobic digester | place: Hong Kong...
GCAGCCTTTAAACATCCGTGGGCGAGATTCATCATCAGAAGCCCTTCCTGAGGGACAGGCACGGCAATATTTTCCTGCCGGTAGTAGGCCGCCCGTTTCATGGCCAGGGCATGCAAGGTAATATTCTCCGGAGCCATTTGCAGGACCCGCCGTAACGTCTCTGCTAAAACGGTGCAATCTTCACCCGGCAAACCAATTATTAAATCCATATTCACGACCGGAATCCCTGCTTCCCGGGCCAATTCATAAGCCTGGTATATTTCCTGCACCGTATGCTGGCGCCCGATGGAAAGCAAAGTATCCTCCCGCATTGTCTGCGGATTGATACTTAGCCGGGTAACCCGGTGCTGCTTTAAAACATGCAGCTTTCCTCTGTCTAAAGTATCCGGTCTGCCTCCTTCTACCGTCAACTCCCTGTCTTCGGTAAAGGAAAAGCTGTCTTCAACCGTCTCTAAAAGCCGCGCCAATTGTGCTTCAGACAATACCGTAGGAGTACCTCCGCCCAGATAAACCGTTTGCACCTTTACCCCGGTGTCGCGCAAGATATTTCCGACAGTTGTCAACTCCCGCTCTAAGCCGGCTAAATAGGCAGGCAGTAAATGTCCCCAGCGGGCAAGAGAAAAAGAGGGAAAAGAACAATAACGGCAACGGGTCGGACAAAAAGGGATCCCCACATACAGACTGAGCAGTGGATCCTCTCCTGCCTTCGGAAAAAAAGGCCGCTGATATTCCGCTACCTTCGTTAAAAGCTCGGCACGCTCCTCACTTAAAGCAAAATCATGGATTAAATGCCTCTTAATTTGCTCTCTGGAGAAGCCTTCGTCCAGAAAACGGTGCACAATTTTGGTCGGCCTTACGCCGGTCAAAATCCCCCACGGACTCGGCTCCAGAGACAAGGCCCGCACGAAAACGCGATAAAAGGCGAGCCGGAGCAAGCGTCTTTCCCGATTGCTCCGGTCCTCGGTGAAGGCTTCAGAACGAAGCCTTTCGCACTGCTTATCAAGGAATTTAGCGCCACTTAAAAAAGTAACCGTAATCTCCGCCGAAGCGGTCTTTTTTTCGATCCGGGCCACCAGTTGCGGCCAATCATCCCCGGGCACAGCCGGGGACAGTTTATCCTCCTCTAGTCGCTTAGCCTGAGCAGAAAACTGCTCAGACGCCCGCATATTCTCCGCCGGCAGAGTAAAATGCGCGCTTCCGGCCCCTTCCTCACACGTTAATCTGGGAAAATAAATCCTGAGCATGTCATGAATAACCCGAAAATCAGCCGGCTCGGAGGAGATAACCGTTAAACACTGCACCGCTTTATCCCATCCCTTCACTCTGTTACCTGACTCAGATACGGATTTACTGCCTTTTCGCGGCCCATCGTTGATTGGGGTCCATGTCCCGGAAAAATGACAACTGTATCAGGAAGAGGTGCTAATTTTGACTGCAGAGAACTCATCATTTCGCGCAGCGAACCACCCGACAAATCTGTTCGCCCAATCGTTCCCGCAAAGAGTGTGTCTCCGGTGAAGCAAACACCCTCGCCAAGAAGACATACCCCTCCTCTGGTATGTCCCGGTGTATGTAAGACAGAAAAATGCAAACTACCCACCTTTAGCGTGTCACCCTCATGTAAATATCCGTCGGGGGCCGCGTTGGTCTCTTCCTGCATTAAGGCATCGTCTTCCTCATGAATGAATAAAGGAGCCCCCGTGGCATGCCGCACAAACTCATTTGCCCCCACATGATCATAATGACCATGTGTGTTCACAATATATTTAACCTTCAAGCCTAATTGGCCAAGCTCCCGCCCGATCTTTTCTCCTTCGTCACCCGGATCAATCACCAGCGCCTCCATGGTTTTTTCATCATACACAAGATAACAATTAGCCTGCAACATCCCAACCGTAACTACTTTAATTTTCATGCTTCATACCTCCAGCGAAAACTAGACATCGTTATTTAGAACTGTTTCTTGCTATCCAGCAATATGGTGACCGGTCCGTCGTTTTCCAAAGAGACCAGCATCTCTGTCTGAAAAACGCCGGTAGCGACTGTCACGCCCTGTTCCCGGCAATACTCCACAAATAATTCATACAAAACCTGCGCTTCTTTGGGCGGTGCCGCTTCCGTAAAACTCGGTCTCCTACCCTGCCGGCAATCTCCGTATAAAGTAAACTGCGAAACGGCTAAGATTTCGCCTGCCACCTCTTTTAGGGATAAATTCATTTTGCCTGCCTCATCCTCAAAAATACGCAGATTAACAATCTTTTCCGCCAGGTAACGGCTATCATCTTCCCGGTCATTCCTGCCCACTCCCAAAAGTACTACCAACCCTTTGCCTATCCGGGATACAACCTTACCTTCAACGGCGACAGTTCCGACCTTGACCCTCTGCACAACGGCACGCATTTTTTCTCCACCCCGCTCCCATTTGCTCTTTCTCGCCCTTATTTTTTGGGAATTACCCGGAATACATCCGTCACATCTTTGTTTCGTTTGATTTTTTCGATTAAATGATTCAATTGAGAGATGTTGTGCACCTCCACCCGCAAATTGATAATCGTCAGCTTATTCTTGCTGATCCGTGCATTAACCGAATTAATATGCAGCTTCATATCGGCAATAATATTCATTATATCCATTGTTAAACGTGGCCTATCCATGGCATAGACCTCTAGTTCCACCTGATAAACACTCTCTTTCTCTTCCTCCCAGGATAGTTCCACAATCCTTCCGTGATCATCCTGCAAGAGAAACTCCACATTCGGACAATCCTTCCGATGGACTGAGACTCCTCTGCCCCTCGTCACATAGCCGATTACCGCATCACCGGGCAGGGGATTACAGCAATGGGAAAGACGGACAAAGACATCATCCACCCCTTTTACCACAATACCGCGCGCCCTTTGCCCCGCCTTCCTGCCTTTGCTTTGCTTCAGCTCTTTTTGTAATTCGTCCAAAGGCACGTCTGCCGGTACTTTTTTCGCATCTTTATAATACTCGTCACGAACCCGGGCGATAATCTGACTGGCAGTTACCGTTCCTTCTCCCACCGTGGCAAAGAGATCGTCAATATGGTTCATACTAAATTTTTTAACCGTTTCCAATAAGCGGTCAGTCTTAAAGAATTCCCCGGGATCGAGCCCCTGTTTTTTCAATTCCTTTTCCACACTGTCACGGCCACGGAGAATGTTCTCCTCACGTTTTTCTTTTTTAAACCACTGTCTGATGCGGTTTTTCGCTTGCGGCGTTTTGACGATCTGCAGCCAGTCGCGGCTCGGGCCGTTCGCTTGCTTCGAAGTGATTATCTCTACTATATCCCCATTTTTGAGCACATAATCCAGGGGAACAATTCGCCCGTTAATTTTCGCCCCAACACAACTGTTTCCGATATGGGAATGAATCCGGTAGGCAAAATCCATCGGCACTGAACCTGCCGGAAGCTCAATCACATCGCCTTTAGGCGTGAAGACAAAAACCACATCAGAATAGACGTCAATTTTTAAGGCCTCCATAAATTCCTTCGTATCACGCAATTCTGTTTGCCATTCCAGGATCTTTCTGAGCCAGGCCAATCGTTCATCGATGTCTTTGTTTACTGCTTTCTTCCCTTCTTTATACTTCCAGTGGGCGGCAATACCAAACTGGGCAGTCTTATGCATCTCCACCGTCCGGATTTGGATTTCAAAAGGTTCCCCCAAAAAACCCATGACCGTGGTATGCAAAGACTGGTACATATTTGGTTTGGGCATCGCGATATAATCTTTAAATCTGCCGGGAATCGGTTTCCAGAGGGTATGCACAATCCCTAAAACCTCATAACAATCTTTGACCGTATCAACAATGACCCGTACCGCAATTAAATCATAGATTTCATTTAATTCTTTGCCCTGTTCCTTCATCTTGGTATAGATACTGAAAAAGTGCTTCGGTCTTCCCTCGATCGTGGCGCGAATATTTGCCTCTTTCACCTTCTCAGCGAGTATCTTAATCACCCGGTCAATATAGGCTTCCCGTTCATGCCTTTTCATGGAGATTTTTTCGACTAAACTATAATATTCATCCGGCTTTAAGTAATGAAAAGCCGTATCCTCCAATTCCCACTTGATGGAGAATATCCCCAGGCGGCTCGCCAGGGGCGCAAAAATCTCCAAAGTCTCCTTGGCAACTTCCCGCTGTTTATGTTCAGGCTGATGCTTTAAGGTCCGCATATTATGCAGGCGATCGGCCAGTTTAATCATAATCACCCGAATATCCTTGGCCATCGCCAGAAACATTTTTCGCAGGTTTTCCACCTGCTGTTCTTCCTTCGAACGAAAATCAATCTTGTTCAGTTTGGTAACCCCGTCAACAACCAGCGCTATTTCCGGCCCAAAGGTCTTTTCAATCTCTCCCAGGGTAATCGGGGTATCCTCGACCACATCGTGCAGCAAGCCGGCCGCTAATGTAGGCGCATCCAGCTCTAAGGAAGCCAGGATCTTTGCGACCGCCAGCGGATGAACAATATATGGGTCGCCGGAGTTTCTCACCTGTCCCACATGCGCATTCTGGGCATATGTGTAGGCCTTTTTCACGAGCGCAATCTCTTCAGGACTCATATACTTCGCTATTTGTTCTTCTAAACTGTCAAACAAATCTTGACACGCTTTATTGATCTTCTCTGACATGTTTTCACCACCGGTTCATGATCTCGGATTACCCAATAGGCCTGCTTCAAGCGACCTATTATTCTTACGCTGTTTGCACCGGGCAAATCGGCTGATTTACCGCCGCTAAAATATGCTCTGCCGGGGCATGCAGGGCGAATTCGGCAAAAGACTGGAAATCCTCCCACTCATCCTGGCCTTCGACGAAACGGACCGAATCAGCCAGGTCTAATTTGCCAGGCGGCGGGGGTACCAAATGTAGATAACGAGTCTTCCCTTCCACCTCCCGCAGCAATAAACCTAAGTCTTCCAGGATGCCCAGACAAACAGAAGCGGTCTGTTCCCGGAAGTTTTTTTCCCCTAAACGCTGCATCGCTTCCTGCAACTGGCGATTGGTCAATTGCAAAGGTTCTCCTTTTTTCCCCTGTTCACGCAAATAAGTATAAAATTTCGCCAGCACCTTGCGTGTGGGAGCGGCCGCTTCCAGAAGCAACTCATTTAGCTTCTTGTCTTCCTCATTAAAAAGCAAATGGATACGGGCTCTTTTTTCATTCCGCCCCGCTCTCCCCGCCAACTGGTTGAATTCGGTCAAAGAAAAACACAAATGATACAAAACCACATTCTGGATATCCGGAATATCGACTCCTTCCCCGAAAGCACTGGTGGTAACCATCACCCGCAATTGGCCGTCCCGAAACATCTTTTCCAGCTGATTCCGTTGCGCACTGTATAAACCACCATGATAAAAACCGATCTCATCCTTCGCCGCAGGATAGTAGTAACGCAGATCCCTGGCCAGCTGGTAGGCCTGTTTACGACTATTCACATAAATGACCATCCGTTCCTTGGTATCCACCAATTTCAGCAAATACGGCAGCTTCTCCTTTTCCCGGCGTTTATCCACTATTTGCAGGTTCTCCCGGACATACCTTTCCAGCACTATCTCAGTAATATCTAAATTATCCCCGATTACACGGACTGTCTCATCCTCGGCTGTGGCTGTTGCCGCTAAGACGAGCGGTCGCCCCAACTGCCGCCAGCAGCGGCTGAGCAGCAAATAGCCCCGGCGTTTTCCCTCCGCCAGATGATGAGCTTCATCAACAACAAAAAAACCGATCCGTTCGGCCATACTCCCGAACTTCTCCAAATGAAAGGCCAGGAATTCCGGTGTGGTCAGCACGATATCCACTTTCCCCAGCGCATAATCCTTGAAAAACTCCTTTTTCTCGTGAATACCCACCGACCCATTTACGGCCGCCACCTTAAGCCCCAACGGCGCCATGATTTTCTGCAAGCGGTAATACTGGTCATTGACCAGGGAACGAAGAGGATAAAGCAGAATGGTGATTTTCTGCTCGGCTAAAGCCTGATAAATCGCCATGGCCTGAAAAACGGCTGATTTACCCCGGCCAGTGCCAAACACAATCAGCGTATTCTGCCCATTTTTTAAACTTCTGATCGCTTCTTTCTGCTTTTCATGATATTCGGCCTCCCCCAAAATGGCCCGGCGGATTTTCTCCCCTAACGCTGCGGAGGAATACTTGAGCACTTCTTCTTTAACAGCCGGCAGGTTCTCCTCGCCCTGCCCCCCATTGATTTTCCGGATGCAGAGATTAACCCCGAGGGTATCCTTCTCTTTCTCCCCGCCAGTTACCTGCGTAACATAGGCTTCATATTTTGTGCCCTGGTCCATGGCGGTGGCCAGGTAGCGCGCTAATCTCTTTTGTAAATAGCCAATCGCACTGTCCTGATAGTATACGGCAATGGCCTTGGCGTCAAAAGGATTATCCGCTTCTCTATTGAGGTTAACAGCATCCCCGGCCTGAATCTCCCGGATAATCTTTTGCCGGTCGGCGAAAGTGACCCCCGCTACTTTCGTGAAAAACTCCTCTTTCTCAAGAATATCACGGAAATAAGCATCTTCCAACCATATTTCGCCATCTAAATAGAGCTGCTCCAAAAAGGATATGGGCGTAAAAAGATCATCCGGCTCGCTGGTATCCTTCAAATCTCGAATCTTCAACTGCAGGCGCGTGACCCCTTGAAAGGTATTTAATTCCGGGATAAAGGCCAGATCACACTTTGCCCAACAGGTAGCTTCTTCTTGCAAGGCTCCTAACTGAAACCCGATTCCATCTATCCTTCTGGCCCGCTCAGGATCAAGAATCGCCAGCTTTAAATGCTTGCCATCCTGCCCGACATTCTTCAGGTCGGTCACACTGCTATTGCGTAAAACGAAAAGAGGATTGGGATTCCCTGCCCCAAAGGGTTCCAGCAAAGCCAATTCAGCGATTAATTGTTCATGCACCTCGGCCAAAGTTACTTCCGTATCCAGCTTCAGGACCGGACAGAAGCTTTTTTCCTCCAACTCGCTTTCCGCATATTGCTGTAATTCGGCCTGCAGCACCGGGAGAGCACTTTCCTCAAGGGCCAACCCGGCGGCCATCTCATGTCCCCCAAAGCGCAAGAGACAATGCTGCGCCCTGGTCAAAGCCTGATAGAGGTTAAAACCCGGAATGCTTCTCGCCGAACCTTTGGCGATCCCTTCTTCAAGATTTAACAAAATAGTGGGTCGGTAATATTTTTCCACCAGGCGGGAAGCCACAATCCCGATTACTCCGGGATGCCAATTGGGCGAAGCCAGAACAATTACTTGCGGCTCCTGCTCCTCCTTTTCAAGCAACGCCACGGCTTCCCGAAATATTTCCTCACCCATCTCCTGCCGGTGACGGTTTTCCTCCTCTAAAAGGACACAAATCTCCTCATTCCGCTTTATATCCTGCCCCAGCAATAATTCCACCGCCAGATCCGCTTTCGCCAGGCGGCCGCAGGCATTCAGCCGCGGAGCAAGGATGAAACCGATCTCGCCGGCGGTAATTGCACCATGTTTTAGACCGGCCGATTTCAGTAAAGCCTGTAAACCCGGCCGACACTCATCTTGATTGAGACGCTGTAAACCTTCCTTCACCAAAATACGGTTTTCCTCCAGGAGGGGAACAATATCCGCAATTGTCCCTAAAGCCACTAAATCAAGGTATTCTTCACAGAGATTGTCCTGAGCAAGCATGGCTGCAACCGCCTGGGCTACTTTAAAAGCCACCCCTACTCCGGCCAAGTTAAACCAGGGTACCTGTTCAGCGGCGGCCAGCTTGGGGTTGATCACCGCATAGGCGGCTTCCGGCAGAACCGCCGGTGGTTGATGATGGTCGGTAATCACCAAATCAAGCCCGTTTTGGGCGGCATAAGCAGCTTCCTCCACCGAGGAAATGCCACAATCCACACTGATGATTAAAGTATGTCCCGCATCCTTGGCCCGGGTTAGGGCCTGGATATTTAAACCATAACCTTCCTCCATCCGGTCGGGGATATAGTATTCGACCTGCCCGCCCAAAGAGCGAAGCATGTCAGTCAGTAATGCGGTTCCGGTAATTCCGTCCACATCATAATCCCCGTAGACGAGGATCTTTTCCCCGCTTTGCACCGCCCGGCAGATTCTGGCGGCGCCTCGCTCCATATCCGGTAACTCCAGTGGATCGCGCAAATCGGCTAGTGTCCCATGAAAAAACCCCCTGGCAGCCGCAGGTGTGGTAATCCCCCGATTAACAAGTACCGTGGCGCTTACCCGAGAAATGCCCAAAGATTCTGCCAGGCAGGCGACCGCACTATCCTCATTCTTTTTCACTTGCCAGATGCGCCGCTGTCTCATGCCATTCTCTCCCATACATAAGGAATATTGATCGATTTATATTTAAACAATCTTGCCTTTAAAAAAATCCCTTTATCAAGTGTAAATCTGATAAAAGGATTTTTTCTTCAGTAAAATAGCATCAAAAGATTAGACTTAAGCTTTCAGGTCTTTAGCCTTGCCGCCTTTATCCGGTCTGAATTCATACCACAGCGGACTGGCAATAAAGATGGAGGAATACGTACCAGCCAGTACCCCGACTAGCATGGCCAAGGAAAAATATTTGGTCGTCTCGCCCCCCAGTACAATGAGCGCAACCAGAACAAAAAGCACGGCCACAGAAGTACTGAGTGAACGCACAATACTCTGGGAAATACTTTTATTGGTTAAATCCGCAAGGTCAACTTTCTGTTTATATTTCAGATTCTCGCGAATCCGGTCAAATATGACAATGGTATCATTAATCGAATACCCAATGATCGTCAGAATAGCCGCAATGAAGGTCACATCTACTTCGTATTGCATTATCGAGAAAAAACCGGTCGTAATCAACACATCATGCAACAAAGCCAAGATGGCCGCAAGTCCAAATCTAAACTCAAAACGAAACGAAATATAAATAATTTGCAGGATAGAAGCAATGAGTAAGGCTAAAATGCCCGCCGTCCTAAGCTCTTTGCCGATGACCGGTCCGACTTTTTCGCTGCGTAGAAGCTCAAATTTTCCAAACTCTTTTTCGATTGTTTGGAGAACATTTTTTTGTTTTTCCTGTTCCAGGGCAACGGTTTTGATAATGAAGCTATTATCTGATTTTTGAATCTGGCTCTTTTCCAAACCAACTTTCGCCAGTTCTGCCCGGAACTGTTCTACGGTAATATTGTCTTTTTCAAATTGAAGGTGGAGTAATGTTCCCCCTTGAAAATCAATGCCAAAATTTAATCCCTGCACTATAAGTGAGCCGATACTTACAACAAGCAAGATTAATGACAGGGCATACCAGATCTTCCTTTTTCCGATAAAATCCATTTTTATTCCCTCCTTATGCCCCGTATAACTTCGGATTTTTCGCTAAACCGGATTCAACGGTCATTTTCAAAACAAACCGGGTGAAGGTTATCGCCGTAAACATACTGCAAAGGATACCAATACTCAGTGTTACCGCAAAACCCTTGATGCTTCCGCTGCCAAAATAGAATAAGACAGCAGCGGCCAGAAGTGTGGTTACATTGGAGTCGAAAATCGTCCAAAAAGCACGGGAGAAGCCGGCATCAACAGCTGCCCGCAAACTCTTGCCGTTTCGAATCTCGTCTTTTAATCTTTCATAAATGATAATATTCGCATCTACACACATCCCGATGGAAAGCAGGAAACCGGCAATCCCCGGCAAGGTCAAAGTAGCATCGAGGGCAATTAGAATGCCCAAAACCAACAAGGAATAGAGAATAAGTGAAACATCAGCAATAATACCGGAAACACGATACATGATCAGCATAAACAGCATAATCGCGCCAAGCCCCCACATAGCCGCTGTGAGGCTTTTTTGAAGTGAATCTGCCCCCAAGGTCGGCCCGACCGATCTGTTCTCAATAATCTCTACCGGTACAGGCAAAGCCCCTGAACGAAGCAGTAAGGCAATATTCCGTGCTTCTTCCAAAGAATCATAACCATCAATCGAGGCCTGTCCGCTCGGAATCGGTTCCTTCACAAACGGCATTTGAATCATTTCATCATCGAGGAAAATCGCAATATGCCGCATTTCCGGCCGATCACTCGGGTCGGCCTGCGGATAATCCCGCACTAGCCTCGCGGTTGTATCAGCAAACTTTTGGGTTCCCTCTTTCGAAAACTTCAAACTAACGTAAGCTTGCCCCGTACTAGGGTCTTTGGCTTCCTGAGCATCTTCCAAATCTTTCCCGGTTAAGACCACTTCGCCATCCATCGTTCTAAACTCCAGTTCCGCAATCTTCCCGATTATTCCGATGGCCGCGTCAGGATCTTCCACCCCGGGTATTTCGATCAAAACACGGTTCTGCCCTTCCTTTTGAATGACAGGTTCTGTCACCCCTAACGAGTCAACACGAGTACGCATAATTTCAATAACCTGGTCAATATCTCTATCTGTTACAGAGCCCTGGGCCTGTAG
>ENA-UOYA01005171-UOYA01005171.1-activated-sludge-metagenome-genome-assembly--contig:-NODE-5171-length-10461-cov-4.010667_pt1 | contig 10461 bp, 7 predicted proteins | sample MGYA00238163_ERZ764804 | MGnify/ENA primary metagenome ERZ764804 (study PRJEB28919, sample SAMN05720223) | activated sludge metagenome | isolation source: Anaerobic digester | place: Hong Kong...
AGCAATTATCTTGTTCCATTTCCTAACCTTAAAGTTCGTGGTCCAAATATTCGCTTTTTTATAAGGAATAATGTAACAGGTATATTTGAACAGGATACCTACACTACTTTGCATGGTGAATTTAATGAACTTAGTGCTTACCTGAATGCTAAATTATTGTGGGACCCTGCTTATGATGAGCAATTAGCAATAAGTGAGTTTGTAAAGGCTTATTACGAAGATGCAGCCCCATATATTATGGACTACCTTGGGTTGATACACAAACCGGTACAAAAGCAAAATCTTCATATGAATATTTGGGTTGGACCTGATGGAAAACATATATCTCCAGAACTTTTGAAACAGGCAGAAGTGTTGTTTGACAAAGCAGAAGCGGCAGTAGCAAAGAATCCTGATGTTTTAGAACGCGTTAAAGTCGCAAGGTTAAGTATAGACTATTCAATTATAGAAAGAGCACGGAAAAGAGATATTACTTTCAAAACAAAGAATAGTGACCCATCAATGGTAACTCGTGCTAAACGATTTTTTGAAATTGCTGAACGCAATCAGGTCACACAATACCGTGAAAGTGGAAGCATGAGTGATTATAAAAAAATGGTTGAAGAATGGCTTGGAAGTTCTTTATAAAAAGAAAATAGCAAAAGCATTTTGAAGGTGTCTTTTCCGTTGGCACTAATGTAAAAAAATGAGGTAAAGGTAAATTCCCTCATTTATTCACTATTGTAGAAAATATTGTATTGTCTGCCACAAAGGCTAAGGACTCTTCCCCATTTTTTAGCAGATATTTCTGATATAATTCATTTTTTTCTTATAGAAAAGTTCTTTTTTATTTGTTTGTCTTGTGTTTCTTTTTCTAAATTTTGTTTTTTTGCTTTTCCATCTTTTTTCCCCTCGCTTTTATTTGTTTCCTTATTCTTTGATGTATCCGTTTTAGTTGTATTTTCTATAGAATTATTTGATTCTTTCTTCTCATTTACTTCATTTCTTATTGGGGGTATGTTTAATGCTTTAGGTAAGACATCATCCTGTCGAGGATTTTGCATTGTGAAAGAAAATTTTCTTTTGTCTTTTAATCCAGTAGGAATTTCTCCCGGTAATCCAGGGGTAAATATTCCCTTGCCCTGCAAACTCGGCTCTTTTGAATTTTCATCCTGTTGATTTATTTGATTTGTGTTTGCCAGACTCTCTTTAGGTCCTAAAACTACAAAGGTATGCTCTCCCGTTAATGTTCCTTCTATAAATCCTTCAAATACATTTGCGTTTTGATTTTCTAATTGTGTCCAACCCTTTGTTTCTTCAAAAGAGTAAAGAAATAGGCTGTTCAAATTATCAGGTAAACACAAATCATTAGGAATGTATATTTTTATTAAAAACTCTATATATGCTTCCTTGGGTATATATTTGGGTGTAAAAAACATAGAAAAGGGAATAAGTCCATCAGGCAAACTTTTTGGAAATTCCATATCTGACTGTATACTTGCTGTTATTTTTGAACTACTAACACACCGAATTTCTCCAACACCTCCTTTAGGGATAAAAACCAACCGTCTACCGATTCCCTGTTCCGCAAAACGATAAATCTCCTCAGGATAAAATCGGGTTTTTTTCATTTGTTTCTGACTGAATAGATTCCACTGGTCTTTATAATGTGGGGATTGAATAGATTCAGAATTGCCAAAGGGCATAACAGAATAAGATTCGATTACAGGTCCCAACCTGGTAACCATTGCAAAACCAATACCATAATTTATAGTTCCCCATCGGTCAGAAGGAGGAAGTTCGGATAACAAAAGCGATGTTCCACCTGTTTCGCTACCACCTATCGAGTATTCGTCAGAGCCTCTTTGTATTCGATGTATTTCTCCCCAGGTTATATCAACTGTATTTCGGTTATTTTTCATGTACCGAACAGCCTCAGCCAATGCTTCTAAACATGGCTCTTCTATCCCTTTTTTCTTATTCATTAGTGAATAATAAGGTTCTACTTCAATACTTGGAATACAGTCATTTTGCTGACTAAAAAAATGATTCCATAAATAAAAAATAACGGGTGCGGTTGCGTCCTGTTCCATGCGGAGATTCCAATTACTCAAAATTTGAACCGCTGCGGGCAAATCGGGATGAAATGAAGGTAAAAGTTGAGTGTTTGTATTTGCAATGTTTAACAGTTGTGGGAGTACCTCTACACCCAGACTGGATAAGTCATCTAACAATAATGATTGAAATTCTTGTAATGACCTTTTATCTGTCCGTAATACGCTTCTAATTCTTCGGCTTACAACATTTTCCGTATCCCTGATTAATCGAACCAAAACATCCGAGGGTATTGCCTTTATATCATCTGTAACTGTTGTGGGAGGACCTCCGCATATTTGCATATAGCCAGAGGAAGGGCTCTGTATTGACGGGAGAAGTCCGGGAGCAATCAAATATTTCCAAGCCATAGGATAATATTTTGGAGATACAGGTGCTGTCCAATTTATGTTCTGTATTTGTTCAACTTCTCTTTCTGACAATCCCGGAGGTATTTCCCTGGAACCTGATTTTGCAGAATAAAAATAATAGGACTGATTAGAGCTATTCATATATAGGATATGAAAGGCTGGGAGCTGATGAAGATATACCGCCTGTTTAAATTTATCTAACGAATTAGCACGACCCATTTCCCATAGTTGAAAAAATACCCCAATATCTTCATATCCACCTATTTTCCATGAAAAAAATTCTTTCCCCGAATCTAATAGAAGAGGGCCTCTTCGTGTGATGTGAACCGGTGCGAATCTTTGTTCTAACCCATTAGGAGTTTTTACATAATATCCATCACTTTGAGATAGATATTGTAAAATTAATAGTGACTCAAAATCCTTTCTGTCAGGTGAATTAGATATAGATTTGGGGTTTCCACCAAGATTGGGTTCAGGCTTTTCCAAAAAAACATCAGCAAAATCTGCTTGATTAGGTGTTATGCTCCATGCGTGTCTTAATGAATGCCCCTGTATTAGTATAGGTAATCCATATAAAGTGCAACCATAAACATTATAATCTCCACATATAAGGTGTGCCTCATACCAACGAAAAGGTCCTTGATAAAACTGATGACTACTCATTGCAAATAGTGGGACTTTTTCGCGACTTTTTTCGGAAGAAACGGTAAAAGCGAATCCAGATTTTAATGCAGGGGGTCTTTTAAAAAAAGTCGGTAAATCCATGGGTGCGAGGGAAACGATAAAGGCATGCCATAATGAAAAAATATCTTGAGGTTGAACCCCATCTACCCATTCCGGGAGTTTCTCGCGATTTTCCAATATCCAGGCGTTAACTCCTTCTGCAAACCCATCACAAAGTTCTCTCGTAAACGAGTCGCAATTCTCATACGCCAGTATCCCAAAATATCTATGACCAACCTGTATTGAGAAACGGTCAGAATCTTCTTCTACTTCTCCCAGTACCTCTGCAAGCCTTCCGTTTGCTAAACGATATGATAATAACATCGGTTCCCAGTGGTCTTGTGCCTGAGTATAACCCAATCCAAAGCCAAGGGTTCGTGGGTTAGTTGCAAAAATATGAGGAACCCCCCAGTTATCTCTATATATTTCAAGATGCTCCCAATAAGTTTCAGTCCAATTTTGTGCATGCACAACTTGAATAAAAAAAATATACAAAAGAAGAAAGAAAATCAATTTTTTTTTGTTTATATTCTTTATCTTCAATTTCATTTTTCCCCTAAATAAAAAAAATATTATGTCTATTATATAACGAAGCATGCTCATAAGAAAGATGGGGCTCGATGTAGAATGTTAGGCTGGTATTCTTGAGGAAGGAGTGGAGAGAGGAGACAGATACTCTGCCGTTGCTAACATCGAGCCCACTTTAACAAAGAATAGTAGCAATATTATTGCGAAGCGGGAGGCATGTATGAGAGCAGGTTTCTTGGCTGCAGGTATTTCTGGGGAAGGAGTGATGTGAGGCAGAAATTTAACACCACTTTTTGCTTCACCATGCCTCCCGACAGGGCGGGCTATATTTATATTCTTATATGTATAAGTTAACTTACTCATGTCAATTCTTTCCAAAAACCTCTTTAAACGGCATTGACGATGAATCTTCTAAATCATCTGAAACAATTTCTATATGAAGTATCTTTACTTGTTTTAGAGATACATTCTGAGGAATGGGAATAGTAATTTCACTATTTAACGATGTCATCCATTCATTTGTTATTTTATACTTAAATAAAGGCTTCAAATTATCGTCAGAAGCGTAAATTGTAAAATTGGACTTTTCAATCGCTTTTTGTTTATCCCATCTAAGAACTAACGAAGATATTTGTTTGTTCTGAATAGGAACTACAAAAACCTGGGAAGCAGGAGTTGATATTGGGACGGGTTGTGTTGATGCGTAAGTAGTCATAATTTTGTTCAATGTTTTGTCGGATGGTTTTATTTTGTCTGCCCATGCTGTAATGGTTTTAGAATCACAACTTTTTACTCCAGATACAAATCCATCTTTCTTAAATTGGACCTGTTGGTCTTCTTTAAGAACAACAAATTGGTTTGCCACTTCTACCGTGACTTCACCACGAGATACAGTCGTAATACTCTGAATGGAATTAACTTCTACTTGGAATTGCGTACCAAAAACGGTTACAACACCTTGAGGGACATTTACCCGAAATACTTTTTTGTTTTTTCCAATGTCAAACCAAACTTTCCCCTTCTCTATATTGATTGTCCTTTCATCTATTATTCTTATCCTTGTATTGTCTGCTAACTTTAATGTCGAATTAGCCAGCAAATATAAGAAAACTAAAGAGTCGTTTTGTGTCTCTATATAATTATCACCTTTTAATGAAGTAGGAACACCTTCATTCATCTGCTCATTTACATTGCTATCAATGACTGAACTTTCTCCCAGAATACTAATTGCGACCCCAATTTCTTCTGCATCAACGATTTCATGATAAGGCCAACGCGTAAATATAAAAATTCCCAAAATAGTCATTGCTGCTAATGCCAGGTATGGAAATAGATTAGTAAATGAATACGGACTTTCATCTTGATTCTTAACCCGTAGAGTTATTTGATGGGTTTGGTTATTACCTGGCTCTACTTCTGGTAATCTTTTCATTATTTGTTCTTCTAATGATTCATTTAACTTATAGTGGTTTAGAGTTTCATAGAGGACTGCATTACTCTTACGAAGTAATTCAAATTCTACTTTGCAATGTTCACATGTAGACAGATGCTCTTCAATTATTAATTCTTTTGCTCTACTTAACTCGCCATCAAGATATGCCTGCATTTCTGGCTCTATTTGCGAACATCTTGCCATTCTTGCATTTCTCCATTATTGTTATCCATCGTCTCCTGAAGTTGCTTTATCGCACGATGCAAAATCCCTTTAATTTCTCCGGGAGATTCTCCTGTAAATTTACTAATTTCTTCGTAATTCATTCCTTCTAAAAATTTTAAAACCACTGGAAGTCTATATCTTTCGGGTAATTGTTCTATAGCACTCTTAATTTCATCTAAAGATAAATTGTAACTCTTATATGTGTCTTTTTTTTGATTCAGTGGAATAATCTTTTCTTCTTCATATTCACTAAATACTTCTTTGTTCTTTTGAATATACTGAAGCGATAAACGAATGGTTATTTCTTTAAGCCATTTCCCAAATCGCGTAAAATCTTTTAATTGGGATAAATTTTTAAACGCAGTTATAAAAGCCTCCTGTGCAATTTCTTTTGCTATATTCACACTCTTCACATAATAAAAGGCTGTTGCGTATACTGCTCTTTCGTAATTCATCACTAACTCTCGAAATGCTTCAGCGTTTCCGCTCAAACATTCATTGATTATTTTTATTTCCTCGTTTATTTCATTCATATATTTATTGTTAAATGAGTGTTTTTGTTAATTAGAAAGAACGAAATGTTCCATTATGGAACATTTACATCGCAGGGAATATAATAGTCTAGAAAAATCCCTTCTCGAATAATTACATCAGGACAAGATAATGCTGGGATTAATAGCGATTCACCTCTTTTTATTTTTATATTATTATCAAAGATACTAATACAAGTTTCACTTAGCCCTAAAATAATATGGAAAGTATAGTAACCGTTCCAAATCTCACTTTCTTTATCTACTGACCAATACCTGGCAACAAAGTAAGGAGATGAGCATAAGTATTTTTCAAGTCCAAAGGCATGATGAATTTCTACTTTATGTGCGGAAACGAATGCTTCTTGTTCCTCTATAGAATCAATTGCCTTTTTTAAGTGCAATTCTCTCCCCTGTCCGTCAAAATCCAGACGATTCCAATCATACAGACGATATGTAAGATTGCTATTTTGCTGAATCTCTGCCAATAAAATACCCGGACCTATTGCATGAACCATTCCTGGAGGGATTAAATAATGTTCTCCTGGTTTTACATACACTTTATTTAATAATTGTTCCACATCCCCTTGATGTTGAATTTCCTTTAATATATGTTCCCTTTTAACATTTTTTTTGAGCCCCATATAAATAAAACTGTTAGGTTTGGCTTCCAGAATATACCACATTTCAGTTTTGCCCAAATCTTTTTCACCCAATTTTATTGCCTTTTCATCACTGGGATGTACCTGAATAGACAAAACTTCATTGGCATCAATTAATTTTAATAGAAGTGGGAAAGCAGTAGGATATGTTCCTTTCCTTTCTGTACCAAATAAAAATTCTGGAAATGAATTTACTAAATTTTTAAGTGTTTTACCTTTTAACTCACCTTCCACAACAGTGCTCTGAAACTCTCCCCTATCGGATATTAGCCATGCTTCACCGATGGGTTCGTTAGTGGGTATATCTTTATTCAGAAGTTTTGTCAGAGCATAATTTCCCCAGGGTTTACAGAAATAACCTTCATCAAACTTAAAATAATACGCATTTTGAGGTTTATTTATCTCCATTAGTAAAACTTTCTACTTTCTAATTCTTCACAATTTTACAATGAGATTATTTTTATATACCTTGATATTAATTCAGGACCGAACAAAAGGAATATAAATCCGCCTAAGGAAAGATAAGGTCCAAAGGGAATATAATGAGCCTGTAACGATATTTCTATCTCTTCTTCATCCTCGTTCACTTTGGCTTTTGAAGTTGTTTTCCCATATTGTTTTCTCCAAACCCAGATAGAGAGAAGTGCAATTAAAAGAGAAAACAGTAAGAAAGCAATAATTAAATAAGAAAAACCTCTGACAATCTCTACTGGAAGCCTGTCAGATTTATACAGGGTAAGGAAAAGGATAACTCGTACTATTAGATAAATTGAGGATAAACCTAAAAATAAACCTGTAATTGGCTCAATCGGATAGTAATCATTGCTATCACCTTCCATTTCTTCCGTTTCAGACGGAGTATCTTCTTTTTGGAATAATCTGTAATATCCAATAATGAAAAAGCCCACAATACTTCCCATCATAGAACCAATCATCAAACTTCCCAAAACGCCCTGCCATCCCAGGAAAGCACCCAACATACTCAACAATTTTACATCGCCAAAACCCATACCTGGTTTTTTTAGTAGAAGAATTACTATTAAATCCATAAGACATATAAGAAGTGTTCCAAGGGCAACTCCATCAATTGCCTCTAACGGATGTTGAACGAGTAATCCCTGTTTTGAGAAAAACATTCCTAGCAATGAAATACCAATACCCAACACTATACCTGTTAAAGTTACCTCATCAGGTATGGTCCATGTTTGCAAGTCTTGAATAACAACAACCACCAGACCAACCGAAAACAGGCAATATACAATAGTGGCAAGAGAAAATCTGAATTTTAAGTATACAATCATGAAAAGGATAGCAGTAAGTAGTTCAACAAGGGGATATTGAATACTAATACTTGCTTTACAATACCTGCACTTACCTCTAAGAATTAGCCAACTAAAAACGGGTATGTTATCATACCACGCTATCGGATGTTGGCATTTAGGACAATGTGAACCCGGTCTTAAAATAGACTCTCCTTTCGGAAATCTATAAATACAAACATTACAAAAACTACCAAATACTGCTCCAAACATACCAGCAATAATTGTAAACAGAATATTAAAGGAATCTAAATAAAATATACTTTTCATCATTGAATCACTTTCCTCTATACAGGTTTTTGGTATAAAATATGACACAAATAAAATAATTAGTTTAACTTTATTGTGTAAGTTCCTTATTATAAACAATAAAAAAATACATTTCCTATTTTTGTAATAGAAAGAAAAGTAATGAAAATCTTGTTAAGAGTTGTTTTTTTATGTTGTCTTTTATCACTTCCAGAAATATCACAAGGATATGCGGAAGAAAATGAAGTATCCCCGGAGATAGACAAACTTCCCAAACATGTTCAAGATACCATTGTTCAAGTGGTTGACAGATTACAACCGGCACTTGTGCGAATTCATGTGGTTGAAAAGTATTATATGGAAGGTAGAGAGTTAAAACAGGAAAAGTATGGAAGTGGTGTTGTTGTAACTTCTGATGGATATGTGGTTACCAATCATCATGTAGCAGGTAAGGCATTTTTTGCGGATTGCACTTTCTCCAATCTTCGTAATTATTCCTTAAAGTTAATCGGTACGGATGCGCTAACGGATATTAGCGTCTTAAAAATTATTACAGATAAGCCAGAGGATTTTGTATGTGCGTCTTTTGGTGATTCTGATTCTGTAAAAGTTGGGGACTATGTCCTGGCTATGGGTTCGCCTATGGCTTTAAGTCCATCGGTTACATTGGGAATTATTAGTAATAAACAAATGATTCCTCCTTATAAATTAGAAAGTTTTGAAATATTTTCAGGTGAGAATGAGAATGTAGGAAGCCTGGTATGCTGGTTAGGGCATAATGCTGAAATTAGTCCCGGCAGTTCAGGAGGTCCCCTTATTAATATTCAGGGAGAAATCGTCGGTATCAATGAAATTAAATATGCCCTTGGTGGGGCTATCCCTTCCAATCTGGCAAAAAAAGTAGTTAATGATATTATTAGAACAGGCAAAGTTATAAGGGCATGGGTCGGATTAGAGATACAACCCTTAACAGAAAAAGAGGCGTCGAAACAAGGAGCATTAGTAAGATATGTATACCCTGATTCACCTTCGGATAAGGTAGGTGTAAAGACAGGGGATGTCCTAACTAAAATAGATAACAATCCAATTGATGTGAAATATATGGAGCAGGTGCCTTTGGTTAATAATATCTTTTGCTCTCTGCCAACGGACAAACCTACAAATTTTTCTTTTGTCCGCAATACAGATGAAATAAATGTTCTTGTTCAACCCATTCTTTATGATTATCCCAATCCAGAAGAGAAAGAGTTAAAGAACTGGGGTTGCACTGCAAAAAACTTAAATTGGCTACTTGCCTTAAACAAAAATCGAGACGATGTAAAGGGGGTCTTGATAACCTCTATACGAATTGGAGGGAGTGCGGCTCAGGCAAAACCTTCCCTACAAAGCGGAGATATTATTGTGCAGGTTGAAAAAGAACCCATTTCGTCTCTAGATGACCTGGAAAATAAAACCAAAACCTTTATGGAGGAACAAAAAGAAAAATTGCTTGTAGTTGTGGAACGAGATAGAAACAAAATTTATTCTATGATAAAAATAGGTAATCCGCGAACCAATGAACCGATTCGAGAAGCAAGCAAGCCATGGATAGGCGTTGATGTCCAGGTGCTTACTCGTGAAATTGCTGAAAAAATAGGTGTTGAAGAAGGGGGATTTATAGTAACCCGTATTTATCCCGTTAAAGCAGAAGGGATTCAAGACTTAAAAGTGGGGGATGTGGTCAAAGAAATAGAGAATGAAAAATTTCATGCAAGCAGAGTTGAAGAGTATGAAGAATGGAAAGAAAGGGTTCGTATCTTCTCAATAGAGCAGAAAATTAACCTTTCAATAATACGCAATGGCGAAATGCAGCAAATCCCTGTGCAACTTATAAAAGAACCTATTCCACGAAATATGGTGGAAAAATATCAGGATGAATGGCTGGAATTTACGGTAAGGGAACTGTGCTTCTATGATTATGTTGATATGAATTTGAAAGAAGATATAAAAGGAGTCTTTATCGAACAAGTAATATCAGGGGGTTGGGCAAGCCTTGCCAAATTAGAACAAGGGGATATTATATTATCCGTGCAAAATGAACCTGTTGAAAACCTGAATATTTTTAAGGAAAAATTAGTAAAAATAAGAGAGAATAAACCTGGCAAATTTGTATTCCAGATACAACGAGGGGTCCAAAAATATTTTGTTCCGATTGAAATAAGATAGGCAATCGTCATAAAAAGGAGATATATTATAGTGTCGTCTCTCAAAGGACTAAATGCTCTTATAACTGGTAGTGCAAAAAGACTTGGGAGAGATATTGCAGTTCGTTTGGCGAAAGAAGGTGTAAACCTTGCTCTTCATTATAAT
>ENA-UOYA01005172-UOYA01005172.1-activated-sludge-metagenome-genome-assembly--contig:-NODE-5172-length-10458-cov-17.861675_pt1 | contig 10458 bp, 7 predicted proteins | sample MGYA00238163_ERZ764804 | MGnify/ENA primary metagenome ERZ764804 (study PRJEB28919, sample SAMN05720223) | activated sludge metagenome | isolation source: Anaerobic digester | place: Hong Kong...
TAAAAAAAGGAAAAGATGAAATAGATGTTGCCGGGAAAGATAATGAATGTGGTGTGCTTTTGAAACCGCAATATGAGAGTATATCTCCTGATATGTATTTAGAAGTTTTGTAATTAATTTTAAGGGTTTTCCGCCTTTTTCAGATTGACACTATAGGACAAAAGTTGTACAATTTCTCAAGTTTTGGTACACTGCTCAGTCCTCAACTTATATTGCAAGTAAATTCTGCCTGAATATTTTTACAAATATTTTATATGAATTCTGAAATAGATAAAACAAATCAAATATTTGAATTGATAAAGGAAGCCAGGGAGATAGCTATACTTCCCTCAAGAGTTTCTTCTATTGACTCTTTTTCTGCGTCAGTCGGTTTATACTATGCTTTAAAAGAGGAGGGGAAAAATGTCTGTGTTATCTACCCAGGTTCTATACCTGAAGGATTTGGAAGTATAGAAGGCATAAATATTAAGTCAAGTTCATCTCAGAGAGAGCTTGTTGTTTCTGTAGATTATTCAGATACCAACGCATCTAAGGTTAGTTATTCAACGGAGAATGATATTTTACGTTTTTCTATTAGTCCTGTTGATAAAAACTTTGATTTATCTAGAGTTAAAGCAGAGATAAAGGGTTTTGATTTTGATTTAGTAATAACCGTCGGAGCCCAATCAAGAGAAGATCTTGGAAGATCTCTTGAAGATATTACCGGGGATTTGGGAGGCCCCGATGTATTAAATATTGACAACTCCGAAAGAAACCAAAGATTTGGAAATATAAATGTCGTTAGACCTGAATTTGAAAGTATAAGTTTGTTAGTAACTAATATGATAGTAAAATGGGGTTTGAATATATCTTCAAAAACTGCGGAAGTTTTGTTAAAGGGTATTTCTGAAAGAAAAGGTATTTGATAGTTGATTTTTTATATTTGGTTTGTTATACTTTTGATCGCTGATTATGGCTTTATCTAAAGAAAAAAAAGCAAAAATAATAAAAGGAAGTAGACTTCACGAAGCTGATACGGGTTCTCCTGAAGTTCAAATAGCGATGTTGACAGAAAGTATCGCTAGACTTTCGGAACATCTTAAGACCCATAAAAACGATAACCACTCCAGAAGAGGTTTGCTTCAAATGGTGAATAAGAGAAGGAGATTGATTGCTTATTTAAAGAAAAAGGACGAAAATAGATATAATCAGCTGATTGAAAAGTTGGAATTGTCCAAGTAAGGACAGTTTTGTAGTAATTATTTTGGATAAGGGGTCTTATCTTTTGGATTAGGAAACAGGCTATTGTGCATTTAGTGCATAATATTTTGAGTCTTAATCCTCTTGATACCAAACCCCCTACAAATTAAAAAATGAATAAAATTGTTACAAAGGAAATTAATTTTGCTGGTAGAAAACTTGTATTTGAAACTGGAGAATTGGCTTTGAGATCCGATATGGCTATTAAGGCCACGTACGGAGATACCGTTCTTTTGGTTACTGCAGTTTCGGGAGAACCTTCCGCTGAAACTGATTTTTTGGGTTTAAGAGTTCAGTACGAAGAGAAGCTTTATGCTAGTGGTAGTATTAAAAGCTCCAGGTTTGTTAAAAGAGACGGCAAGGCAACTGATGATGCTGTTATCGCCAGAAGATCAATAGATCATGCTATAAGGCCTTTATTTCCAAAAGACTATATGGATGAGGTTCAAATTGTTGTTACCGTTTTGTCTTTGGATGAAGATGCTGACCCTGAATTTCTCAGTATGATTGCAACTTCTGCTTGTCTTCAAGCTAGTAATATTCCTTTTTATGGTCCAGCAGTCTCGTTAAGAGTAGGGATGATTGATGGGGAAATTGTGTTATCTCCCTCACTTAAAGATCTTGAGGAAAAAAGTGATTTAGATATGATGGTTTCTTTTGTTGGTGAAGATAAGAGACTTTTAGCCGCGGAAGTAGAAGCAAATATTCTTCCTGAAGAGAAAATATTAGAAGCCATTAACTTTGCAAGAGATAATGCCAGTGTTCTGTATGATTTTATAGAGAGTTTTGTAAAAGAAATAAATCCCGATGGTAAAAAGTACGAATATGTTTCCCGATTTCCTTCAGATGAAATTATTGAAGCTGTTTCAAGCATAACAAAAGAAAAGATTGAAGCGATATTAAAGGAAAAAGGTTTAGCAGAAGGAAAACAAAATGTGGCTGATAAACTCAACGATCTTCAGGAGGAAGTATTCAAAACTTTTGAAGGAACATACAAAAAATCTGATATGCAGATTGCTTATGAACTAACCGAAAAAGATGTTATGAGGAAAATAGTTTTGGATGAAGGTAGAAGAATTGATGGGAGGAAGACAGATGAAGTTAGACCTCTGTCGATGAAAGTTGGAATATTACCCAGAACTCATGGAAGCGCTCTTTTTACAAGAGGTGAAACCCAAGCGTTAACTGTATGTACATTAGGCTCTCCTTCCGATGAGCTTTTGATTCAAGACATGTACGGTGAGAGAAGAAAGAGATATCTTCATTATTATAATTTTCCTCCTTATAGTGTTGGGGAAGTTGGTAGATTTGGAGCTCCAAGTCCTAGGGAAATTGGTCATGGCATGATAGCAGAAAAAGCTTTAAGGCCTGTTATTCCTGATCAGGAAGAGTTTCCTTATACAATAATGCTTGTGTCAGAAATAATTTCCAGTAATGGATCTTCATCAATGGCTTCAACATGCGGATCAACTTTGGCTTTAATGGATGCAGGAGTGCCCATTAAAGATATGGTTAGTGGTGTAGCGATGGGTTTGATTGTTGAAGACGATTCCTTTTCAAAATATCAAATTTTAACTGATCTCTCGGGTGAAGAGGACGCTAATGGATATATGGACTTTAAGATGACCGGGACGGAAAAGGGAATTACGGCTATTCAGCTTGATATTAAAGTAAAAGGTATTCCTATAGACGTAGTTCCGAAGATACTTGACCAATCCAAACAAGGAAGAATTTTTATTTTAAAGGAAATGAAAAAAGTAATTGATAAACCTCGATCTCAGGTTTCTAAGTATGCTCCTAAAACTGTTACTATAAATATAGATCCGGAGAAGATAGGTATGGTTATAGGAAGCGGGGGAAAAATTATAAAGGAAATTCAGGAGAAAACTCAATCTGAAATTTCAATTGAAGAAGATGGTAAGGTGGTTATATCTTCTGTTGACAAGGAAAAAGCTGAAGAAGCTCTTAGGATAATTGAAGGTATGACTAAAAATTTAGAGGTTGGTGAGGTTTATGAAGGAAAAGTAAAGGAACTTTTAGATTTTGGAGCATTAGTTGAGATATTGCCGGGAAAAACAGGACTTCTCCATATTAGTGAGATAACTGATGATTTTGTTAAGGATGTAAAGGATTGGCTTAAAGTTGGGGATAAGATTACTGTTAAAATAATAGATGTAGGGGATGAAGGAAAATTTAGTCTTTCTAAGAGAGCCGCTGACGATCCTAATTATATTCCCTCAAGCAGGAACAACCATAGAAATAGCAATGGTTTTAGAGGGGATAAAAATAAACACGGAAGACCATTTGGTAATGCTAACAGTGAGAGGTACGGGAGAAGATAAATACAGTTTGCTCTGTTCTTGTGTTTAAAGTTTTGTTAAATCTGGAATCTACTTCAATACTGCTTTATAATAAATGCGATGAAAAGAATCTGCCCGTTCTGTAATTACAACCTCACACAGGCTAGTGTTTACTTTTGCGAAAATTGCGGAAGTGTATTACCCGATGAATTTCAACTTCAATCAGTAGGTTCAGTTTTTGAGAATAGAGAAATTTCCAAGGAAGATAAAAAGAAAAAGAAGAATAGAGATTTGAAAAATTCTTCTGATTATAAACAAACTAAAAATAGTGAGGAGAAGTTAATTTTACTTTTCGTTGCGATCTGTTTTGTAATGGCATTAGGAGCATTAATTTTTCTTCTGATCAGGGATGTGGGATTTTTTAATAGTAATTTCTTTGGAAATAAATCAGTATCTTCTCCTGAAGAAACAGCGCAAAAAGAAGTACAAATACAGAAAGAAAATAGTGTGGAAGATAATTGTTTGTACCTAGGACTAAATTTAAGCTCAGGCCCTTTTTGGAGAAATGATGTTTTAAGTTATGTTCCCTATGATGCTGATTTTTACATTGAAATTAACGATGCTTCTACTTTAAATTCTTATTTTAGTTTCTTGGGAGGGGAGTTTTTTACTCTTTCGGAGATTCTAAGAGATAACATAAAATCCTCTTACTCCGCCTTTCATATAAAAAAAGGTGCTGATAGTTCTTGGGTGATAATAGTTTTTCCAAATGATAAATCTTTTCAGGTAAGAGAATTTGAGAATATTTTTACTGATTTAGTTGATGACGCTCTAGTGATATCCTCAAAGCCGGCCTTAATTGAAGAAGTAAAAATGGTTAAATCCGAAATTTCAAAAAATATCTCTATGCACCCACTCTTTATATCTGCTAAACCTTTTATTGCATACGAAGGGCAGGTTTTTATGTTGAAAATTACTTCGGATGCAGATATTGTTATTGATAATGTTATAAGAGAAACTCTTTCCGATGATTTTGGATTAATTATGAAAAGTTTTAGGGATTCGGAAAAATCTTATCTGGTTATTAAATAAATTATGGAAAAGGAAAATTTTTTACTTAAAGAGCTTAATTCGTTAAGCAAACAAATCAGCAGTACCAAGGGTTTACCGGAAGAACTAAGAGAACGTTTGAACCAAATGGTAGATAGGTTGAATATAATGGCTAATTTGGGTCATTATGCTACGGAGTTTGATACTTTATCCAGATATATTCAAACGGTGACATCTGTACCTTGGGATTCCGAAACGATTGATGTTTTGGATTTAGAAAAAGCAAAAGAGAATTTAGATAAGAATCACTACGGTATGCAATATGTTAAAGATAGAATTTTAGAGTATCTTTCTACTTTGATACTTTTAACTCAAAGGGGTAAAGATGCTATATCAAAATCCCCAATCATTTTGCTTGTGGGTTTGCAGGGAGTTGGTAAAACTACTTTAGCTTATTCTATTGCCGAAACATTAGGAAGAAAATTTGACCGAATTGCAATGGGTGCAATAGGATCATCATTTGAACTTAGAGGGAGAGCTAAAGCTTTTCCCGAGGCTGAGCCCGGGCAAATTGTAAAGGCGTTAATAAGGACAGGTGTTAAAAATCCGGTGATACTTCTTGATGAAATTGATAAGGTTAGTGGCGAACTTGGTTTAAGAGCCGATATTATGTCAATATTGCTTGAAATACTGGATCCTAAACAGAATGTGTCCTTTAGAGATTATTATGTTGATTATCCTATTGATTTATCAAACGTTTTGTTTGTATGCTCTGCAAACACCACAGGTACTTTATCAGCGGCATTAATGGATAGAATGGAGGTAATAAAGATGCCTTCTTATACTGATCAGGAGAAAATAGTTATCGCGAGAGATTATCTCATGCCTCAAATAATAGAGAAGTCCGGTTTAAAAGAAGGGGAGTTAGAGATAGACCCCGATCTTTGGCCCGGTATAGTTAGGCCGTTTGGATACGATTCGGGAATAAGGAGTTTAAGTAGAACTCTTGAATCTATATGTAGGAAGGTTGCCCGAGAGATAGTTGAAGGTAAAAGTGAAAAAGTTGTACTAACAGCTGATAATCTTAAATATTATCTCCCCCAATAGAAAGAAGCAAAATGGAAAAAGAAGGGTTAATGAATGAAATAAGCGCAAATATAAAATCTTGTACTAAATGTAGATTGTATAAAAATTCCAAAAATGCCGTCCCCGGGGAGGGTAATATAAACTCAGAAATAGTGTTTATTGGGGAAGCTCCCGGTTTCTATGAAGATGTTTCGGGAAGGCCGTTTGTTGGAAGAGCCGGAAAACTGTTAGATTCCTCTATAAAAAGTATAGGCTATAAAAGGGAAGATGTTTGGATTGGTAACATTATAAAACACCGTCCTCCGGATAATAGAGAACCTCTACCGGATGAAATATCTGCTTGTACGCCTTTTTTGGAGTTGCAATTGAAAACTATTGCTCCCGTGATGGTAGTTACTTTAGGAAGATATTCTATGAATTATTTTTATCCCGGCGGGAAAATCTCCAAAGATAGAGGAAACCTGATCAAAATAAGAAATTTTTTTATTTATCCTATTTACCATCCTGCCGCTGCCCTAAGAAGTGCGAGTGTTTTATCAGAATTTAAAAAAGATTTTGAGCGGATTCCGGAAATGTTAGCGAAGGCAAAAAAGTTGTTGGAAAATAATGGGAACAATGAGATGGAGGAGACACACAGCGAGGGTTTTGATGGACAATTGGGGTTAGGTTTGTAACAATATATCAATGGATTTTTACGATAAAAATACAGTAGAAAATAAAGCACAAGGTTCTAAAAAAATTCCCTTGAAGACCATTATGATAGGAGGGACAGAGAGTGTTAATAAGAACATGACCGTTTATGAATACGGGGATGAGATAATTGTTGTTGATTGTGGTATAGGATTTCCGGACGTCTTTGATATGCCTGGTGTTGATGTTTTGATACCGGACTTTGATTATTTGATTGAAAATTCCCATAAGATAAAAGGTTTATTTATTACTCATGGTCATGAAGACCACGTTGGCGCTGTCCCCAATTTATTAATGGAGCTTCCTAATATACCTATATATGCAAGTAAGCTGGTTGGAGAGTTTTTAAAAGTAAAATTGTCTGAAAAAGGCTTTAGTGAAGTGGGAAAGAATTTTAGATATCATCTGTTCACTCCTGAATCCGGAACTGTTGATTTAGGAAGTTTTAAAATATCAGCCTTTAGAATTAATCACTCTATACCGGAGTCCATGGGATTTGCAATTAGAAATCCCGAAGGACTTTTTCTACATATAGCAGATTATAAGTTTGATGAGAGTCCCGTTTTAGATAAACCCGCAGATGTTGATACTATGGAAAAACTCGGAAAAGAAGGTGTAATGTGTTTAATATCCGATTGTTTAGGTATAACTTCTGAAGGGCATACTAAATCAGAAAGCACTTTAACAAATACTTTCCACGAACTTTTTTCAAAAGCTTCCGGAAGACAAATTTTTGTAACCACAATGTCTTCAAATATATCTAGGATGTATCAAATAATGAATGCAGCTCGTGCGATTGGCAGAAGGATGGTAATAAGCGGAAGATCTATAGAGCAGATGGTAGATGTTGCAAGAAGACTTGGTTATCTTCCTTTTTCCGGCGATTTTTTTATAAGTGAACAAGAAGCCGTAAATTATCCTCAGGATGAGTTGGTTTATTTAATAGCTGGTTGTTATGGTCAACCGGGATCTTCTCTTGATAGATTAAGCAGGGGTGAGCACGAGTGTATTAGGTTAGAAGGTGAACCTATAGTTGTTTTTTCTGCGGATCCTAGTCCACCCGGAGCCGATATTACGGTTGAAAAAGTAATGAACAACTTGGTATTGAGGAATTGCGAAGTTATATACAGTGAAATTCAAAATAATCTTCATGTGTCAGGACATGCAGTTAAGGGTGATATAGAGAGAATGGTTAAATTGATTAATCCAAAGTATTTTATCCCAATTGGTGGAAATATAACTAAAATGAGGGCTTATACGAATATGCTTAGAGATATGGGTGTATCGAGGGATAGAGTTTTTGAGTGTCTTGAAGGAGATTCTGTGGAGTTTTTTAACGGTTACGCAAAAAAAGGCCGCCATTATGATACAAAACAAGTTTACATTAGCAGTAATAAAATTGATGAGTTAAACCCTCTCGTTGTGAGAGATAGGAATTTACTTTGTTCTGATGGGGTGTTTGTAGTTGCTATTCCTGCCTCAAAGGATGGGGAGGTGTACGCCGACAAGTTAGAAATAATCACAAGGGGTTTTATATATGTTAAAGATTCAAAAAGTTTAATGGAAAAATCAAAAAAATTTATATCAAAAAAGATTAAAAATTCAAAAATTGGGGGGAAAGATCAATCTAATTTTAAAAGAAAATTGGAGAACGATATAGGCAGATTCTTGAAGAAAGAAACTTCTATGACCCCCATGGTAATAGTGCACTTTATTACAATATAGATTATAGCCACCTTTTTAATATGTGACCTTTTTGTGTTATCATAAGGACAATGTCCCGTGGAAGAAGGAAAAAATTCAAATTAAGATTTAATGTAAAACCCGACACTGTAAGATCAATAATATCCATAGTGTTTTTAGCCCTGTGTTTTATAGGTTTGGTTTCTTTTTTTGCTCCTTCGTATAGTATAAATTCCAAAATTCAGCATTTTTTAAAATCGTATTTCGGTCAAGCTTCCGTATTAATTCCACTTATACTGGGAAGTTTTGGAATTTTATTTTTTGATAATTTGAATAGCAAGTATAAAGAAGCAAGAATATTTATAGGTCTTTTTCTACTTTTGTTTTCACTCTCAGGAGCATTTCATGTTTTTATAAATAGTTCCGAAGCTTATGATTTGGCTTTAGAAGGAAAAGGAGGCGGACTAGTTGGATATAAAATATCTAATTTTCTTTCTTCAGGTATAAGCAAGTTCGGAGCCTCGGTTTTTTTAATTTTAGGAGTTATAGGATCGTTATTACTGGTCTTTAACATTTCTTTTGGCAGTTTAGTTAATTTTTTTACCAAAAACGAATTTTTTTCTCGCCTTTTTGAAAATGTGGGAAATCTTTTTAGAAGGAAAAGTATTGGAGAAGATGAAAATATTGAGATAGACTCTTCTTCCGGAAACCTTTTCTTAGGAGAAGATTCCGATGATAGTGTTTTGGTTTCCTCCGGTAAAAGCAGGAAAAAACCCGAACAAACATCTATTTTTGAAGTTGTTCAATCCCAAGCAGAGCCTTTAATCGATATAAAAACAAGTTCTGTTGATACATTGGCTCCTCCATCATCTATAAAAATGTCTCCCGTTGTACCGTCAGATAGAATATGGAATTACCCACCGGAAGATCTTTTAGCTGAACCGCCTGTTAGGACGGTGGATACTTCCGATCTGGATAAGAAAGTTAAAATAATAAAGGAAACCTTAAAATCTTTTGGAATAGATGTTGATATAGATATGGAAAATGTAAAAGTGGGATCTTCTGTTACTCAATACGCTTTGCGACCTAAATCTGTCACGAATGTAGCAAAAATAGCTACGCTTCAAAGTAATTTAGCTCTGGCTTTAGCCTCTCCGACCGGAACTGTTAGGATTGAAGCTCCTATACCGGGAAAGTCTTTAATAGGAATTGAGGTTCCAAATACAAAAAGAACATTGGTTTATTTCAAATCTCTAATAAGTTCCCCGCAAATGAAAAATTTTGAATCAAAATTAGGAGTCGCTTTAGGGGAAGACGTTGCCGGAAGGGTTGTCACTTACGATATAGGGAAAATGCCTCATTTACTAATAGCAGGAACAACAGGATCCGGTAAGTCTGTTTTCATTCATAATATTTTATTTTCAATTCTTTTCAGGGCTACTCCTCAGGAAGTTAAATTTATTTTAATTGATCCTAAAAGGGTTGAGCTTATTTTGTATGAAGGGATACCGCATCTACTTACACCCGTTGTTACTGACATGGAGAAGGCTCCCTCAGTTTTTAGGTGGGCAGTTGAAGAGATGGAAAGAAGATATAGACTTTTTGAACAAGCAAGGGTTAAGAATATTGATACGTACAACGAAAAATCAGGTATTCAAGTTATGCCCTATATAGTTATAGTTGTTGATGAACTCGGGGATATTATGCTTCAAGATCCGGCGGGAGTTGAAAAAAATGTAATAAGACTGGCTCAAATGGGAAGAGCAACAGGTGTCCATTTAATATTGGCAGTTCAAAGACCATCCATTGATGTTATAACAGGACTTATAAAAGCCAATATTCCGTGTAGAGTGGCTTTTCAAGTTTTAAATCAAATAGATTCAAGGGTAATAATAGATCAACCTGGTGCTGAAAAACTTCTTGGGAAAGGGGACATGCTTTTTGTTCCTCCCGATACTATGAAACCACTTAGGCTACAGGGCGCTTTTATTTCTGAAAAAGAAACCGCGGATTTGGTTAATTTTTTGAAAAATCAAGGTGTTCCGCCTGATTACAAGGAAGAAGTTTTGAATATGCCTACATCTACTAGAGGTGGAGTGGTTAAATCAAGTTGGGGAGAAGATGTTGATGATGAATTATTTGATAAAGCCGTGGCTATAGTAGTTTCGGCTAAAAAAGCATCGGCTTCATTATTGCAAAGGAAGCTTAGTATAGGTTTTGCAAGAGCGGCAAAACTTATAGATATGATGGAAGATAGAGGTATAGTAGGCGGGGAGGTAAGTGGAAGCAGGGGGAGAGAAGTGTTGATAGATGAGATTCCCGGCGAAGGTGATTTTTCTGCAGATAGAGATATGGATTTGGAATTTGATAAAGAAGATTTTACCGGAGAGAATTTCCCGCGTAATAGAGA
>ENA-UOYA01005173-UOYA01005173.1-activated-sludge-metagenome-genome-assembly--contig:-NODE-5173-length-10457-cov-9.363776_pt1 | contig 10457 bp, 6 predicted proteins | sample MGYA00238163_ERZ764804 | MGnify/ENA primary metagenome ERZ764804 (study PRJEB28919, sample SAMN05720223) | activated sludge metagenome | isolation source: Anaerobic digester | place: Hong Kong...
GAGAGCTGAGGAATCGGGACAATCAGAGAGAGCTGAGAGATTGGGGAGAGCTGAGGAATCGGATAAATCTGAGATGGCCAAGAAATCGGATAAATCGGGAAGTGATGTGGAATCTGAGGCATCGATGGAATCGGGGAAATCGGAGGCATCGGGCTCGATGAAGTCGATGGAATCGGGGAAATCGGGGGATGAGAATTGTTTCAAGGGGATCCCTTTCGGATTGATCATCGACCGACTGCTGCTGATGCAGGGCATCGACGGGGAACCTGTGGAGGGTGAAAGAAATACGACTCTGTATAATCTGGTGAGGGAACTGCGATATATCTGCGACTTCTCTCAGGCGAGGTTGATGCAGGTTGTGCCAAGATGGGGACTGAGCGAGAACGAGGTGAGCGAGACGGTGCAATCGGCGCTTGCCACCGTGAGACGCACGTCGATGCCTCCTCATCTGGAAAGGGCGCTGCGGTTTCTGATGGCTCAACAGACTGAGATATCGGAAATATCGGACGTCAAGGCAATGGAAGATGGCGAGAGATGTGGTGAGGGACAGAATGTTTCGGGCAAGAACGGTTTGGGTGCCGATGGAGGGGGCGTCAAAGGGTATCTTTGGCGGAAGGGGACGAAAGTGCCGATTCCATCGAAATTGCCAAGACTGATGGAACTGATCACCAAGAGTTATCCGAAGGAATATCATGCGGCTCTGATGATGGCATCGCTGCCCATTCTGGGGACGTTGGCCACGCGGGCACGGGCGAGATATTTTGACGGTGCGTTGCACTCGCCATCGTTTCTCACTTGTATCGTGGCGCCACAGGCGAGCGGAAAGAGTTGCACGCGCACGTTGGTGGATTTGCTGATGAGTAGGCTTCAGCAACAGGACAACGAGGAACGACAGAAAGAACGCAAATGGATGGAAGAAAAGAGGGCTCTAAAAAACTCGAAGCAACAACCTGAAGACCCTCATGCAAAGATACATATCGTTCCTGCAACGGTATCGAATGCCATGCTTTTCAAACGGTTGGACTGTGCCGACGGGGAACATCTCTTCACGTATGCAGAGGAGATAGACACACTGTCGAAGGGCAGGAAAAGCGGTACATGGAGCCAGAAGGATGACATCATGAGACAGGCTTTCGACAACTCGATTTGCGGTCAGGACTATATGAGCGAAAACTCGTGGAGCGCCATGGTGAAGGTGTACTATAACACGCTGACTTGCGGCACACCCGTGGCGGTACACCGATATTATAATGACGTGGAGGGCGGACTGGTGAGCCGCGTGTGCTTCTCACAACTGCCGGATATGCTCGGCGCACAAATGCCTATCTTCGGTTGCTTGACAAAAGAGGAAGAGATGGAGGTGTATGAGTGGGTGAACAAACTGATGGATGTGGGGAAAGGAGAATCTGGGAGATCGGAGGAATCAGATAAATCGGGGAAATCTGATAAATCGGCTATATCGGAGGAATCGGATATATCGGAAGAATCGGATAAATCGGGGAAATCGGAGGAATCGGATAAATCGGGGAGATCTGAGGAATCAGCTAAATCGGAGGGCTCTGATCTATCTGAGAAATCAATTAGAGCGATTGGCTCAGGGGAGCTGGAGATTGCGGAGAGATCGGCTCCAGTGGAGTTTGAGATTCCGAGGGTGAAGCAGGCTATCTGGGACTGGCTGGAGGCTCGCCGACTGGAATATCTGGAGACTCAGGAAAATCCTGCTCTCGACATCTTCCGCAGACGCTCGGCAGTCATCGGATTCCGCGCAGGACTGCTGGCGGTATTGCTCTGCGACCAAAAGGAGTGCGACAAGGCGGTGGCGTTTGCCACTTGGGTGGCGAGCTACGTGCTGGGACAACAGCTGGACCTCTTCGGGGAAGAAATGAACCGACTGATGCTCGACGGGGAATCTCTATCAACAGGGAAACCGGCTACATATTATCAATCTCTACTCAGTACGCTGCCTGAGGAATTCACGCTGCAAGAACTCATCTCGAGACGTATGCAGGCTGGATATAAGAGCCCTGTGAAACAGGTGATCTGGAGGTGGAAACAAAATGGACTGATTGAGGGGAAAGGAGAAAAATTTGCCAAAATAAAAGGGAGAAGAGAAATATGATAAATTGGGGAGATTGGAGAAATCGGATGCTCAAGAGAGATTAGAGAAATCTGATTAATCGGGGGGATCGGATAAATCTGATTAATCTGGGAGATCGGATAAATCGGAGAAATCAGGGGAGATTAGAGAAATCGGAGAAATCAGGGGAGATCAGAGAAATCGGAGAAATCAGGGGAAATCAGAGAAATCTGATAACTCGGAGGAATCCATCAGATAACTCTGAAGAGATCAATCAAATAACTCGGAGAAATCAATCTAAGAAATCAAAATAATCAAATAATTATGGAAATAATAATCAAAAGAATTGCAAAGAAAAAGGATTACACCATCGGGAAACTTTCTATTGATGGAAAATGGGTGTGCGACACGCTGGAGCCTCATTGCATCGATTGGGCAACGGAAAAAAAGGTGGCGGGAAAGACGGCGATACCGAAAGGACGATATCGAGTGGTGATGCGACAATCACACAGATTCGGAAAGGAAATGCCAAATCTGCTGAAAGTGCCACATTTCACGGGCGTGATGATTCACCAGGGCAACGTGCCTAAAAATACAAAGGGATGCATTATCGTGGGATATAATACAATTAGGGGCATCGTGCTGAAAAGTAGACAGGCTATGGAACAGATAGAATCGGCTATCAAGGGCGCACGCAAAAAAAAAGAAGAAATGTGGTGTGCAATCTATTAGAAAAAGAGGAAATGTGGTGTGGGAACTATTAAATATGGTGCAAAATCTATTAGGTGGGACATCTGTCGTGGAAATTGTTTGAGCTGAACTAAAAGTTTAGTTTTATCGTAGGAACCATCATGAAATTCGGAAATTTTATCTACATTTGCAGTCTCATAGAAAAAGGATTAAAGATGGAAAAGAAAACAATACCCGTTGTTGGGATGGCATGCGCCGCTTGTTCGGCGAATGTGGAGAGAAAACTGAATAATCTAGATGGTATCAAATCTGCATCGGTATCACTGCCGGGCCGTTCCGCACTCGTGGAATACGACCCGGACGTGATATCGCTGGAACAGATGAAAGACCAGATAAACGGTATCGGTTACGACCTGGTGATAGAGGAAGACCGAAGCGCCACCGAAATAGAACATCGCTCGTATGTGCTGCTACGGAGAAAGGTGATCGTGTCGTGGATATTCGCCGTTTTATGTATGTCGATATCGATGAAATGGTTGAAATTGGGCTCTTCGAACATTGCCAACCAGACGATGCTCGTGATAGCGCTGCTCAACTTGATCTATTGCGGTAGCCAATTTTATGTGTCGGCTTGGAAACAGTTGATGCATGTCACCGCCAATATGGACACACTCGTGGCCATGAGTACGGCGATTTCATTCCTTTTCAGCGTGTTCAACACGTTCTGGGGCGAGACGTTTTGGGCGCCGAGAGGAATGGAATGGCACACCTATTTTGATGCATCGGTCATGATCGTGACCTTCGTGTTGACGGGCAGACTGTTGGAAGAACGAGCCAAAAACGGCACCGCATCAGCTATTCGGGCTCTGATGGGACTGACACCGAAGACCGCCCATCTGGTAAGCGGTGGTGAGACGACGGAAGTGCCCCTGTCGACCCTTGAAATAGGAGACAGGATAGAGGTGCGCGCAGGCGAGAAAATTCCCGTGGATGGCGTGGTGACAGATGTTTCCGGGGCCATGAAGGACGACGAGGCATTCGTGGATGAAAGTATGATTACTGGTGAACCGACGCCCGTGATGAAGAAAATCGGCGACAAAGTGCTTGCCGGTACGATTGGCAATCAAGGCACCTTCCGATTCAAAGCCCAGGAAGTGGGACAGAAGACGGTGCTTGCCCAAATCATCAAGATGGTGGAAGAAGCGCAGGGCAGCAAAGCCCCCGTGCAGCGGGTGGTAGACAAAATCGCCCTGGTGTTTGTGCCAACGGTGCTCGTGCTGTCGGTCATCACTTTTCTGTTGTGGTATTTCATCGGTGGCGCCCAGATGTTGCCGCAAGCGGTGCTGTCGGCAGTGTCGGTGCTGGTCATCGCCTGTCCCTGTGCTTTGGGACTAGCTACGCCAACCGCCCTGATGGTGGGGATAGGTAAGGCCGCACAAAAAAACATTCTGATCAAAGACGCCACGGCGTTGGAGAACATCCGAAATATAGACGCGATGGTCATCGACAAGACGGGAACGCTGACGGAACCCAACAAAAACGTGGATTTCACCCGTTCGGACTCGCTCTCACTGGAAGAACGAGAAAGTCTGAAACCCCATGCGCGGGAAGCCATGCAGCAGTTGCAGAGCCAGGGCATCGAGGTGTATATGATGAGCGGCGACAAAGACGAGGCGGCGCAATATTGGGCTGAAAAAGCCGGGATAGCACATTATCAAAGTAAGGTGTTGCCGCAAGACAAGGAAAACTTGGTTAGGAGTTTGCAAAGCGAAGGGAAACACGTGGCGATGGTTGGCGACGGCATCAACGACAGTCAGGCGCTGGCTGCGGCAGACGTGAGCATCGCGATGGGCAAAGGAACAGACGTGGCAATGGATGTGGCACAGGTGACGTTGATGGGTACAGACCTAAGAAACATCCCGGAGGCCATAAAATTGTCGAAGAAGACGGTGACGATGATACACGAAAATCTGTTTTGGGCGTTTATTTATAATATCGTCTGCATCCCATTGGCAGCAGGATTGTTGCACGTGTTCGGGATGGAATTCCAAATCACACCGATGTGGGCGAGCGCTCTGATGGCATTTTCAAGCGTCAGCGTGGTGCTGAATAGTCTAAGACTAAAATACGTGTAAGTAGGGGTGGAGCCGATGCCCATCATATTGATTGCGGAAAATATGAAAAGCCGTTTTAGCTCATTGACTGAGACTAAAACGGCTTTTATTTAAATCTTCAAAAGAGTTTCGGGAATTTGATTTCAGGAAACGATTTGAATGACTCTTTTTGATTCTAAAAATTAATATGCGAAGAGAGGATAATTCTTCATCGTGGCATTAACTTTTTCACGTACTTTGGTGATGACCTGATCGTTTTCAGGATCGTTCAAAACCTCTTCGATGAGATCGGCGATCAATACCATCATGTCTTCCTTGGCACCACGTGTGGTCATGGCAGGTGTGCCAAGACGAATACCAGATGTCTGGAAAGCGCTGCGAGTGTCGAACGGAACCATGTTCTTGTTTACGGTGATGTCGGCAGCTACGAGGGCATTCTCGGCAACCTTACCCGTAAGATCAGGATATTTGGATCTCAAATCCACGAGCATGGAGTGGTTGTCTGTACCGCCACTGACGATACCGAAGCCACGCTTCATGAGTTCATCAGCCAGCACTTTGGCATTCTTCTGAACCTGCTTAGCCCACTCTTTGAATTCTGGTTGCAAAGCTTCGTTGAAAGCGACAGCCTTGGCAGCGATGACATGCTCCAACGGACCACCCTGGATACCTGGGAACACGGCGCTGTTGAGCAGTTGGCTCATCATCTTCACCTGACCCTTGAGAGTCTTCTTGCCCCATGGATTTTCGAAATCCTTGCCCATCAAGATGATACCGCCACGAGGACCACGGAGAGTCTTGTGAGTGGTAGATGTAACGATGTGAGCATATTTCAGCGGGTTGTCGAGCAAACCAGCGGCGATAAGACCAGCAGGGTGTGCCATATCAATCATCAGGAGAGCGCCCACCTTGTCGGCGATTTCGCGCATACGTTTGTAATCCCATTCTCTGCTGTATGCCGAGCCACCACCGATAATCAGTTTCGGCTTGTTGGCCAGGGCAAGTTGTTCCATTTCATCATAATCCACACGGCCTGTTTCCTGTTTCAGATTGTAGCCGACTGGCTTATAAAGGATTCCAGAAGTATTTACCGAGCTACCATGAGAGAGATGGCCACCATGAGCCAGATTCAAGCCCATGAAAGTATCGCCGGGGTTAAGGCAAGTGAGCAGTACGGCAGCATTGGCCTGTGCTCCAGAATGCGGTTGAACATTGGCAAATTCAGCGCCGAAGAGTTTTTTTACACGTTCGCGTGCAAGGTCCTCAACTTGGTCAACAACACCACAGCCGCCATAGTAACGCTTTCCGGGCAGACCCTCTGCATACTTGTTGGTCAGATAAGATCCCATGGCCTCCATTACTTCGTCGCTGACAAAGTTTTCGGAAGCGATAAGTTCCATACCTTTTAATTCGCGTTGATGTTCCTTTTCGATAAGATCGAAAATCTCTTGATCTCTTTTCATCTTATTAATAAATTTTTTGATATGATAATACTTCTAAAACTGTTTGCAAAATTAATATTTATTTCTCTTTTGACAAAGGAAAGTAAACAAAATGTTACTTAAATCGCCCATCTTTGTGATTTATGACAATTGGCGAACTAGCAAAGATTAACTTTGTCTATCTCTTGTTCCTTGTCGCAATAGTGGCATTTCAGGATGCCGCGCTCTTTGTCCACGACATTGAAAACCGTCTCCATGGGTTCGTTGTTTGTAATGCATTTGGGATTGTTGCATTTCACGATTCCCCGCAATTCATCGGGCGTCTCGACCGTTTTCTTTTCGATCACCTCATAATCTTTGATGATGTTGAGCACGATTTTGGGAGCCACGACAGAAAGTCTGGATATCTCTTCGTCTGTGAAAAATTTGTCGGAAACCTTGATGATACCCTTTTTCCCAATCTTCTTCGACGCGAAATTGTTTCCGATGGTCACGGGCGTGGTGAGGTATTGGAGGCCTAGCAAGTTGGCCACCTGATAAGTTTTCCCCGCTGGTATATGGTCAATCACAGTACCGTTTTCAATAGCGGCAACCAATCTTTCTTTCTTATCCATTTTACTTGTTGTTTATATTTGCTAAAGAATAGTTTTGTCGTTCAATACATCGTCAAGCGTGATGCCCAAGACATAACAGAAGATGGCTTCACGCGCATAGAGGCCGTTTTGAGCCTGCTGGATATAGTAGGCATGCGGATTGTTGTCCACATCATAAGCAATCTCGTTGACACGAGGCAGCGGATGCAATATCTTCATGTTCGGTTTTGCGCTCTGCAACATGTCATTTTTAAGGATGTACACATTTTTGACCCTTTCATATTCCATGAGGTCGGAGAAACGCTCCTTTTGAACCCTGGTCATATAGAGTATGTCTGCGTCGGCGATGACCTTTTCGTTGAATGCCGTGTGCTCCTGGAATTTGATGTTGTGCTCCTTGCAATACAACTTGTATTCGGCAGGCATGGCAAGTTCCTTAGGTGCAATGAAATGGAAAGTGGGGTTGAAGTGGCGCATCGCCATGATGAGAGAATGAACTGTGCGCCCGTATTTGAGGTCGCCCACCAGATAGATGTTCAAATCATTCAGCGTGCCTTGTGTCTTATAAATCGAATACATGTCAAGCAGGCACTGCGAAGGGTGCATGTGGGCACCGTCGCCTGCATTAATAATAGGTATAGGGGCAATCTCGCTGGCATACTGTGAGGCACCTTCTATATAATGCCTCATGGCGATCACGTCGGCATAATTCGACACCATTAAAATTGTATCCTTCAGGGTTTCGCCTTTGGTCACACTCGATGCTTTGGCATCTGAAAAACCGATGACGCGGGCACCCAACCGGTTTGCTGCTGTTTCGAAGCTAAGTCTTGTTCGTGTGGAAGGTTCAAAGAAAAGAGTAGCTACAACTTTACCCTTTAGAATTTCTCTATTGGGATGTTTCTCGAACTCCTGAGCCATCTTGATGAGATAAAGGATTTTATCTTTCGACAGATCAGCAATCGTTACAAAATTATGTTTTTCCATCTCTAAAAATGAATGTTTATTTTGTTTTCGACCGCTAAGTTACACATAATTTTTTTATTTATTGTTGATATTAAAAAGAAATATGTATTTTTGCAAATAATTTTTATAAGATAGATAAATGAGAAAAGCAATTATACACTTCCTGTGGGGCACTTTTGGCTTTGTTATTCTGCTGACTGTACTCGGTTTTACGGCGATATGGTTTGGCTGGGTGGGATATATGCCAGCTGTAGAAGATTTGCAAAATCCGATCAACAGATTTGCCACACAAGTTTTTTCCGCTGACGGAAAAGTCATGGGAACATGGAATTTTAATCGCGAAAATAGAATCTGCGTTTCATATAATAATTTGTCACCGCATTTGGTACATGCCCTGGTGGCAACAGAGGATTCCCGGTTCTATGAACATTCGGGCATCGATTTCATCGCCTTGGGGCGTGCCCTCGTTAAACGTGGCATCTTGGGACAGGCAAGTGCAGGCGGCGGCAGTACGATAACACAGCAGTTGGCAAAACAGTTGTATTCTGAAACTGCCCATTCCACGACTGAACGGTTGTGGCAGAAGCCTATCGAATGGATTATAGCGGTGAAACTGGAGCGCAATTATACGAAAGAGGAGATCATCGCACTGTATCTCAACTATTTCGATTTCCTGCATAATGCCGTCGGAATCAAAATCGCCGCCAACACCTATTTTAATAAGGAGCCTAAGAATTTGTCGGTTACTGAATCCGCCACACTCATCGGATTGTGCAAGAATCCGTCGCTTTTCAATCCTGTCCGCTATCCCGAACGCTGTACGGCGCGCCGCAATGTGGTCCTGGCCCAGATGGAGAAGGCGGGATATCTGTCGCATGCGGAATATAAGGAATATTCGGAAGAGCCGTTGACGCTCAATTTCCACCGTACAGACCATAAGGACGGTACGGCGACCTATTTCCGCGAATTTCTGCGTCAGTATATGATGGCGAAACGTCCGGACATCAGCGATTATCCTTCGTGGAACAAAAGCCAATATGTTTTCGACTCCATCTCTTGGGTGACAGATCCACTCTATGGTTGGTGCAACAAAAATTTCAAGAAAAACGGCGAACCATATAATGTGTATACCGATGGACTGAAAGTTTACACCACCATCAATTCGCGTATGCAGAAATATGCCGAGGAAGCTGTTTATAGGCACGTGGTGAATTTCCTGCAACCCGAATTCCGAAAGGAAAACAAGTTGAAACCCAATGCGCCATTTACGGAAGACCTTACGGCTGAGCAGGTAAAGTCAATCATGGGCAAGGCCGTGAGACAAAGTGACCGTTATCGGGCATTAAAGTTGGCAGGCGCGTCGGACGCAATGATTAAAAAGTCGTTCCATACACCTACTTATATGTCTGTGTTTACGTATCACGGCGATATCGACACGATTATGACCCCGCTGGACAGTATCAGATATTACAAATCCTTCTTGCGGGCGGGATTTATCAGTATGGACCCTAAAAATGGTCAGGTAAAAGCCTATGTCGGCGGTTTGGACTTCATGCATTTCCAATACGACATGGCCATGGAGGGTCGCCGACAGGTGGGCTCCACCATCAAACCTTTCTTATATTCGCTCGCTATGGAGAATGGCTTCTCGCCATGCGACAAGGCGCCAAATGTCCAGCGCACATATATCGTGGCAGGTCAAAGGTGGACACCACGCAATGCCAATCGGCGCAGATACGGTCAGATGGTCACGCTGAAATGGGGATTGGCTCAATCCAACAACTGGATTTCCGCCTATCTGATGAGTAAACTCAATCCGAGACAGTTTGTGGGAATCTTGCATGATTTCGGAATCAACAATCCTGATATCCATCCGTCGATGTCTTTGTGTCTGGGACCATGCGATGTTTCGGTTGGCGAAATGGTGAGTGCTTATACCACGTTTGCCAATCATGGCATCCGTTGTGCTCCAATGCTCGTGACTCGCATCGAAGACAATGAGGGGAATGTGGTCGCACGTTTCCAGCCCCGTATGAATGAGGTGATAAGCGATGCCAGTGCCAACAAGATGCTGGTAGAACTGATGGAAGTGGTGAACAATGGTACAGCCGGACGCCTCAGATATAAATATAATATGGAGGGAGAGATTGGCGGCAAGACTGGAACGACAAACAAAAATGCCGATGCCTGGTTCATGGGATTCACCCCGCAGTTGGTGAGCGGATGCTGGGTAGGCGGTGAAGACCGTGATATACATTTCGATTCAATGAGAATGGGGCAGGGCGCCACCATGGCGTTGCCTATCTGGGCTTATTATATGAAACTGGTATATGCCGACAGCAGTTTGGGCTATGACAACAATTCAACCTTTGGCATACCGGTAGATTTCAATCCTTGTCAGAAAGATGATGAAGACGTGGGTGACCAGGGAATTGATGAGGTGTATGAATAAAATCCCTCAATATTCTTGATTTAAGTCAACAAAGGCGTGCGAGTTGCATTTTTTTTTGAAAATAAATCGTGAAATGTTTGGAGGGTATCGGAAAAAGCATTACCTTTGCACTCGCTTTCGCTC
>ENA-UOYA01005174-UOYA01005174.1-activated-sludge-metagenome-genome-assembly--contig:-NODE-5174-length-10457-cov-7.021150_pt1 | contig 10457 bp, 11 predicted proteins | sample MGYA00238163_ERZ764804 | MGnify/ENA primary metagenome ERZ764804 (study PRJEB28919, sample SAMN05720223) | activated sludge metagenome | isolation source: Anaerobic digester | place: Hong Kong...
GGCTTATAACCGCCCAGATGGCACAGTGTCGGCATCCAATCCACCACGTGCAGCGGAGCATCGTACTTGAATGTGCTAAGCTGACCTTCGCATGCTGCGACCCGGATCGGGCGCCTGTAGATTTCACTGACCGGTAATGCTCGATGGGGCAATCGCCATGGACCTTTGGAGGGATCTTCGATAACGGACTACAATCACTCCAGTAACGGCCATAGTAAAAGCCAGGCCATACCAGACATACATCCACGGCATCTTTCCCCGAATCTGGTTCTCCCCGAGTGCCTTGGAACGTTCGGCGGCTTCCAGCTTGACGAGCATTCGCTTCGCCTCAATGATCAGCATTTGGATTTTCACTTGCCGTGCATGAACATCGTCTCGGCTCACCCACGTCGGCATCGGCTGATACTCGCTGTACTCGAGGTATTGAATTCTGTCCCTGAGATCCTGCACTGCCTTTTTGTGCTCCGGCTTGTTAGTGGTGGCTTCCAGAGCCTTGACCGCCGCTCGCTGACGCGAAATCGCCGACTCTGTCTTAATGGCAAGTGCCAGGCTAACTAACGAAATGAGAAATGCAATCGCAGCAAAAGCCGCCAGCCGTTTTTGGGCAGTCATCTCGCTCCTCCTCGCCGTGGTCGCGAACTAACTATAGCGGACTCCAGGATCCTGTTCAGTATACCCCGGCGGAGACCATTGCTGTCCAAACTCGACTCCCGTGCGCGCAAGACGGTCCAGATTGGGAGTTTCGATCTCTGAACCGTGGAAGCCGACGTCTGCCCAGCCGAGATCGTCGACGATGATAAATAGGATGTTAGGGGGAACGCCGGCGCGGGCGAAAGCGCTCGCGCCGGCAAAAGACAGGAATTGGCGTCTGCTAACCACGCAGCTTTTCAAGAAGGCCGATGGCCATTTTGACATCTTCGCGCTTCTGGTTCTGGTCTTCGATTTCGCGCTCGATGGTCAGCGGGCCGCGATAACCTACTTCCTTCAGCTTGGCGATGAAACGGTCGATTCCGACCGCGCCTTTCCCGAGCGCCATCTCGGTGCCCAGGGCCCCGGGCTTGTCCTTCGGCGGCCAGTTGCCGTCCTTGCAATGGACGGTGATCACGTATTTCGATAGAAGCCCCAGCGCTTCGATGGGATCGCCCGAACCGTACAGGATCAGGTTCGCCGGATCGAAGTTGATACGCAGGTTGGGCCGGGCGACATCTTCGAAGAACTTGAGCAGGACGGGCGCTGGCTCCTGTCCCGTCTCGAGCGCGAAGGTTTGGCCGTTCTTCGCAGCGTAATCGGCCACACGGCGCACCATCTCGCGCACCGCGATGTAGTTCGGATCGGTCTTATCCTCGGGAATGAATCCGACGTGCAGCGCGATGCTCTTTACGCCGATGGCGGCGGCGAAGTCGCTGATCTCGTACGTGCGCTTCTCACGCTCGGCCCGCGTCGCCGGCGGAATCCAGCCCACCGTGCGCTGGATGGTCGGGATGTCCGCATAATCCTCCCCGGCGTAGCCGGCGAACACGGTGACGATGGTGAACTTCTCGGCATCGAGCGCGCGTTTCCACGCCGCCCCGTCCATCTTATAGTCACCCGGAATGCCCAACTGGCCGCAGCGCAGTCCGTACGCCTTCACCCCTTGAATGGTGGCCACCGGGTCCTGGCCGGCCCAGAACATCAGTCCGATTTCCATGACGCTCAGAAGTGACATGAGACTTTCTCTCCTTTCCGCTTGCGCGCTTCCACCATCAGCCTGGTCAACTTCACGGCCAATGACGATTCGGCCGGCGGGCAAATCTCCGGCTGCCGGTTCGCCTTGACGCAATCCAGGAAGTACTCAATCTCCGCCTGGTAGCCCGACTTCTGCGCCACCGGCAGCGTTTGGGCCTCGCCGTTCGCCTTGTACAGCGTGGCCGGACGGCCAGCCGTACTAAATTCGATGGTGCCGCCGTCTGCCACCACGGTGTACTCCGCCGAGAACGGGTACGCCTTGGGATGATGCCACCCGCCGGTGACGGTCACGGTTCCGATCTCGGGGTAATAGAATTCCGACGTGAGGATGTCGATGCCGTGGGGCATGTCCTCGTATCCCCAACTTGCGAGCGCCTCGGGCGCTCCGAACAAGTGCAAGCAGATGTCCACGTCGTGGATGAGCAGGTCGAAGATGCCGCCGCCGCTCACTTTCGGGTCGGCGATCCAGGCTCCCCAGGTCGGCGCGGCGCAACGGCGGCGGAACATGCCCGCCCGCACCTGGCCCACACTGCCGCCTTTGACCAAGTCGTGCATCACGACGTATTCCGGCCAGAAACGCAGCACCTGCGCCGTCATCAGGATTCTGCTCTGTCTGGCCGCCTCTTCGATCATCTGGTCCGCAGCCGTGCCGTCGATGGCCATAGGCTTCTCGACGAGGACATGCTTGCCGTGGCGCAAGGCCTCTATGGCTACCGGAGCATGGAGGCTGGTGGGAAGACAGATGTCCACGGCCTCGACTTCCGGATCGCGCGCGGCTTCCATGGCGTCGGCATAACGGCGCAGGTTTGAAAAGTCCAGCTTCTCTCCGGGTCCGCCGATATTGCCCTGGACGCCACTGAGGTCGCCGCTCAATTGCTTCGGGTCCGCCGAGCTGACGGCCACCAACTCCGCGCCCGGGATGCTGCTGAGGGCTTTCAAATGGGTGCTGCCCATGAAGCCCAAACCGATCATGGCGATTTTCATAAGTTAGTATTGTCCTGAATGTTTAGATCCGCTTGATGCGGATCTGCTTATACTCAATCCACCAGCCCGGCCGGTGCGCCTGCAGCATAATGGGGCCGGGCTCGAGGTTGTCGAGATCGTGGTACTCCATCACGTTCTCGCCGTTGATGCGGACCAGGCAGAAACGGTCCTTCACCACCAACTGGAACAGGAACCACTTTTCGGGCTCGATCCTGGGGTAGATCGCCCTCTTGAAGTGATACAGCGAACCTGTCGGGTAAACTGCGCCTTCGACGTCGTGCACCTGGATTTCATAGTGCGTGCCGCGGGTGCCAAGCTCCGGCTGCTGATGGCGGAACAGGATGCCACCATTGGCGTGCTTGGCGCTCCGCAGGTATAAGTGCAGCTCGAAATCGCGGTACTTCTCGATGGTCCCGAGATGCCCCGCCCCGTCGCCGCGGATGACGCCGCCCAGCGCCTCGAACTTGGGCTTCCCGTCCGTGATGCGCCACTTGGCGAAGTCTTCCGGCTTCTCGTAGAGGATTTCCCACTTCTCTTTCGAGGGAAGCTCTTTGATGCGCAAGTTGCGGAAACGGATCGGATACGACAGCGACTCGATCCCCAGGTAGCCGCTGCGCAAACGGTAGCGCAATTCCGGATTGGATTCGAGGTTCAGATCCTGCACCAACTCGTCGTTGATCCATACCTTGAGCGACGGCCAGTCCATCACGATGCGCATGGTGTTCCACTCGCCCTGATTGCGCACATTCACCTTTAGTGGCGGAACCAGCGGAAACACGGCGCCAATCGACTCCGGCAGCATCTTTTCGTCCTGCTTGTGGAAAATCTTGATGCAAAGACCGGTCTCGGTGTTGCGGCCATGCTCGGGAGCGTGCAGGAAAATGCCCGCATCGATCCAGCCCTTGATGAAAAACTCGCAGCGGAAGTCGAAATTCTCGTACTGTTTGGCGGAACGAAGCCAGGTGGGAAAGCCCGAACCCTCATGGACTACGATCTCGCCCCCGGAGACATAGAAGGCCGACTCCGGCCCTTCACGAATCGACCAACCGTCCAGTGAACGGCCATCGAACAGAGACACGAAACCACTTTCGGGCTGCCCCTTCAAAACTACCGGGACCAAGGGGGCGGCTGCAAGGAATTGTCTGCGTCTCATCAGAACTTCTCCGGAACCACGTAGGGCTTGCGGTAGGCGCGCGTGAGCATCCTGTTGGCCTCCGGATCGCCCTTGCACTGCATGGTGGCACTGTCGAAGTGCAGCGTGCGCCCCAGCCGGTACGAAGTGTTGGCCAAGTGCATCAGTGTGCAGGACATGGCGCCCTCCTCGATGGGCGCGTTCAAGTCGGACTGCTTGCGCGAACGCACGGCGTCGATGAAGTTGGCCCAGTTGCTGCCGCCCTCGCTGCGCGTGGGCCCGGGCACCTGCTCCTTGCCGATGTAAGTCCAGTACTTGCCGTAGCCGTCAATCACCATGTAGCCGTTGGAGCCATAGAAGATGTTGCCGATGGTGTTGCCGGGCTTATCGCCGCCAATGCCGGCTTCGTGGTTGGTGATCCAATGGCGCACGTCGAAGACCATGATCTTCTTCTTGCCGCCTTCATCGAACTCGTAGGTTGCCGTCAGGATGTTGGGCGTCTCCTGGTCGTCGTCGAACATCACCTTGGCGCCGATTCCGGAGACCTTGGTCGGGTGCTTCACGCCCAGGCCCCAGCGGCAGATGTCGATCTCGTGGATGCCCTGATTGCCGAAGTCGCCATTGCCGGTGTCCCAGAACCAGTGCCAGTTGTAATGGAACCGGTTCTCCGTAAATGGACGCACGGGCGCGGGCCCCAGCCACATGTCGTAATGCACACCGGGAGGCACCGGAGCCTCCGGCTTGCGGCCGATCGTGTTGCGCCACTTGAAGCACAAACCGCGAGCCATGTAGACCTCGCCGATCACGCCTTCGCGTAGCTTCTGCATAGCCTCGCGCAGCGCCACGGTGGAACGGCTGTTGGTGCCGTGCTGCACCAGGCGGTTGTAATGGCGCGCCGCGGCGACGATCTGCTTGGACTCGAACACGTTATGCGAGCACGGTTTCTCGACGTAGACGTCTTTGCCGGCCTGGAGGCTCCAGATAGTCTGCAGCGTGTGCGAATGGTTCGGCGTGGCGATGGAAATCGCGTCGATGGACTTGTCTTCGAGCAGCTTCCGGATGTCGGTGAAAGCAGCGGGCCGCTTCTTGCCCAGCTTCTCCACCATCTGCAACCGCTCCTTCAGGACGTTCTCGTCGATGTCGCACAGGGCGGCGATTTCGACGTTCGGCATCTTGGCGTAGGCATTGATATGGCTGCGGCCCTGGCCGCGTACGCCCACGCAAGCCACTCGAACAGTGTCGTTCGGGCTGGCCAAAACAGTCCGCGCAGCTATGCCGGCCGTGGAACTCATCAGAAAATACCTTCGATCCATATAACCTCTTGTCAAGATTGATCGCGCTCGCGCGCCTTAACTAATATACCGGAATCGACATTACACCGATTACGGCGCGACTTTGAGAACAAACGATTCGGAGACCAGGCTCCCATCGTTTCCCTCGGCCGTCAGTCTGTACCGCGTACTCGCCTGGGGCGCAACCTCGAAGCAGCGGCTGAGCGAGGGCCAGACAGCTTCCACGGGCGGGTCGATCCGCAGGGACTTCGCGTTGACCACGCTGTAGCAGATCTTCCCCTTCTCCCGCGGCCGCAACTGCGCGGGCACGGCATAGAACTGCAGGATCTTCAATTTCGTGCCGCTTAGATCCGAGGGCAACACATGACCGGCCACCTCGCGTTGGAGCCGGTCGCGCTCTTCGATCCGCCGGTTCTCCATGTAGCGGCCGATCATGACCCAGGCCGCATAGCCCACCGCGAGCGCCGTCACCACCAGCATGTAGCGTGCAATTCGTTTCATAGGACTCCATTTATATGGGACAACAGGCCGGAGGGATGGAGCAATACAGAGATCGGCGCTGGCAGTAAGCTGCCGTCTAGTCTTTCCGGATCTCCAGCTTCAGGAAGTGCGTGGCGCAGGAGATGCAAGGATCGTAGTTGCGGATGGCCTGTTCGCAGGCCCACGTCATGCGATCAATGGGCTGCCCGGCAAGCTGCGGAACGAAGCGCCATAGATCGTCCTCGATCCGTTTCTGATTCTGCGACGTCGGCGCCACGATCTTCACGCCCGTGATGATCCCGTGCTCGTCGATGATATAGCGATGGTAAAGCAGTCCTCGCGGCGCTTCCGTCGCGGCGTGGCCGGTCCCAGCGCGGTAGTCGAATTCGGCGCGCGGCGCGGGCGGCGGCTCATATCCGGCGATCAGCCGGAGCGCTTCCTCGCAGGCGAACACTAATTCCACAGCCCGCACAACGATGCTCTTGAACGGGTTCAGGCAAGGTACGTTAAGGCCCGCGTCCGACGCCGCCTGCCGGGCAGCCGGCGTCAGCTTGGCGAAGTGCAGGTTGAAGCGAGCCAGCGGCCCCACCATGTAAGAGCCGCGCTCGCGGAGCTGCGAATGCAGGGCGTTGGCGTGCTTGACGTGCTGCTCAAAGAAACGGTCCTCGTACTCGGCCGCGTCGATATCCAGGCCCTTGTTCGACACGATGCGTCCTTCGTTCAGAGGGTACTCGTCCGGGTGCGAAACGGCGACGAACTCGTAGTCCTGTTCGAACTCCGGCATCGGGAAGCTCGCGACCAGCTTCACGGTCTTGATGGAGGCTTCGAGGGCCCACTTCAGGTCCTCCACGATCGCACCCATTTCGCGTTTGGACGGCACCCGGTAGAAGCCGCCCAGCGCCACCGCGACGGGGTGAATCTCGCGCCCGCCAAGAATGCTCATCAGGTTGTTGCCTATTTTCTTGAGGCGCAACGCATCTTCGACGGCCGTGCGGTGATCCCGCGCCATCTCGATCACGTCCTGATAGCCGAGAAAGTCCGGCGCGTGCAGCATGTAGACGTGCAGCGCGTGGCTTTCGATGTACTCGCCGCAGTAGAGCAGGCGCCGCAGCAGGCGCACCATGGGGTCGGGCTTGACGCCCACGATGCGCTCGATGGCGTGCACCGCGCTCATCTGGTAGGCCACCGGGCAGATGCCGCAGATGCGCGCGGTGATGTCCGGAGCTTCGCTCGCATGGCGGCCGCGCAGGAAACTCTCGAACAGGCGCGGCGGTTCCGGGATCTTGAGCTTCACTTCCTCGACGCGGTTACCCTTGAACCTGACCAGCAGCGCGCCCTCGCCTTCCACTCGGGCCAGGACGTCCACTTTGATCGTGTTGGCCGCTTTGCTGCCGTTGCCGCTCATTTGCGTTCCCTCTCTTCGCTGACCTGGCGGAACTGCCAGCTCCAGGCATTGAATAACCGGAACGTCCGCACGATTTCCGCGTTGCTCTTGCCGGTCTGCTCGAACCAGTCCGCCAGCGAAGTCGCATTCGGAGTCTCCATGGGGCCGTAGCAGCCGTAACAGCCGCGCCCGAAGGCGGGGCAGATGGCGCCGCAGCCGGCCTGCGTCAGCGGACCGACGCACACCGCCCCCTGCGCCACGGCGATGCACACGTTGCCGCGCCTCTTGCATTCCAGGCAAACGCTGTAAGTGGGTATGTTGGGACGCCGCCCGGCGATCGTGGCCGCAACAAGCTCCACAAGCTGCAATTTGTTGATCGGGCAGCCGCGCAGTTCGAAATCGACGGGAACGTGTTCGGCCACAGGAGTCGACATCTTCAGCGTGTGGATGTAATCGGGCGAAGCGTAAACGTAGCGGACAAATTCGTTGACGTCCTTCCAGTTACGCAGCGCCTGTATGCCGCCCGCGGTGGCGCAGGCGCCGATGGTGACCAGCATCCGGCACTGCCGGCGGATGTGCTGGATCTGCTCGGCGTCGTGGTGCGTGGTGATGGAGCCCTCCACCAGCCCGATGTCGTAAGGCCCTTTCGCCATGTTGCGCGAAGCTTCGGGAAAATACGCCAGGTCCACCGCGCCCACTACATCGAGCAGTTCCTCCTCGGCGTCCAGCAGGCTCAACTGGCACCCGTCGCAACTGGCGAACTTGAAGACGGCGATCTTGGGTTTCTTCTTGGTGTTAGAGCTCATACTTGTCCAACCAGGTCCGCAGGCGGCTCCACGGGAAAATGGGGCCGTCCTTGCAGATAAAATGAGGACCGAACTGGCAGTGGCCGCAGAAGCCCACCGCGCATTTCATATTGCGCTCCATGGAAAGGTGTATATCGTTGGCGGCGAAGCCGCGAGTATCGAGTTCGCGGACCACGTAGCGCATCATGATCTCGGGACCGCAGACCAGCGCCACGGTACGCTCCGGCTGCAGGCGCACATAGCGGAACAGGGTGGTGACCACACCGACGTATCCGCGCCAGCTCAACCCGCCGTAGTCCACGGTGGTGAGTATTTGCGTATCCGGGACGTAGCCCCAGGCGGTGAGTTGCTTTTTGTAAAGCAAATCACGCGGGCTCCGCGCGCCGTAGAGCACCACCAGGCGGCGATAGTCGCCCCGGTGGCGCAGGATGTGATAGATGGCGGGACGCAGCGGCGCCAGGCCGATGCCCCCAGCCACCACCAGCACATCCTTGCCGCGCGCCTCAGTGAGCGGCCAGGTCGTACCGAAGGGACCGCGCACACCGACGGTCTCCCCGGCTTGGAGCGTCACCAGCCGGTGCGTGGCCTTACCCACCGAACGGACGGTGTAGACCAACCGTCCCGGCTCCTCGGGGTCGCCGCTGATCGAGATGGGCAGTTCGCCGACCCCGAACACGTACAGCATGCTGAATTGCCCCGGGCTGAACGGCGCCAAATCCGATCCGTTCGACGGCTCGAGCGACAAAGTAAACGTGTCGTGGGTCTCTTTCTCCACTTTTGAGACCCTCGCCTCGGCCGGAACCATGGGGTCCCCGGCCGGGGCCGCGGGGGGGTGCAGGGTAGCTGCGCTCATGCTTGTCTCGCTCCAGGAGGAGTATAGACGTCGATCAGTTGCAACCGGAGAGCTTGCAGACGGTCCGCCACCACGCGCAGCAGACGGTTCATGACGGCATAGCCCAGGCTGCAATCGCCCTCGCACGCCTCGCGCAAACGGGCGCCGTCGAAGGCCAGCACGCGGACCAAGCCCAGCGCGCGCGCCTGGAATTGCTTGTCCCGCCCGCCAAGCACACTCGACCATCCGAAGACTTCTCCTTCGCCGATGGTCTGAATACGGAACGTGTGTCCCGGCGCGTTCACTTCAATCCCGATCTTGCCGGAGATCACCAGGCAAAACAGGTTCGAAACGTCCCCCTGCCGAAAGATGATCTGCTCGTCCTGGTAGTGGACTTCCGCCGCCAGTCCGGCCAGCTTTTCAATGTGACTGGCTGGAAGGCCCCGGACGAACGGGTGCGATCCAAGCGTCTCAACGAGCTGTCTCATCTCCATGGTTCGCTCCTTGCTGCGCCGCGGCGGGTTGTTCCTGCCCGCGCAGGGCGGCGGCTTCCTCGGTGATGTCGATGCCCACCGGACACCACGTGATGCAGCGGCCGCAGCCCACGCAACCCATGGCGCCGAATTGGTCGATCCAGGCCGCCAGCTTGTGCGTCAGCCACTGGCGGTACCGGCTCTTGGCGGACAGCCGCACGCTGCCGCCGTGTATATAAGAAAATGTTTGGGAAAAGCAGGAATCCCACTTACGGCGGCGCTCGGCGTGATGGCCGGACACATCGCCGGAATCCTCCACCGTAATGCAAAAGCAGGTGGGACACACCATGGTGCAATTGGCGCAGGCCAGGCACCTGGCGGCCACCTTCTCCCATCGCGGGCTGTCGAAGGCGTCGTAGAGCGCTTCGCGCAGGCCGGCCGTGTCGATGCGCCGGCTCTGCTTGGACGAGGCCTGGGCCACGGCCCGCTGCGCCTTGGCGCGCATCTCCGCGTTGGACCGCGTGTGCTCGACCTCGGCCAGCACTTCCCCGCCCCGCGCCGTGCCCGCCTCCGCCAGAAAGACGTGCCGGTCTGGTTCCACGATCTCCGCGAGCGCGATATCGAAACCGGATTCGGCCTTGGGTCCCGTTTCCATGGATGCACAGAAGCACGTGGGAGCGGAATCGGTGCAGTGGACGGCGATCAGGAAGGCATTCTCGCGCCGCTGGCGGTAGATGGAGTCGACATAGCGGTCTTCCAACAGAATCCGGTCCTGACGCGCGATGGCGGCCAGTTCGCAGGCCCGTACGCCCAGAAAGGCGCGCGGGGAGGCCGGCGGCGCCTCGCCCGGCAGAATGCGAAAGGCTCCGTCCTCGCGGCTGGCCGATGACAGCGCCACCTCCGGCGGGTGCAGAAACGGCTTCCAGCTCACCGGTCCGATAACGTAGCCGAACAGCGCCTGGTCGTCGCGCTTGCGCAAGCGGTAACGGCCGGCGCCGTGTTCGGCTGTCCAGCCGGCTGGCAGTTCCTCCGTGCTCTCAATGGAATCGTAGACGACGGCGGCGTCGCGAATCGTGGGTCCAATGATCTGGTAACCGCGACGCTGAAGCGCAACCAGCAGTTGCCCGAGCGCGCCGGCGTCCACCACGACCTGCGTCCCTAAGGGGATCTCGTTCGTGGGCATCCGGTCCTAGCCCCCTTCCCGGCCGGCTTCGCAACCCTGTTGACCGCACTCGCAATGATCGCGGCCCCCAGTCGGCTCACGTCACCAGCTCAGTACGTCCAAACGCCAAAGGTTTACATCATATATGAAAGCACGGCAATCGGCAATTCACCAGATTCCCAGTGTC
>ENA-UOYA01005177-UOYA01005177.1-activated-sludge-metagenome-genome-assembly--contig:-NODE-5177-length-10452-cov-6.284890_pt1 | contig 10452 bp, 11 predicted proteins | sample MGYA00238163_ERZ764804 | MGnify/ENA primary metagenome ERZ764804 (study PRJEB28919, sample SAMN05720223) | activated sludge metagenome | isolation source: Anaerobic digester | place: Hong Kong...
TCCCGCGGCTTCACCCAGGCTTTGTTTTGGTCGGTTGCTTTCGGCATATCCTCAGTCTTAATCGGTCTAACCGCGTCATTTTATTTGGATTGGGCCCCCGGCGGCACGATTATCCTGACCTCGGTGGCGATCCTGTTATTCATCCTGCTCGAGAAAAAAATAGGCCCCATGTTCTTGAACAGAAAGGAACTCTAGAAGGAGGAGGTTTGAACACTGATGCAAAATGAACAGTTGGCAATACTCATCCGCACCATCAAAGAAAAAGGACTCAAGTTGACTCCAGCCAGAAATCTGATGCTGAAAATCTTCCTCGAATCCGATAATAAACTCCTTAATGCGGTCGAAATCTACGATCTCGTCAGAAAAGAAAGCGCCAAAATCAACTTCTCGACCGTCTACAGAAACCTGGAAACACTGGTGCAAAACCAGATTATCGAAAAAGTCTTTTATACTGATGGGCACAAATACAAATTAATTAACCAAAACCCCCATCATCACCTGATGATTTGCACCTTATGCCACAAAACTGAACCTCTTCCCTTCTGTCCTTTTGGTGAACTGGAAGCCTATATTAAGAATGATACCGACTTTCTGCCGATTAACCACCATGTGGAAATCTACGGCTACTGCAAAAGCTGCCGGAAACAATTCGACTAACTGCCAGCCTACTTACTGGTACTCGCAGCAGCCTTCCGTTGATCCTTCCACTTGTACCAGTAATCCGTCGAATGCGCATGTAAGTAGCTTAGATTGAGATTTAAAGCGCTCTTGTAGGTAAGATAAAGGAGATCTTTCCTTTTTGGAGTCAGTAACGGGTTATTAGCCTCATTCAGCTTTATTTTAAATGTTTTCAGATTTTGATTCTTTTTCTCAATGTACATACGGGCCATATCCCGGCGCTCTGCTTCCGTACTGAAACGATAATTGGATAACTTCAAAAACTTAGGCACCTTAATATCCAGGGCCATTGCCTTCCCGGGGAGACTGGATACGGCAAGCCCCATCAGTAGTACAACCGCCATGATTTTACGCCCAATGAGTCTTCTTTCACGCACAGTCCAAACACACCTTTCCTTACTAATTCTCACCTGTTCATTTTAACATGCTTTTCTGCAAATTACAATATATTCTGATAAATTTAAAGGCAATCTTCATCCTGGCAGCCCTGAATGAACAAAAAATCAGCAGCCCGGCCTGCTGTCAATGCACGAAAAAAAGCACATAGCCGGTATAGAGCACGGCAAACACGGCAATCACCGCTACCCCAAAGGCCCCCTTTTTCTGCTTCTTTCGCCATAACCACAAAGCATAAACCCATGTATAGAGGCCCACCAGGATGGCAATTAACCACAAGAGAATATCGGTAATCAGAACGCTACTTATCATCCTACTCATTCCGGACTCCTCCCTCCCCTCCCCGATGAATTGGGGCGGTCCTAATCATTATCCCTGACCGGCGCACCTTGAAAACTGTTTCCACACTAACTTCATACCGGGGGTATTTGCGTAACCATTCGTAGTCCACCCAGTCCTGCCAGGTCAACAAATCAATGCGCGTAAATTCACCAAAGCCAAAAATATCACTGCGGTATTCATCCTGGGTTTTCCGAATCAACCGCATCACTTCCTGGGTAATATGATTGCTGACATAATCTTCAAGCTGCTTCTTTAACGTCCCTTGCTCATAGTTTTCTCCACTTTGAATGGAAAGAATCTCTCCTTCCAAAAACAATCTGACGTTTATTTTTTCTTGGTCAGGATCAACCTTTATTTCCGGACTCCGTCCTTTCATAATTTCTAAATTAATAATATTACTTCCCCCTTCCACAGGATCCGGATCCGGGAAAGTAAAATTGCCACGACCAAAGCCGCCCGTTACCATTTGGTAATACCGGGTCTCTTTTCCGTTCAGAAAGCCCACCAAACGATCGTCTTTAAAAACTGCTGTCCCGATTATCTCAATCTTATTGCCGCCTTCCCGCGGAATTTCCCCGGGTACATAGGCCATCGCCTCTTCCACTTTTTCCTTCTCACTTTTAGTTTCCTTTTTCTTGTCCTGCGCCTGTTGCTCTCCTTCCTGTTCTTTGTTCTGCCGGTCTTGCTGCTTTTTGTCCTGATCCCCCTGCTGTTCTTTATCCTCCTCCCCTTGCTGCTCTTTTTTCTGAGTCTCCTCTTTTTTTTTCTCTACCCCGACCAAAGCCGCAATTGGTTGCCTGCCGGGAGAGTTAAGTGCTTCATAGAATTTATGAACATCAGCATTAGGAATTAGACCAGTCATATAAGTGCTGGTCATAAAAATATCAAGCTGCCTGGAAGGATATCGTTCAAAAATAAGGTTGACATTTTCCTGAATAAAATCATGGGCTTTCCCTTGCGTGACCAGCAAATAATTGGTCCGCCGGAGGTCACTGCTTCTGACCAGGGGATTGATATATTTGCTTAAGCCTTCCCGGGCAATATCCTCGGAAACGACGATCGCTTTATTATGGATTATCGTTGACCGTTTGCTCACAAAAGTATCGATCAGTTCCTGCGCTGCAAAAATGGAAGGTGCCTCCACGGAAACTACTTCCGTGCCCTTTTCAGCTTGTCTGCCTTCAATCGGCTCCGGTATCGCCAACTGGAAGGTCACCTTGATGATATTTTCTTCTCCTTTGTCCAGCCCAATCACCAAAACATACCCTAATTGGTCGGTTTCCATCGACCCCCAGCAACCGGGCAGCAAAAGAAAACAGAAACTGATCCACACAAGTAAAATCACTTCCCGTCTCATTTCACCCTATTTTCCCCTTTCTTTCTTAATAAAGCTATCAAGTAAAGTAATAAGGGCAAAACAAAAGCAATCCATCCATAGTTCATGCCTAATAAACTTTCCACATAGACACTTTGCACCATATCCTTTGGGGTAAATGCGAATGTGAAAAACAGCAAGCTAAAAACGGCCAACAAGGGATGATAAGATGGGAGTTTTAAGGTATCTTTGAGAACATGCAGTGTCACAAATAACCCCATCGCAAGCCGCAAAAAGGCCGTAAAAGCGGCAAAAGTAATAAAAAATGCTTCCACACGCTGCAAATAATGCCCTAAAAAAATACTTCTGGTCAATTGATAAATCGGCACGAAAGTCTCCGTACTGGTGGGATATACAAAGACCATCAAATAGACGGCGATAAAGATGGTAAAAAGGAACATCGATATACTGATGCTCTTCACCCCGATTTTTCTGATTTTTCGTTTGTCAAATGGGAGAAACGAGATTAGATACGCCAAAGCAATCACCTCTCCAAAAGAGGAAATCCCCACCAAGCTATTCTTGAGGAGCGGCCATCCTCCTAGCCCCATAATCGGTAAGAGTTTTTTGAAATCGTAATAGGGATACAAGACCACGAGAACTGTTAATATGCTAAAAAGAATATAAGGAAGGGCAATTGAAGCGCTGCGGGAAATCGCCTCAATGCCATGATATACAGTAAGCGTTGCCCCAAAAAGGTAAAGAAGCGCAATCGCACTAAGCGGCGTTTCCGTTAGAATCGTCAGTGTCGTGGCTTCACAAAACACCCGTAAAAGTAATGCCGTTTTGATACAAAAAAAAGTTACTACCACGATATTTACCGCTACCCCAAGCACAGGACCCAAAAGCAACTCTGTTATTTTAGTTAAAGATTCCCCAGGAAAGCGCTCCAAAAGCCGCATTATAAGTAGCCATAACCCTATCGCCAGTAAACCACTAAACAATGGTAGCAACCAAGCAGCCGTTGCCCCTTGCTGAGTGATAATGCGGGGATAGCCAATAAAAATTTTCATCACAATCATGATAATTATGAAAGCGGTCATCTCCGAGTAACCGATGCGAACCTTGTTCATTTTTTTCTCCTTCTTTGAGAATTTTTGATCCAACCACGACTAATATTAGGCTGACGCTTTTTATCTAAGGGATTTAGGTAGTCTACTCTTTTTTCCATTGACCAGACCGGTCCCCGCAAGACTACATCAGGCTCGGTTCTCGTCCGCGGTCCTACCGGAGCCAAAAATGGAACACCAAAGGATTTCATACTAACCAAAGAAATCAGAAAAAATAACAGTCCTCCCGCAATCCCCAAAAAGCCGAAGAAAGCGGCGAAGATCGCAAAGATAAATCGCATCAACCGCAGAGCAAAGGAAATCGAATAGTTCGGGATCGCAAAAGAGGCCAACCCGGTAATGGCCACGACAATAATGAGAATCGGACTGATAATTCCCGCCTGTGCCGCCGCTTGCCCTAAAATAAGTGCTCCAACAATCCCAATCGTATTGCCGATAACCCCAGGAACCCGTACTCCCGCTTCCCGGATTAATTCAAAGGAAAACTCCATCACAAAAAGTTCAAAAACGGTGGGAAAAGGCACGGTGGCATGCGAGGCGGCAATGGCCAGCAATAGTTCGGTCGGGACCATTTCCTGATGAAAATTGACAATCGCTATATATGTGCCGGGCGTAAGGATTGTGATAAAAAGGGCGACAACCCTTAAGATGCGCACAAAGTTGCCATAGGGTATCCGTAAATAATAATCCTCCGGGGTATGTAAGAGCGAAAAAAGGGTGATCGGGACGATTAAGGCCCGGGCCCCTCCATCCACAATAATGGCCACATGCCCTTCGACCAAAAAGGAAACAGTCCGGTCCGGTCGCTCCGTGGTGAGGACTTGTGGTGTCAAACTATACGGCGCATCTTCAATAAACTGTTCTAAAACACCGGCTGCCCCCATATAATCCGTCTTGATGCTCTCGACCCTCCGTTTTACCTCTTCCACCAGCTTCGGGTTGGCTATATCGTCTAAATACATAATCGCTACATCAATATTCGTCTGCGAGCCAACTTTCACCATTTCGGTAATCAATTTTTCATTACGTATGGCCTTGCGGATTAAGCCGGTATTACTGCGCAGCGTTTCATTAAAAGCTTCTTGCGGACCTAAAATGACCTGCTCCGTTTCCGGTTCGCTAACGGTACGCCGATCCCATCCCTTTGTCTCAATAACCAGGCTTCTGTCTGAACCCTCGACGAAAATGGCCGTATTGCCGTAATTGACCATATCTAAAATACTGCGATAGTTCTCTAAAACCGCCACATCATGACCGGGCAGTAAATGTTCCTTTATATATTCCGCCAAATGAGCGTAATCAACCTTAGTTTCTTCCTCAATCAAGACCATGAGTGATTTGAGGATGGCATTATTGATGATTTCATTAGCCGCCAGGCCATCGATAAACACCATAAAGGCTTTCAGTGGCGGATCTAAGGCAATGTAGAAATCGCGCACAATAATATCTTTGTTTTTGGGAAGGACATAGAGCTTGTTTATGTATTCACGATTTGTCTCTAAATCAGCACTGACCCGCAGTTGTTCCGGATCATCCGGGATCTCCTTCAAGGCAGCCTTCTGCAGAGACAAGGGCTTTTTTATTTTCCTTTTGCCTTTTTCCGGAGAATCTTTTCCGTTTTCTTTCCTGCCGTTCTCTTGCCCGCTATTCTGTCCGCCGTTCTCCTGTTTGCTGTTCTCCTGCGTACTGTCCCCTTGCTCTTCTCCCGTCTCCTTCCCCTTTTGTGCGTTGTTTTCCTTTTGTTTCCCGTTCCCTGTTTCATCCGTCATGGGGGTCAAGATGAAACGTTCCTGATGCTGTATGTCCTCAAAGTTGAAGATTTTTTCCCGGAATTTCTGCCAGAAGCCTTTCGCCATCTTCTTCTTCCTTTCCAGTTATTGATTTATTCTGTGATAATCCAAATAAAAATATGCCTCATCACCAAAGATGCCTCGTCACCCTCTTCCATCTATTCGCATAATGTATTAATGAGTAGCGAATATGAAAGGAGGACCCGTGCATGATGAAAATGTATAATTCCCTGCGCAAACTCATGATGGAACTGAATGAACTACTGATCGTCTATGGTTACATGATTCAGAATGCCCCCACAGAAGAGGCCAGACGATTATCCGATCTGAACAGAAGAACCGTCAAAGCTACCAAGGAAGCCCTGGGAAAAATGTATGAGAGTACCTTTAACGAAAACCTGGCTGCTATGTCGGAAGTAGCCGAAGAAGTGCCGGTCTTTGCCGATTTTCGTGCGGCCGCGCAATACGCCTTTATTGAGGAAAGCCAAGTGATCCAAATGCTGAAAAGCCTCCATATGGCCGCCGATCAATGCAATCACGCAATCATCTTCGGTCAACTGATTGAGCATATCGTTAATGCCATGCGCATGTTATATCTCTTGACCTAGCTCTCTTTTGACTTATGACTTAGCACAACCCTCTGTTTTTTGACCCGGGAAAATCTGTTGACCCGGAAAGATTTTTTGACGCGCAAAAAGAGACTGATTGATTTTTTTCGATCAGTCTCTTTTGCGTATCCGGGGACCGTGCACATCCTGAGACCATGAACAGTTTCCGTCCACCCCGGAAACACCTTCAACAACCAAAAAATTAGGTTGACCTGATTTTGTAAGCAGGCACTTCCTTTTGCTGTTCTCACATATCATAAAGAGGAATAAGAAAAGATGCAAAGATGAAGGAGTTGGCCGTGAATGCTCTATGGTTGGCAGGAAGTAATTGATTATCCCCTGGGGAAAAGGAGCCCCAAACCCAGGAAAAAAGGCCTGACGATGGTCATTGATAAAGGACTGGGGTTAAGAGAATTAAGAGACCTCCTGGAAGTGGCCGGAAAGTACCTGGATTTGCTGAAGCTGGGTTTCGGCACGTCGGTCCTTTATCCCGACAGCGTGCTGAAGGCAAAAATCAAGCTTTGCCGGGAATACCGCGTTCAAGACTACCCCGGAGGCACCCTCATGGAAATCGCCATCCAACAAAACCGCTTCGAAACATATTTGACGGAGACCAAAAGGTTAGGTTTTCAAACATTGGAAATCTCCGATGGGACGATTCCCCTTGATCACGCCACCCGCCGCTCATACCTTAAACGCGCCCTCAAAGCCGGCTTTACCGTCATCACGGAAATAGGGAAAAAAGACCCCCGGCAAGCACTGTCCCTAAAAGACCTGACCGAACAATGTGCGGAAGATTTGGCCAACGGGGCCTGGAAAGTAATCATGGAAGCGAGAGACAGCGGAAAAGGAATCGGTATTTATGACGGGCAGGGACAAATCCAGGAAGAAAAACTGGCAAAACTTTTACAAAACCTCCCGTCCCCCGAAAATATTATCTGGGAAGCACCGCTGAAAAACCAGCAGGTAAGGCTGATCCAAAAATTCGGTCCGGAGGTTAACCTGGGGAATATCCAGCCGCCGGAGCTCTTAGCCCTGGAAGCATTAAGAACAGGTTTACGCAATGATACCTTGTGTCTTGCGCCGCTAATAACCGCCACTGCCCCTCCCTGCTGTTTCTAAGAAATCCTCATTAGAAATCCTCATGATCGAACATCCTTCATTACTATTAACACTATCGACCGAACATGCCAATTGAAAGCATCTTCCGCAATCTCTTGGCCGGGATTGTTTTTCAAGTATTTTTCTGGGGAGGGTCTGCTTGTGAAGGTAGAAATCTGTTTTACGGCGCAAGAACTGACGCCCTCTCTGGCCTACGGTAAAACTATCGTGATTCTGGACATTTTCCGTACTTCATCCACCATTATTACCGCCCTTGCCCAGGGAGCGGCCAGAGTCATCCCCGCCAGTTCGCCGGAAAAGGCCATCGCGCTAAAGAAACACTACCCTTCCTGCCTGTTGGGTGGAGAGTATCAAAACGAGAGAATCGCTGCTTTTGCCCTGGGGAATTCGCCCCTGGAATATACCCACGAGCTAATCAAAGAGCAAACAGTAATCCTTTCGACCACTAATGGCACAGGAAGCATTCAAAAAGCCAGAGAGGCCGGCGCCGCCAAAATCCTGATCGGTTCCTTTCTTAATGCACAAGCTCTTGCAAAAAAACTCCAGGAAAATCCGCAGGACATCCTGCTGGTTTGTGTGGGGACCCAGGGTGAATTTTCGCTGGAAGATACCTGCTGTGCGGGATACCTGCTGCAGCTCTTACAGGGAACCAGAAAGCTGTTCATTAACGACCGCGCCTTAAATGCGTTAGCCTTATATCAGCATTTTCAGCAAAACCTGCCGTACAATCTCAGTCAATCCAGGAACGGGCGCGCCTTATTGCTGAAAGGTCAATGGTCGGATATCGAATACTGCTGCCTGACAGACCTCTTTGCAACGATACCTTTCTATTCTGCTGAAGGGATCGTTGATGCAAGTAAAGTGAAAATGCGAAAAAATAATAAAAATACCGCTACTGGGATTTCCAGGGAAGGAGTAAAAAGCTATGATGATCCAAGAACTAACCATCTTGCCTGGCAGAGATAAAAACAAAAAAAGGGAAAGCTTTGACCGGATCACCATCAAAGCCGGCGAAACAATCTCCATTGTGGGTCCTACCGGAAGTGGGAAAACCGCCTTTATTACCGATATTGAACTGTTAGCGCAAGGGGACACTTCCACGGACCGCCATATTCTCATTAACGGAGAAATCCCCCGGGAGGAAGTCAGGTATGACCCGGCCCAAAAACCGATTGCCATGATTACCCAAAATACCAAATGCTTTGCCGATCTGTCGGTGGAAGAATTTCTCAACATTCACGCCCGCGCCCGGAAAATAAAACACAGGGAGATCATCAACCAGACGATTGAACTGGCCAATAAATTTACGGGGGAAAAAATTAAGCCCCAATACAGGGTCACCATCCTCTCAGGCGGGCAGACCCGCTCCCTCTTAATCGCCGATGCCCTCTTAATTGGCGCCGCCCCGATTATTCTGCTGGATGAAATTGAAAATGCCGGCATCTTTAAACAAGAGGTGATCGACATTATTCAAAACACCTCGAAAATTATTATTTTTGTCACCCATGACCCGGTGATTGCGCTGCTCACCAAGAAACGCCTCATCATGGGAAACGGGGCGGTCAATAAAATCCTCTGCCAGAACGAATCGGAAACCGGGGCGGCGCAAAACCTGCTGGAACTTGACCGCAAAATGGGCGTGATCCGGGAAAACTTACGGGCAGGATTTGAGATTACGAACGAACTGTTAAACGTTAGCTTTGCCTGATCACGAAATTAACAATCAAACAATCCAGAAAAAAATGAAGGTGGTGTTGTGCTCTTGAAACTGGTCATCATCGCCGGTCCCCCTTCGGCAGGTAAAACCTCCCTGACGAAACAGATTATCAAAGCTTTTCATCCCGGTTTAAAAATTGCCTATTTAAAAATAGATGTGGTCAAAGCATACGAAGATATTGAGCTTTCTAAGGAGTTCCGGATCTTAACCAAAAAAATCTATTCGGGTGATCTTTGTCCGGATCACGCCGAGGTGATGGTCATGGGGGAAGCAATTGAATGGGCGGAAACCAACAACGCGGACCTTTTTATTGTGGAAAGTGCCGGACTTTGCCTGCGTTGCTCCCCTTACCTGAATCAAGGAATCGGTATTGTTGTGCTTAGCTCCATTGCGGGCATTCATGCCCCGGAAAAAATGGGTTCGATGGTCTCCCTGGCGGATGTGGCGGTGGTAACAAAAATCGACCTGGTTAGCCAGGCCGAACGGGAAGTCCTCATCCAAAAAATCAAAGAGGTGCATCCCGGCATTATTCTCCTCGAAACCAATGCTTTACAAGGCACCTCTCTTAACCGGCTCTATGAGCTCATTAAAAAATCGCCGCCGATCGAGAAAGAAAGCCTGATGTTGAAAGGGAATCCACCCCTTGGCACCTGTACGATCTGTGTCGGGAAAAAAGAAATCGGCTGGAAATATCATTTTGGCATCGTGAAAAAGCTGGACGGCCTGGCCGCCGAATACTTATACCGGGGGGAATAGACAGATGAATCCGGTAAAACACTGGCTCCCGCCGGGAAAAAACTGCGGCCTGTGCGGAGCGGAAAACTGTAAGCACTTTCTCCGCCTGGTGAACAGCGGAAAGAAAGCTTACGTCGATTACCCTTACTATCAAAAAGGAAAAAAGAAAAATCGGAATGAAGAAATCGGAGAGATTCAGGAAGCCAGTTATCCTCCCCGGGATATCTTAGGCAACCCCTATGACTTTATCCTCAAGCCCCTGCCCGGAGAAATCTCGGCGCGGAAGATTGTGCTTCCTTTTCGGAGTGATCTCGTGGAGAAAAGGCAGATCACCAAAGGGGATCTTGTGCTGGGTCGCCCCATGGGAGCGGGTTGTCCCATCCCCCATGTTTTACAGGTAATTGAGGCCGATCCGGTGACCGGTTTGCTTTATACCTGGGTCGTCGGACCAAAATATTCACGGAACCCCGCCCGGGAAATCAAGGATGTCACGGCCTATCATATGATTGGCTTTGAAGGAATCGCTGCGGTGGTACGGCGGGAACCCGTTTTCGGCTACCGGATGACTTTTTTGCCCGGTTTTTGCATGATGAACCTTAATCATACGGGCCTAGTCAAT
>ENA-UOYA01005178-UOYA01005178.1-activated-sludge-metagenome-genome-assembly--contig:-NODE-5178-length-10449-cov-9.662017_pt1 | contig 10449 bp, 10 predicted proteins | sample MGYA00238163_ERZ764804 | MGnify/ENA primary metagenome ERZ764804 (study PRJEB28919, sample SAMN05720223) | activated sludge metagenome | isolation source: Anaerobic digester | place: Hong Kong...
CAGGAAAAGCTTGTTGACGCAATTCTTGACGGCAGGGATACTCTCGGAATAATGCCGACAGGCGCGGGGAAGTCGATATGCTTTCAGGTTCCGGCACTTCTGCTTGACGGGATCACTCTTGTTATTTCGCCGCTTATCTCGCTTATGAAGGATCAGGTCAGCGCTCTTGTTCAGTCAGGTGTTCCGGCAGCGTTCATAAACACCTCTCTTACATACCAGCAGACAAGGCTTGCCCTTGAAAATGCCCGCAGAGGGAAGTACAGGATTATTTACGTTGCTCCTGAAAGGCTTATGACGGAGGAGTTTCTTGCTTTTTCGGCAAGCGTTAAGCTTGCAATGATTGCTGTCGACGAGGCGCACTGCGTGTCCCAGTGGGGGCAGAACTTCCGTCCGTCGTATCTGAAGATAAGGGAGTTTTCGGACACTCTGACGTATAGGCCCGTTATGTCGGCTTTTACCGCTACTGCAACCGATGTGGTAAAACGGGATATTATAAAAATTCTGAGGCTTGAAAAGCCTGTGGAGGTTATAACCGGCTTTGACCGAAAAAATCTAACCTTCAACGTTTTATCTCCGCATGACAGATATTCCGCACTGCTGAAAATTTTGAAAACCAAGGGAGAGCAAAGCGGCATTGTCTATTGCTCAACACGAAAAACCGTTGAGGAGCTTTGCAGCAAGCTTAACAGCGATGGCTATCCTGCGACACGGTATCACGCAGGGCTGAGCGATGCTGAACGTGCGGAAAATCAGGAGCTTTTCATATGCGACACAAAGCGGATAATGATTGCCACAAATGCTTTCGGAATGGGGATTGACAAGTCAAACGTAAGCTATGTCGTGCATTACAATATGCCGAAAAATATTGAAAGCTACTATCAGGAGGCAGGGCGTGCAGGACGTGACGGCTCACCTGCCGAGTGTACGCTTTTCTATAATGGGCAGGATTATATTACCGCAAAATTTCTGATTGAGCAGTCGGACAGCGAAAACACTGAGCTTGACGCTGTTACCCGTGCAAGGGTGCGCAGGCTTGACCTAAAGCGGTTAAACGATATGGTCGGCTACTGCAAGGCGACGGGCTGTTTAAGAGCATATATACTTCGATATTTCGGAGAAGCTCCGGAAACGGAGAACTGCGGGAACTGCTCCTCCTGCTGCGGGAATACGGAGATAACCGAAGTTACGGTCGAGGCGCAGAAGATACTTTCCTGCATAAAAAGAATGGACGAACGCTTTGGAGTCAAAATGGTCTGTGATGTTTTGAGAGGGAGCAGTGCGGAACGGATTCTTTCCATGAAGCTCAACGAGCTTTCAACCTACGGAATAATGTCGGACTGCTCCGAAAGCAGGCTGAAAAGCATTATAGACAGCCTTGAAAAAGATGGTTTCATAACTAAAACCGATGACGAATTTCCGGTTTTAAAGCTGTCGCCGTCAGCGGCGGATATTTTATTCCGCAAAAAAGCGGTATTTGCAAGGCTGAGAATCGATGATGCATTAACAGACAGAAAAAAAGCTGTTCCGGATAAAACCGAAACAGCGGATTATGAGACTGACGAGGCATTGTTCAAAAGGCTTTGCACATTGAGAAAGGAAATTGCAGCGGTACAGGGAGTTCCTGCATACATAATTTTTACCGACTCAACCCTGCGGGAAATGAGCGGAAGGAAACCGCTTACTGAGAGGGATATGCTTGAGATATCGGGTGTAGGCAGCCTTAAAATGGAGCGTTACGGGAAGAGGTTTTTAAAGGCTATAAAGGAGAATTTATAGCCGTTACTCCCAGCACTCCTGCGTAATTTTCAGCTGAACCAGCTTTAGGGCGGCCTTGCGCTCCTGATAATCAGGCAGGATTTTTTCAACCTCCGACCAGAACTGCGGGCTATGGTTCATTTCCTTGATGTGGCACAGCTCGTGCACAACAACATAGTCAACTATTTTTTTATCGGCAAGCATGAGCTTCCATGAAAAGTTCAGCGAGGCTTTTGCTGAACAGCTTCCCCATCTTGTTCTTGCGGAATTGATTTTTACTGCCGAGGGCTTTACGCCCATCTGCCTTGCAAAAAAATCCACCCGTTCGGCGATATAGGCTTTTGCGGTGTTTCTGTAAAAGCCTATTATGCTTGGCCGTAGCTGTTCGAACGGCAGATCGGGAAAAGTAAAGCACTCCCCGTCAAACCCATAAGGCTTTTTCAGCACAACAGGGTATTCCCTCCCAAGAAAGGTCAGCTTTTCAAGCCTTGAGGACAGAAACTCCTCGCGTTTTCTTGCTGTTTCCTGCTGGATGGAAACATGGCTTTTTATCCATTCCTGTTTTTCCCTTATAAAACAGTCAACGTCGGTTTTTTTCGCTCTGACAGGAGCCTTAACCACTATTTTCCCGTCGGGAGTAACTGTTATTGAAATGGTTTTTCGTTCGCTTTTTATCAGAGTATATCTTATCATATGTGAATAATCCTTAGAAATTAATATTCCGCTATATGAACAATTTTTCCGTCGTTCATTATTATACGGGGAACACGTTTATTAATTCCGCATATTATTTCGTAGCCGATGGTTCCGTAGAGCTGAGCAAGGTCGTCAGCCGTAATAGTTTCCCTGCCGTCGGTACCGATAAGAGTTACTTCAGTCCCCACTGAAACGCCTTTTATTCCGGTAATGTCAATCATAGTCTGGTCCATGCATATTCTGCCGAGGATTTTGGCCCTATAGCCGTTTACGAGAACCTCGCCTATGTTTGAAAGCTGTCTTGAATAGCCGTCGGCATAGCCTACAGGAATCGTTGCAACAGTCATATCCTTGTGAGCGGTAAAGGTTCTGCCGTAGCTTACAGACTGCCCCTTTTTCAGGGTTTTGATATAGCTTACCGCCGATTTAAAGTCCATAACAGGCTTAAGAGAAACAGGAAGCTCAAGGCTTACGTCGGGATAAAGGCCATACAGCATAATTCCAAATCGCACAAGAGTGTTTTTCTTTTCAGAATATGTTGTATAGAAGGTTGCGCCCGCGCTGTTTTGGCAATGGTAATGCTTAAAGGTCAAGCCTCTTTTTTCAAGGGCTTCGCGTATTTCAAAGAAGCTGTCAAGCTGTTTCCTTGTATATTTTATGTCCTCCTCAAGATAGCTGTCCGCCGAAGCAAAGTGAGTAAAAATCCCCTCCGCCTGTATATTTTCAAGTCTTGCTATCTGTTCGATTTCGCTTATACAGGTATGAATGTCATCTGTAAGGATGCCTATTCTGCCCATTCCGGTATCAAGCGCAATATGCACTCTTACCGGTTTTTCCGCGCATTGAGAGAGAGCCTGCGCATGGTCAAGGCTTACTGCCGTCTGGATAATGTCGTGCTCCGAAAGCTCGGAGGCATATTCCGGCGGAGTATACCCAAGAATAAGGATATCTCCCTTGCAGCCAGCATCCCTTAGCTGCTTAGCCTCCATGATATTGGATACAGCAAAAAACCTTATCCCCTGCGTTTCCAGAAAAGGAACAACGTGGCGGTCGTCATGTCCGTATGCGTTAGCCTTAACTACGCATGCTATTTCGGTAGAGCCGTCGGTAAGGCTTTTAAGCTGAGAAAGATTGTAAGCAAGTCTGTCAAGGTGTATTTCAACCCAAGCGCGTTTTAAAAACCCGTCCATAAAAACCCCGTCCTTTCGTTTGTTGATATATTATTTTGTCCGGCTGCATTTCCCATAGCTGATGAAAAAGCAGAAATCCGGTCTGAAAGCCTATTACTCAAGCATACTCACTCCAATATAATTTTGGCATTATGTATAAATATATGCGGCTAATATTTGGTATATTGACTTATTTTTCATATTGCGTTGCAAAAAAAGAATGAACGTGCTACAATGGTTGTATTACATTATTTATTAATGGGGCTGCAATATGATTGACGTATATTATTTAAAAGAAAAAACTGTATGCTTTTCGGGACATCGCCCGGAAAAGCTTCCTTTCGGAGGAGATAGCTCTGCCGAAATCACAAGGGTGCTAAAAAGTCTGCTCTACGATGAAATACTGAAAAGCATTCACAATGGGTATAATACCTTTGTGACAGGTCTTGCAAATGGCTTTGACACATGGGCGGCAGAGATTATTATTGAGCTTAAAGGCAATGGCTATGATATCAGGCTTGTTTCGGCATCGCCCTATGAAAACCACGGCTTAGGCTTTAACGGAGCCGAGCGCTGGGCAAGAGCAAGGATTATTGAAAACTCCGATGAGTTTGTCAACGTGAGTAAAAATTACGATAAAAACTGCATGAAGCGGCGCAACGAATATATGGTAAACCGTTCCTCGAAGCTGATAGCAATGGTTTCCGACTACAAAAGCGGAACAGGTCAGACTATACGCTATGCAAAATCCCAAGGTCTTGAGCTAAAAATCTTCAATCTTAACAATATACTGGAAGCCGACACAAATCAGTTAACCTTTATATTATAACTCAATATCAGAAAAATTTCAACAAGTTATTAAAATTTTGGAGGGAAAACATTTGTCAAAAGAGTCATTAAAAATTGCCCTTACTTATATTATAACTCTTATTGTTGCTTTTGCCGTAATCGGGGGCGCAGCATACTATATTTTTACAAAATATGTACGCGGGGATAAAAGCGCTGGAGCTGTGGAGCAGACGGTTACGGAAAGTGTAAGTGCTGAGAATTCCTATGCTCCGTCGGAGGCGGACAGCATGACGCTGCTGTTAATTTACAGCCTTGAAAAGCGTCAGACGGCAAGCTGCTTCATGCTTGTAAGAATTCTTCCTGCCGAAAAAAAGCTTGTGGTTGTTCCTTTGCAGAGTGATATTTGTGCTGAGGTTGACGGGATGAAAAGCACGTTGTATGAATTTTACCGTACAGGCGGAAGCCTGCAGACTGTAAAAGCCGTTGAAAACGCTTCCGGCATTAAGATTGACAGGTATATGAAATTTGATAAAAGCAGCTTTACGGTAATAATTGATTTGCTTGGCGGAGTCCAGTACAATGTTCCGTACAATCTTATCTATGACAACACTGACGGCGGAGAGGACACCATTATCAAGCAGGGTAATCAGTATCTTGATTCGAGCCTGTTAAGCAAGGTTATAACCTTTCCAAATTTCAAAAACGGCGAGGAGGAACGCGCAAAGGTAACCGGCACGCTGATAGCCGATATTCTGAAGTCAAATATTACACCCGGAGTCAGGAGCAGTCTTGATTCAATGTTTTCGGAGGTAATCAACTCTTCTGTTGAAACCAATGTTACCGCTTACGACTACAAGGACAAAAAGGAAGCACTTAAATATCTTATCGATCCGGAGCAGGATAATATTGTAACCCTTGTTCTGCCGTCGGGAACGTACGACGAAAACAAGTTTTATGTTCTTGATGAAAAATTTGTAAAAAGCTTAAAAGTCTGGTTTAATGCTGCTGAACAATAGACTTCTGTATATTTTAATAATATGTGTGAATAATAACCTTGAGAAATGAATTTTTCTCAAGGTTTCTCTTTGAAAAAAGGAGATTAGCGTGGGGAATAAGCTTTTCACGTTGCTGCTTGTTTCTTTTTTATAAAAAGGGCAGCAGAAAGGAATGATTGTTATTATGTTCAATAAAATAGCGTTGACTTTGCTTATAATCGGCGGTCTGAACTGGGGTCTTGTAGGTTTGTTTAACTTTGATCTGGTTGCATGGCTTTTCGGCGGCGCCGGAGCAGTTTTGTCAAGAACCGTATATGTGCTTGTTGCACTTTCCGCAATATGGTGCATTTCGCTCCTTTTCAAAGATTTTCGCAGGCTTGCTGAAAGCAGAGCTTAATTTTTGCGCCTTATGCGCATAAAAACGGACAGCCCATTAAGGACTGTCCGCTTTATATATGTTTTTGCTTAAATTAGTATGCAATGCCCTGCCACTTCATTGCATCAGCTACCTTGAGGAAGCCGGCAATGTTTGCACCCATAACAAGGTTGCCTTCCGCACCATATTCCTTTGATGCGTTGTATGAATTGTGGAAAATGTTAACCATAATGTTCTTAAGCTTAGCGTCAACCTCTTCAAAGGTCCATGAAAGTCTTTCGCTGTTCTGTGACATTTCAAGACCTGATGTAGCAACACCGCCAGCGTTTGCAGCCTTTGCAGGTCCGAACATAACGCCTGCAGCAAGGAATTTTTCAATAGCCTCAGGAGTTGAAGGCATATTAGCACCCTCGGCAACAGCAATTACACCGTTCTTTATAAGTGTATCGGCAGCAGCACCGTCAAGCTCGTTCTGTGTAGCACATGGAAGAGCAACATCACACTTGATTGTCCAGATGCCTGCACAGCCCTCGTGATATTCAGAACCCTTTACGCGGTCGCAGTATTCCTTGATTCTGCCTCTTTCAACTTCCTTGATCTGCTTAACAACGTCGAGGTTGATTCCGTTAGGATCATAGATATATCCGTTTGAATCGGAAAGAGCAACAACCTTAGCGCCGAGCTGTGTTGCTTTTTCTGTTGCGTAGATAGCAACGTTTCCAGAACCGGAAATAACAACAGTTTTACCCTTGAAGGATTCCTTCTTCATGCAGTTCATCATTTCCTCGGTGAAATAGCAAAGACCGTAGCCTGTAGCCTCTGTTCTTACAAGAGAACCGCCGTAGGAAAGTCCCTTTCCTGTAAGAACGCCTGTGAATTCGTTTCTAAGTCTTTTGTACTGGCCGAACATATAGCCGATTTCTCTTGCGCCTGTTCCGATATCACCAGCAGGAACGTCTGTGTCAGCACCGATATGCTTGCTGAGTTCAGTCATGAAGCTCTGGCAGAAGCGCATAACCTCTCCGTCCGACTTACCCTTAGGGTCAAAGTCAGAACCACCCTTGCCTCCGCCCATAGGCAGGCCTGTGAGGCTGTTCTTGAAAATCTGCTCAAATCCGAGGAACTTGATTACGGATGCGCATACTGACGGGTGAAGTCTAAGGCCGCCCTTGTAAGGACCGATTGCCGAGTTAAACTGGCAGCGGAAGCCTCTGTTTACCTGAACGTTTCCGTTATCATCAACCCAAGAAACTCTGAACTGGATAAATCTTTCTGGTTCAACGATTCTGTCGATGATACCGTTTGTTTCAAAGGACTTATCCTTTGCGACTACCGGCTCAAAAGACTCCAGAACTTCCCTGACAGCCTGAAGAAACTCCTTTTCTCCCGGATTCCTTTTTTCCACATTATTGTAGACCTTCTGCAGATACTCACTTTTAAACGCCATTGTTTAAAGCCTCCCTATTAAATTTTAAAATATTAAACCGATTCTGCCGAAATTCCCTGTTCAGCAGTTTAATGTCAGTATACACCTAATTTGTCATTTTTGCAAGAGGTAATTATAAATTTTTCATTTTGCACTAATAACTAAAGCAGGATTAGTATACTATATTAAAAAAGGAGGCACAGCTTTTCAATTAATATAACGGAACGCACTGTATGTGAACACGGCTGAAAGTATAGGATTTATAACTGTAAGAATGTTTGCAGTACCTTTAAATACGGAAAAAACGAGAGCTAAAACAAGTATTGCCGTTAATGCGGTGCTGGCAAAAAGCACGTTGCTTTTATTCGAATAATTTGCCGCATATTTCAATCCATTTGCTCCGGCATAAATAGCGAGGGCTCCCGTAAGGCCCTTGAGAATTCCTGCAAAAGCGGTTTTTAATCCGAAAGAACTTGCAAAAAAGGAAAGAAATCCTCCTCCAAAAAACGATAAAAGCCCAGAGCATATAAAGAATGCCCCCATTATTATTGTCAGTACAGCCATTGTTATAAGCGTATTTTTCTTTGTGTCAGTCATACTAACATCTCCTTAATATTATTTATTATATAATATTATACCAATAACGCACAATAATATCTATTGGCTAACTGCACAAAATTTTAGCAAATCATATGGCAATTATGTTAAAATAGTGCTGTGAAGCTGCAGAACTAATATTATGCGAAATTTCGGAAACAATATTTACGAGATAACAATATAAAAATAAATTTTTCACGCAGCTATTTGTTCTTTTCCTGCAAAAAAGCAGGCAGAAATTTTGCTTAGCTGAACTCAGTTCAGCTTCAAGACCGGAATAAATAGCAGAAAGGAATGATTATTAAAATGGCAAAACAAGGAATGAAGCGTCCCGAGGTAACTCATGTAAAGCCGAGAAACGAAGCGGCGGCAGTCCCTGAAATTCAGGGCAAGGCAAAATACGGAAACGATAAGGCTAATCCAATTATTGCAGGTACACACGCACCGGCACAGAAGGTATATCATTCAACACCGTTTTCGGCGGATAAAAATGAACGCCAGAGATCTGATGATTTTACCTACTGATATCAATATGTGAAAAACCACAGTCGCCGAAAATAAGCTAATCAGCGACTGTGGTTTTTTATAAATTAATCAACTTATGTTATAATATGGATTACTTGCTGGATTTAACCTGAAATGCACCATATGTATAAAGTCCCGGAATAACAAATCCAAGCAGGCTGTATATTTGGAATGAACCGGCTACTATGTTAAGTATCGTTGATACAACCATCAAAGCAAGAACGACAATACCGAAAACAAAGCATTTGCCTGCTCCCTGCGGATTTTTGCAGTTCTTGATGCCAAGTATTCCCATAATAAGCTCAACAACCCCAAGTATAAGCATAAGAATAGCACTGAACATTACAATTCCTCCGGATACGCCGGCTGGTAAGGTAGTCGCCGAAACAGTTCCTGCCATTATAGCTGCTGCGCCTACAGCTGCAAGCAAGCCAATAATAATCACAAGTATTCCCAAAATAATTTCGAGTATGCCTGTTACCTTAAGCATTTTGCTCCCTTAATCTCCATCATTAACCCCTCCACTAAAATTTATGGCAATATTTAAGCAAAATAATACCGATAATATTATACATTATTACTTTAACCTTGTAAATACTTTTTAATAATATTAAGCAATTTATACTAAAAATTATTTGACATAAGTAAAATATTGAGGTATTATAATAAAAAAGATATATTTTCGGAGGATACTATATATAATGTATATTGATTTCCATACCCATGCTTTTGCCGATTCAATTGCGCAGAGAGCTATTGAAAGGCTTGAAGAAAACATCAGGAATTCAGGCTGTGAATATCCGGATAAGGCTGTTACCGACGGAACGGTAGCTGACCTTATCCGGATGCTTGATGAAACTGGTGTTGACAAGGCTGTTCTGCTTCCGATTGCAACTAAGCCATCTCAGCAGACTGTTATAAACAACTGGGCGAGTGAGGTTATGTCGGACAGACTTTATTGCTTCGGTTCAGTGCATCCCGATGCAGAGGACGTTGCTGAGGAGCTTGAACGTATTAAAAATCTTGGGCTTAAAGGAGTAAAGCTTCATCCGGATTATCAGGATTTTATGGCTGACGAAAGCAAGGCTGTAGCAATATATAAAAAATGCGCAGAGCTGGGGCTTCCGGTAATTCTTCACGCAGGGCTTGATGCTTTCTCGGTAAAGCTTATTCACTGCACCCCTCAGATGTGTGCAAATATACTTGAAGCAGTTCCGGAGCTGACGCTAATTCTTGCGCATCTTGGCGGAAATGCTTGCTGGGATGAGGTTGAAAAATATCTTGTAGGTAAAAATGTTTATTTGGATACGGCTTTTACAAGCGGAATAATAAGCTGTTCTCAGGCGGAAAGGATTATCAAAAATCACGGTGCGGGGAAAATACTGTTTGCTTCCGACTGTCCATGGCATAATCCGGCAGAGGAAATAAGATTTATACATTCTATGAACTTGTCAGATGAAGAAAAGGACATGATTTTTTACAAAAATGCACTAAAACTACTGAACGGTACATAAAAATTATTTAGAGAGTTAACGATTGGTTAACAGTCGGCATTAATTATTTACAGTTTATGTAATATATTTTTTTATATTGTAGCAACTTTGTTAAAATATCACGAATGAATATAAACTATTTGTTAAAAATCACATATTGCTAATTATATGTATAAATGATATAATATAATTAGTATCTTGGGCATTATGTCCCATAAAAGCAAAAAAATGTTTGGAGGTGTCTCTAATTAATGAAAACTTTTATCTATACGGCGACAGATGTTCAGGGTAAAACCGTCAAGAACCAAAAAATGTCTGCTGAAGATGTAAATGATTTTCTTAATAAAATCCATGAAAAAGGCCTTTTCTGCTCCAGTTACAGGGAAACCAACTCAAAAGCGTCCAATACGCTTCACAAGTTTAAAACTTCAGAGCTTTCCTATAACTGCCGTCAGCTGAGTGCCATGCTTTCTTCCGGACTTACGCTTGTAAAGGCGCTTGATATCCTTTACAAGGAACAGGTTAAGGATGGACCAAAACAGATTTTCAGGGAAATTTATGAGGAGGTTCAGAAGGGTACTTCTTTTTCAGATGCCCTTAAAATGCAGCAGGGAGCCTTTCCGTCATT
>ENA-UOYA01005179-UOYA01005179.1-activated-sludge-metagenome-genome-assembly--contig:-NODE-5179-length-10449-cov-7.647104_pt1 | contig 10449 bp, 9 predicted proteins | sample MGYA00238163_ERZ764804 | MGnify/ENA primary metagenome ERZ764804 (study PRJEB28919, sample SAMN05720223) | activated sludge metagenome | isolation source: Anaerobic digester | place: Hong Kong...
CTCACAGCAATACAATATGGTTTCTACATTAAGTGGTGGCGAGCGCAGACGCTTATATTTATTGACTATCCTAATGAAAAATCCCAATTTTTTGATTTTGGATGAGCCTACCAACGATTTGGATATTTTGACCTTACAAGTGTTGGAAGATTTTTTATTGGAGTTTAAAGGTTGTTTGCTAATTGTTAGCCATGACCGCTATTTTTTAGATAAACTAACCGATCATTTATTCATTTTTGAAGGCAATGGAAAAGTAAGAGGTTTTTTAGGAAATTATAACGAATACCGCATACAGCAAAAAGAAGAACAAAGGCTTGCCGTTGCAGAAGAGAAAAATAAACAACAAAATACGGATAAGCCATCGCAGACGATAAAGCGGAAATTGAGTTTTAAAGAGCAAACAGAATTTGCACAATTAGAAAAGGATATTGAGCAATTGAATGCGGAAAAATTAATACTCACAGAAAAACTTTCGCATGCTTCTGCCGATCATACTGAAATACAAAAATTAGCCAGTCGAATAGAGGAAATTATTTTATCTTTAGACAAGAAAGAATTGCGCTGGCTGGAGCTTAGCGAGTTTGTATAGTAAATAAATTCTATGGCAAAAAAGTATTTTCATAATTTCAACGGATTGCGCTTTTATTTTGCCTCATATATTCTTTTTGCACACATCGAAGAAATTAAATGGGTGCTGCATTTGCCTAATTTTTTTCACAAGTTCAAGTTTATAGAACCCTTGGGAACTTCAGCCATTACTTTGTTTTTTACGATGAGTGGTTTTTTAATTTCGTATTTTTTATTTTTAGAGAAAGATAAAAATGAGGAAAGTAAATTAAATTTGAAGAAGTTTTATCGCTCTCGTGTTACACGTATTTGGCCGCTTTATTTTCTATGTATTTTATTGTATTGGGGTTTTGGGCCACATTCCTTTTTGAAAGAAATTTTTAATGGCGTGTATTTTACGCATATAGTACACATGCCACACGAACTTGATATTTCTAAAACGGTATATTTGGGATTGTTTCTGTTAATTTTACCGCAATTAGCCGGCGCAATAGCCTATACTTACGGCGGTATGGCGGTATATGGCGGACATGCGTGGAGCATCGGTGCCGAAGAGTTGTTTTATCTTTTTTGGCCACTGTTGCTCAATAAATTTAAAAGTTATAAAAAGATATTTAAAGTAGGATTTGCTTTTGTGTATATATGGTATGTGTTGGTTATTGTTGGATTTATTGTCAATAAAATTTTTATTAAAAGTCCACAACTAACCGCCATCTTACTTACGTTTCTTTCCTTTTTGGCACTTACCCGATTGTATTGCATGCTCATCGGTGGGTTACTGGCGTATTTGTATGTAAACAATCATCGGTGGTTAGATTTTTTACGAAAAAAATCAGTACGTATAATCAGTGCCATTTTATTAGTAATAATGATTGCAAATGGATTAGATGCACCTGTTTTAGTACACGATATCTATGCCGTACTTTGGTCTGTCGTGTTGCTATATTTTGTAGATAAAGATACCGGTTTAAAATGGTTGAATAATTCGTCTGTTTCGTATTTGGGAGCAATATCTTATGGTATTTATATGTACCATGTTTTTGTTATTATCTTATTGATTTACATTGGAAAGTATTTCCATTTTGAAAATAATTTGTGGTTGTTTAATGCATTCTTATATGTTTTTGCTCCGGCAATAACTTATACATTATCGCACTATTCCTATACGTATTTTGAAAATTGGTTTTTACGCTTTAAATAATTAAAACTGTTCTGATGAGCAAAACTACTTTACAACGATATGGATTGATAGCATTTAGTATGTTGTCGTTTTTTATTGGTACACTTTTATTTTTCCAAATTTACATTGATGACGCTTTTATCTTTTTTAAATATGGTTATAACCTTATTCATCACGGAATTTGGAGTTGGAGTACTGTAGGCAAACCGTCAGAAGCCTATACGAGTTTTATATATGCAGTGCTTTCCATTTTTCCCCCTTTATTAAATACCTCGCCGGCAATTTTTATAAAAATAATGGGGCTGCTATTTTTATTAGGCTTAATTTATCGGCTGTACACCGGAATTTCAGATAAGCGATGGGCGCTTTTAGGTATTGCGCTTTTGTTGAGCAATTGGGAAGTTTATGTACATGCTTATTCAGGATTGGAAACGATACTTTGGGTATGGTTGCTTTTAGAAGCATTCTTTATTGTAAGAATAGACCATATTTCTACAGCAAAGCAAACCCGTTTGTGGGTTATCTGCATATTGATGACATTAACCCGTCCGGAGGGTGCTATTTTTGCTATTTGTTTTTTTGTATATCTTAAGTTTTATAAAAAGCAAACTTTAAACTTTTGGAGCATCTCTATTGTGGTATTGGTTGGTGCTTTATATTTCCTTGCACGTTTTTGGTATTTCGGATTATTGTTTCCATTGCCCTTTTACCATAAAGTAATGGATAATCATTTTTCGGGAATTTTAGTGTTGATATTTAATATTTATACCTCATGGCATTATATTATTTGCGCAGGATTAATCTTGTATTTATTTAGAAAACAAAAACAGATTTTGTATGTAGGCATTCTCTCTTTTACGATTTATATAGTACTGTACGCTAAGTCGTTTTTGGTGATGAATTATGCCGATCGCTTTCCTTTTCAGTTGTTTGTACCCTTTATTTTGTTTGCCTTTCTTTCTTTAGAAAAATCGACTCATTACAATAAAGTAAAATTAGTCTTGGTCGTGTTTTTTCTGAATTTAATCATCTTCTCCAAAGGAATTTATGATAATAACTTAATTGAATTAGCTTCTATAGAAGTGAATGCAGGCTCTGCTTTTTATTTACCGCGCTCGCATTATACTTTAGCCAAAAACATCAATAAAATAAAGGACGTAGAAAATAAACACCTAAGAATATTTTTTGGAGATGCCGGCATGTTTCCCTACTATGTAAAAGCAACTTGCTTTGACTATAATGGGCTTACGGATGCTTATATTGCGAAGCATCCGCTTACTGATGAATATTTTGACAGACTAAGCCCCGATGTAGTATTGATAGGAACACCAAAAGATAAAAAAGAAGATTTAAAAGAAGATTTGACAAATTGCAGAACGATATACAATATGGCTGAGAATAGAAAGCCGATCTATAAATATTTAGGACGTGCAATCAGCAAAAAAGACGGATATTATGTGCATGTATATTGTAAAACAACAATGTCATACTCTGCTGAATTGGAAGCAGCATTAAATAACGGTATTCAAGAGTCTGAAAATGCTATTTTCAAAATTAAAAAATTCTTGAAATGGAAGTACTTGAATTTGGATAATTGCTGATTACTTACACAATTCCGGTTTGTTGCAAACACCCTTTTCTGCGGGTATAATGCTTTTGCCTATTATCGGATTTCCTTTCAGTACACTGTATGTAAAATTATCCATTAACTCAATTAGTTTGCTATATCCAATGGAACTCATACTGTGCGACCCATTGCAAATCATATTGAGATGAACAGGATTGCCGCTCTGACGAGAGGCTTCGTAAATAGCAGCTCCACCGTAAGCAATCGGAAATGTTTTTCTGTCTTGGCATCTGAATGGATTGCCCGAATACATATCGATTAATTCATCGCAAGTACCTGCAAAAAAATCCATAGGTGTATCTATTTTTTTGCCAACAATAAGATAAGGATCTACAACTGCGCCCGCTAAAGCAATGCCACCGGCAATCTTAGTGTCGTACTGCATATTGTCATTCATAGGATCTAAAGTGCCGCCGACTTGCGCCAGTATTTCTTTGGGTAAATTAGTATCGTTAGTAATGGGAACAGCGATAGTGACTAATGCTCCAGCACTATGTCCACTCAGAAATATTAAATTGGGATCTATGCCTAAGCGTGTTGCATTTGCCTTTAAATACCGGATTGCCGAGCGCGCATCTTGCACAGCACGCGCAAATGCAGGATACATACCGGTATTAAAATCGCCGATACATTGTCCGGCTAATAAATCATTTTTAAATCCTACTCTATAATCTGGTAAGGCTACCACATATCCTTTTTGTGCAAACCCTTTAGCAATTTCTTGTGTGCAATCATCAAATTTTCCGGCAAAACCTCCTCCAAATAAAAAAACTAAGCAAGGTCGTTTTCGCTCCCCATCATTTACCGGACTTACAATATCCATTATCAAATTTTTTCTGCTGCCATCCCACATGGGCGCTTGGCGTTTATAGTATTCTGTTGTTACATTGTAATCACTGAAAACAAAATCTTTGTAGCGCACACCCCATGGCGAAGGTTGTGTATTTAAAATATCGCCGGGAGCATATCCGTCCGGAAGTATTCTGTCCGGATTGGGAGGAAGCTTTAAAGTATAGGCGCGTTTCGGTGCATTGCCGGCATCTTTATTGGCTTGTACTTTATCTTGATTTGATTTTTGCAATGTTTGCAAAAGTGCATCACAGCTGCTGGTGGCAATGCTTACTGCAACAAGTAGCGGGATGTATAATTTGTTTTTTATCATGATGATATACTACTAATTTTATGCCAAAGTTACTATAAGCAGAATAACTTTTTATAATGAAATATAGTTACTGAAATTTGTTGAGCGTAGTTGTTTTCTTATTATTATAAAGCAGTCATAACCCTAATACGGTAATATCCATGTTATAAATTCGCATGACCAAATACGTCATTACAGCAAAAATTAATAGGATTACAAATAACAACGTGTCATATTTTCGTGTAAATACTCCGATTACAAAAATAACTTGCGTAAGAAATAATACGATATAGGCTACGCCAGCATAAAGTGGATGCGCTATAAGTACGGAAGCAATGCTGTAGGAAATATGTTGCGGATTCAACGTAGCTAAGTCGCTGTGTTGGTTGACTAACGTAACTGCAAAATTTTCAGGAGACAACAATGCTCCGTTGTAAAACTTATAAAAAGCGGAAATAATAAGAATATACAATAAAAAGTATCGCGAGAACTCGCTAACCAAACTAAAGTTTTTTTCACTTTTAAAACAAAAAGGAAGCAACGCAATAAATAAAGCTGCAGTGCTTTTGGAATGTGTACAAGCGTAGGTTTCTAAAGTCATTCGTTGTAGAAAAAAGAAAATTAGCAAGGCAATACAAAATAGATTTCGCCATTTTGTAGAAAAAAAGCAAGCGATAGATAAAATTACAACGGTGCTGTCCACTACTACACAAGCCCAATAATGCTGAATGATATATTGCGGAAAACCAGAACATGCACTCAGCCAAAAAATCCAGTCTATACCAAAACCTTTTATAGGTTGCTGATATTGGAAAATTAAAAAAGCACCACTTTGAAAACGAAAAATCAATAAAATTAAAAAGTAGCCGAACAGTACTTTAGCAAATGTGTTTCTCTCTTGTATGTTTAGGTTTAATAATGCCTTCATTGTTCGTTTTTTAAAACGCTGCAACTATTATTTATTGGTTGAAAATGATTATTTATATAGAGGTACTGAACGTCTTTTAGTTCAATAGTTTTTATTTTTTTATGTAAAATTTGCTCTAAATATAGATGCAACCACTTTGCGTATTTTTCTGTTTCGTGCCGTTGATTACAAACTTTATTAGATACATAAGAATATACAGGTTCTGGAAAATATTTTGTTCTGTTTCTAACTACTTCATCTATTGGGTCATAATAGTTGTTTCTGTGCAACCTATTATATGTTTTATAGGTGTTTAAAACACTTAGTTCTTCCCAAATGGATAGTTGTGTTATATCTATTCTTTTATTGTCTATAAAAACTTCCGTTTGAGTTAAGGTGTCGGGCAGGCTTTGTGTATGAGAATACATATCCCAAACAAAAAATGGAAAGGAATGAATATGCTTGTTATTGAAATAAATTTGAAAGGCAATAAATAGTGTTACAAAAGTAAACAGCACCTTGTTTTGCTTGTATAAACGAACGAGATACCAATTTGTTGGATTCATCAGAAGACTGCTTTAAAGAAATGATAGCAAACCATCAATACCAATATAATCTTCAATCCGCTGGTGAGTAAAAAACCTACGAACGAGCCAACACCTGATTTTATTGCTGTTTCCAAGTTTTGTCCGTCAATTAATTCTCCTGTAATAGCTCCTAAGAATGGACATAAAATAATGGAAAACCCTCCAAAAGGCGAGAGGAGAATACCGATTAAAATACCTATAAAACATCCACGCACCCCCGCTTTAGTACCTCCAAATTTTTTTGTACTCCAAACGGGCAAGAGATAATCTACTATTGTGATAATTATTAACAAAACTCCATAAACCACTAAAAGCCAAAAAGGTAAATCATTTGTTTTATGAAGAGCGAAGTACGCAAGAAGCAACGCACTATATGCAATGAGCGGTCCCGGTAATGGCGGCAATACGCAACTCACCAACCCGATGACGAGTAAAATAATTCCAATGGTGATAATGATACTTGCTTCCATTTTTTTATCTAACGATGTTGATTATGCTAATGTACTAAGTTACTTGTTTTTTTACTATCGGTTGATTGCCTTAAAATATTGTAAATTAAATTTATAATGCAGATTGTTTTAGTACATTCTTTCCTTCTTGCTGCAATGGAATGCCGTTGATAATTATTTTGTAGCCACTGTCTTTTGCCATATAAAAAATCAAATCCAATACATCGCGTTTTTGTTCTTCGGCTTGTTTTATCAATTCTGCATTTAATGCTTTTTGTCTTATTTTATCTTTAGCCAATTGGTTTAATTTGCTCAACTCTGCTTCAGAAAAATTTGTAAACCATCCACTACTTAGATTTTCAAATTTTATATCCGAGTCTATGGAAATAATTTCCGGATGCGGGAAATCAGAAATAACTATAGTTTTTGTTTTTTCGTCTGTATTTATTTTTAAGTTATTTAAGTTATAGCCCACCGATACTTTTGCGTTTACCTTTACTATTGCATCTTTTCTAAATCCCGGAAAGTCGATATAATCAAAGTCTTTGTAATTCATCAACTCCGAGTAATTGCCTTCTACGGTCACTAATTTCATTACCTTTTGGATGCGCTCTATAACAATAGTGCTGTTTACGGTGGAGTTATCTTTTTTAGTAAATAAATCTTTAATAAACAATTTTGTGCCTAAAACTCCAATAATTACTAATAGTATGGCGATGAGGATATTTTTACTAGTTGATTTCATAGATGAGTACCACTTGGTATAATGTCAAAAATAAGCATTATGTTTTAAAATAACTTTCGTGTTTTAAATTTTGTATTTTTGTAGCATGAGCAGACCTGTTATATTAGTTACCAATGATGATGGAATTATCTCACCCGGCATACGAGCGTTGGTAGAGGTGATGGTGAAATTTGGCGATGTTACTGTAGTAGCACCCGATAGCCCACAGTCGGGGATGGGGCATGCTATTACTATCCACGATCCGCTGCGTTTACAGAAAGTAGATGTGTTTGACGATTTGAATATTCCATCCTACCAATGCTCCGGAACGCCGGTAGATTGTGTGAAAATAGCTATAGATAAAATATTGCATAGAAAACCGGATATTTGTGTTTCCGGAATTAATCACGGATCAAATGCTTCAATAAATGTTATTTATTCGGGGACGATGTCGGCAGCAGTAGAAGCCGCAATTGATGGCATTCCGGCAATAGGATTTTCTTTATTGGATTTTTCTTTTGATGCAGATTTTGAACCCTCTAAAGTTTATGTAGAGCGCATCGTTCGCAATATGTTAAATAATGGACTGATAGAGGGTGCGTTGTTAAATGTAAATATTCCTAAACTGCCGATTGATGAAATTAAAGGTATGAAAATTTGCAGGCAAGCAAACGCAAAATGGGAAGAAGAGTTTGATGAACGCCGCGACCCTAATGGCAAAAATTATTATTGGCTTACAGGGAAATTTGTAAATAAGGATCAAGGACAAGATACGGATGTTTGGGCATTGGAAAATAATTATGTTTCTGTTGTTCCCGTACAATTTGATTTAACGCATCACCACGCAATCTCATTCCTTAATCAAAATTGGAATATGCAGGAATAATAATTTTCTTTCATTTCTCGCATAATAATTGCGATTAAACAGGTAAGATTTTACTATTCAACATCCTGAAAAAGGGCCATTTTTGAACACATTACCTAAATTAAGGAATATAAGTATCTTATTCCTCTTCACTATCTTCAAAAAATAGTTCTTCTTTAGAATGGAACAATTCGAACAATTCTTTAAGTTGCAGTGCTTTATCGGTATTTCCATTTTGGTCATAGCACGAAAGTTGATTGTAAATTAAGGTTCGAATAATTTCTAAATGATTGCAAGGGGAATAAAATTTTGAATGAGATTTTAATTTCATTTGTGATAAATAATGTGTTATCTCACTTCTTGAAAATGCAATGCCTTTGTTGAGTGGGTTAATATAAAACATTACCGATTTTTCTTCGTCGTTATTATTCAATTCTTGTGGCGAAAGATGCTTGTTGCAATACGCCATGATGAAATGAAAGGGAAGGTTAACACCGTAAATCGGCAAGTCGTTTTTTTGTACTAAAATTAGATATAAGATACTCAAACTTAATGAGTTTCCCTTTTTGGTGTCTAACAAATTATTGATATATCCTAAATCGACATCGAGCTGCTGCGTAGCTTGCCCAAAGAAACCATATAGCTGGTAAAATACATGATTGACTACATGCGCTTCTTCTAATGCAGACAATGCAGGGTTTAATTCAATCCAAATATTTTTAGAGATAGCATCAATTTTTTGTACCACTTTATTCTCATCTAATTCCGGATACTGAAACTTGGCTACCAGTAAAGCACCTTCCAATAAATCAATTCCACCTTTGTCTATCCACTTCGCTAATCTATCTTTGATATTAGAGAACTGAATCTTGTTAATTAGGCTTTCTAATCTTGATTGTACGAGCTGATTATCGGTGGTCTCCCACGCAGATTCTAACATCGGAATTCCCTCAACACCCAACGAAAATAATTTATCGGATACATGCGAAAATATTTCTTTGTCATTGTCATCGAGTAAAGTAATGAGCGCACGAAATTCTTTGTCTGTAACTTGCTGCATAGTGTTTATAATGCAATATAAATGTAAATTTTTAAAATAGCAACGACACTAAAATTAGTTTTTCTCCATAATTATTGCAGAAGAATCGAATTGTGATTTGCTATTTTTCCCTTATTTCCTTTTTGTTGCTGCTTTTTTTGTAGCTACTTTTTTTGCTGCTGCCTTTTTGGGGGCAGCTTTTTTTTCCTTAGCTTTAAATGCATCGGGAATTTGCGTTTCTATCATTGCTTTTACTTCCTCTAAGGTTAGTTGGGCAGCTTCTTCGGAAGTATATTTTTTTCCGGTTAGCTTTAGCATTTTTTTGTTGAATTTGATAAATGGTCCCCAGCGTCCGTTTTCTACTGTAATTTTCTCTTCCGGAAATTGTAGGATATACCGATTGGCTTCTTTTTCTAATTTCTTTTCAATTAATTCCGCACAATCATTTGCTGTCAATTTATCAAAATGGTAAGCACGTGGAATGTTGATGTATATGCCATCCCATTTTATAAAAGGACCAAAGCGTCCTTTCCCTTTGGTGACTGGCTTTCCTTCGTAGTGTGCTATCGGTGCGTCATCTTCTTGCTTAGCTTTTATAATTGCTATGGCGCGCTCTAAGCTTACCTCCGTAGGTTCTTCTCCTTTTGGTAATGAAATAAATGCTTCACCAAATTTTAGGTATGGCCCGAAACGTCCTGCATTTACAGCTACTTCCAACCCCTCATAAGTACCGAGTTGCATCGGTAATTTAAAAAGTTCGAGTGCTTCTTCAAGCGTTATTGTTTCAATACTTTGTGTAGGTTTTAATTTGGCATAACGTGGTTTTTCCTCTCCATCGGCATTGCCAATTTGTATCATCGGGCCGTAGCGTCCAAGCTTGGCTACTACTTCTTTTTTGTTTTCCGGCTCAATGCCCAATGCACGCTCGCCGGTTACATAATCGGTGTGTTCGGAGGCTTCTATTTCTTTGTGGAAAGGGCCGTAAAATTGTTTTAATGTTTTTGACCACTGTCTATTTCCTTCGGCTATTTCATCAAAATCTTTTTCCATTTCTGCCGTAAAGGAATAGTCCATTACTCTTGTGAAATTATCCATCAAATAATCCGTAACTAAACTGCCTATGTCCGTCGGGATTAATTTGCCTTTTAACGAGCCGGTGTTTTCTGCTAATGTTTCCTTTATTATTTCTTTTTTGGCGTTTAATTCTAATTTTCTATACTCGCGTGGCTTACCTTCGGCTTCTCCTTTTAGTACATACTCTCTGTTTTGAATCGTAGAAATCGTAGGAGCATAAGTAGATGGGCGACCGATACCGAGTTCTTCCAATTTTTTAATCAAACTTGCTTCGGTATAACGTGCAGGT
>ENA-UOYA01005181-UOYA01005181.1-activated-sludge-metagenome-genome-assembly--contig:-NODE-5181-length-10447-cov-38.295227_pt1 | contig 10447 bp, 13 predicted proteins | sample MGYA00238163_ERZ764804 | MGnify/ENA primary metagenome ERZ764804 (study PRJEB28919, sample SAMN05720223) | activated sludge metagenome | isolation source: Anaerobic digester | place: Hong Kong...
ACCAACAGCACAATCCAAATGACCCGAAACCGGATTCTCATGATGAATTCTCCAACTCCAAACTGAAACCATGTTCTTCTCTTCCTTCCATTAAACCATAGTTATCAGTTCGTGGAAGATTATTTTGCAGTACAATATTTGAAAGGACACATATGCCATGTTTCATCAACCACTTGCAGAAGTGTTTGGTTTTCCCGTTGATAACTTTTCTAGCGAAGCCAATCGCCATCGGAGCAATTACCTTTGCCCATATCAAAACCGGATTCCTAATTGCACAAAAGACAAAGCAAAAAAATCCGCTTGGCGTATGTAGCATATTTGAGGGCCAAAATACCGTCATTACTTGCCCAATCCGTTTTCGAGAACGCTGGCAAATTGCTGAAGACGCAGCCCGTTTCTTCTTTCCGGCAAACAGCCGTTGGACTTCCTTAACAGAGGTGCGTCTTGCCGATCAAACCGGCCACTCGGCAGGTAATCTTGACCTTGTTCTTGTATCATATGACTCAAGCGGACAAGTACTAGATTTTGGAGCAGTCGAGATTCAAGCTGTTTACATTTCAGGGAATGTTCGCAATCTGTTTGAATTCTACATGGAAAATCCTCAACGTCATTACGCCATGCTTGGCGGAGGAACTTACCCTCCCCGGCCAGATTACCTATCTTCCTCGCGCAAGCGGCTTGCTCCACAATTACTATATAAAGGTGGAATTCTGAAGGAGTGGAAAAAGAAAACAGCAATTGTCATTGACAACAGTTTTTTTGCAAGCCTACCAACTTTACCACAAACAGAACAAACAACAGCAGATATGGCATGGTTAGTTTATGATCTAAAATTGGATGCACAGCAAAATCAATACAGATTAACCCTAACACAATCCATTTATACCGCTTTTGATCCCACACTAAAAACGTTAACCACTTGTCAAGCCGGCCCTGTAGAAGATTTCATCCAATATTTACAACACAAACTGGAAGAAAAACTAGAAGGTGACAGGCTATCCAATCTGCCGCTTACGACGAAACTTAAGCGAGAATGACCATGCTGACCGAAACCTTTCAACTTTCCCTGTTTCCAAAGTCACAAACCGGTCAGGTAGTGAATGTTGCATCCGTTCCGCAACGTAGCCCTTTTCGTTATCCGGGTGGAAAGACATGGCTTGTGCCAATTGCCCGCAAATGGTTATCAGAACAGCCCAAACAACCCAAAGAACTAATCGAGCCTTTTGCTGGCGGTGCAATTATCGGACTGACCGCTGCTTTTGAAGGCCTTGCCCAACACATTACTCTTGTGGAACTCGACGAAGATGTCGCGCCGTATGGCAAACAATTCTGGAAGGTGATTACCAATTGCTTGCACAACAAATTGTGAATTTTGCGGCGACCGAAGAAGCCTTACAAGAGATCCTTGCCCAGCCGCCTTCCTCTTGCCATGAACGCGCTTTTCAAACCATTTTACGAAATCGCACCCAGCGCGGCGGCATTTTAGCTTATGGAGCAGGAAAAATACGGCATGGCGAAAATGGGCGCGGTCTGTTTTCACGCTGGTATCCCCAAACGCTCAGCCGCCGCATTATAGAAATTGGACAAATTCGAGAACGGATTTGCTTCATCCAAGGAGATGGAATGAGCATCCTTCAGCAATACGCCAATCAAAAAGAAACAGTTTTCTTTCTTGACCCACCTTACACTGCGGATGGCAAACGCGCAGGTTCACGCCTTTATCGTCATTCCAGGCTGGATCACAACAAGTTATTTGAGCTTGCTGAAGGGCTAGCAGGAGACTTTTTGATGACTTATGACGACAATACCATGGTTCAACAATTGGCAAAACAACATGGATTGATGCATCGTAGCATTCCAATGAAGAACACCCATCATAGCTTAATGCAAGAATTGCTGATTGGGCGCGACCTAAGCTGGCTGGGCTAAGTCGCGTCTCCTCCAAACTGCCGCCGATAGAGCGCCGCATAAGCACCGCCGCGCGCCAACAAGGCTTCATGCTGGCCCTGTTCAACAATTTGACCGTTCTCTACCACACAAATCAAATCGGCATTGCGAATGGTGCTGAGCCGGTGCGCAATCACCACCGCCGTGCGGCCTTGCAGCAAGGTGCGCAGGGCATCTTGAATCATGCTTTCGGTCAAACTATCCACATTGGCGGTCGCCTCATCCAAAATTAGCACGCGCGGGTCGGCCAAAATGGCCCGGGCAATGCACAACAATTGCCGTTGCCCAACAGAAAGGTTCGAAGCCCCCTCCTGAATGCGCGTCTGATAGCCCTCCGGCTTGGCCACGATAAATGCATGGGCATTTGCCAACTCGGCGGCACGCTGCACCGCCTCATCACTGGCCTGCAAACAGCCAAAACGAATATTATCCGCAATGGTGCCCGAAAACAAGAATGCATCTTGTGGCACAATGCCAATCTGTCGCCGCAAAGAACGCTGCGTCACCGTGCGCACATCCACCCCATCCACGCACACACGCCCATCGCTAACGTCATAAAAGCGCGCAATCAGGTTGGCGATGGAAGTCTTGCCAGCGCCTGTTGCACCAACCAGCGCCACCGTCTGCCCTGGCTGAATGTGCAAGTCCACACCGCGCAGCACTTCCGGCAATTCTGGGCGATAGCGAAACGAGACATTCTCAAACACAATCTCACCGCGAATCGGCGGCATCTCCTGTGCGTCGGGGGCATCTTGCACCTGCGGCGGCGTATCCAACAGCTTGAGCACCTGTTCGCCGCCGGCCATGGCCGATTGCATAGTCGTATACAGTCGGCTCAGCTCCTGCACCGGCTGGAAGAAACGCGTCACATAGGAAAGGAATGCCACCAAAACGCCCAGCGTCACCTCCCCAGCGCCCACAGCTCGCCCGCCAAACCACAACACAATCGCCGTCGCCAACATCCCCAGGAATTCAATCATCGGCAAAAAGATGAACGACAACGACATTGCTTCAATATTGACCTGCCGGTTGGCCCTGTTGACTTCATCAAAACGTTCTTGCGCGTTATCTTCCTGACCAAAAGCCTGAATGACGCGCACACCGGCAATATCCTCAGCCAGTTCCCCCACCACCCGCGCCACGCGCGTGCGCGTCTCGCGAAAAGCCTGACGGGCACGGCTGGAAAACCACAAGGTTGCCAACACCATCAAAGGAATCACCACAAAGGTCAACAGCGCCAGGTGTGGGCTCATCGTCAACATAATCACCACAATGCCAACCAACACCAACACATCGCCCACCAGGGTAATGATCCCCTGCGACAACAACTCATTGATGGTAGCGACATCGTTCATCACCCGCGAGACTGTCACACCAACGATGTGTGTATCGTGATAACCCAACGACAAACGCTGCAAATGTTGAAACAAATCGCTGCGCAAATTGGCAAGCACCCGCTGCCCGACCCATGAAAGCCAATATTGTTGCAGCGCCGTTGACAGATAGAGCCCCCCATAAGCCGCCGCCAACCCGGCACACAGCCACAGCAAACCATTGCGATCACCGGTTGCAATCTTATCGTCTACCACCACCTTCAACAAGTAAGGCATCAACAAAGTCAGCCCGGTCACCACCAACATTGCCAAAAACGCAAAACTCATCTGCCTGGCATAGGGACGCAAATAGGCCAACAAACGCACCACCACCTGCCGATTGAAAACCTTGCCGCGCCCATCTTCGCCCTCAGCGAAGTTCTCCAAGGCGCCGCGCGGCCCCATGCCCGTGCCAGAAATGCCAATGCCAAAGCCCATCCTCAAGCCTTCCTTTCTGCCGGCAGCAACTGCTCGCGCACAATGCGCTGATACAACGCAGAAGTGCGTAACAAATCCTCATGCCGTCCCTGCGCCACCAGGCGCCCGCGCTCCAAAAGCAAGATCAAATCGGCGCGTTGCACTGTGCTAAAGCGATGCGCAATCACAAACGTTGTGCGGCCTTCCATCACGCGCTGCAAGGCCAGCTGAATGAGGTGTTCCGTCTCCGCGTCCACGCTAGAGGTTGCATCGTCCAAAATCAAAATGCGTGGATCGGTTAACAACGCCCGCGCAATCGCCACGCGTTGCTTTTGCCCCCCCGAAAGCGTCACCCCTCGTTCGCCGACCTCCGTATCATAGCCATTGGCCATGCGGCGAATAAATTCATCCGCCTGCGCCGCACAAGCTGCTGCCTCAATTTGCTCCTGTGATGCATCCGGACGGCCAAAAGCGATATTCTCACGGATGGAAGCAGCAAACAGGGTGGTATCTTGCAACACCATACCAATTTGCCCGCGCAAAGAAGCAATCGTCACTGTGCGAATATCTTGCCCATCCAACAAAATGCGGCCACTGCTTGGGTCGTAGAAGCGCGGAATCAGGTTGACAACGGTCGTCTTGCCAGAACCGGTTGGGCCAAGCAAGGCCACCACCTGATTGGGCTGCACCTCGAAGGAAATATCCTTAAGCGCTTCATCGCGTCGCCCATAAGAAAACGAAACGTTTTCAAAACGCACATGCCCGCGCGTCAGGCGCAACGGCACAGCATCCGGCGCTTCGCGCACATCCGGCACCGTATCCAAAATCTCAAACACCCGCTCTGCCGAAGCAGCTGCCATGGTAATCGCTGGCAAAATCATGCCCAAAAAGCGCACCGGCGCCACAAGTTGCGCCATATACGTGGTGAAAGCAACCAACTCGCCCAGGCTCAGGCTGCCCTCAATCACCAGCGTGCCGCCATATGCCAAAATAGCCACGCTGCCCAGGTTGGCAATCAGGTGCAACAAGGGCATATTCCAGGCCTGCAAGCGAGCCGAACGCGCCGAAAGGTCAAACCAACGGCGGTTTTCGGCCTCAAAGCGCTCAATTTCAGCATCCTCCTGAGCAAAAGTCTTAATCACCCGTGCCCCGCGCAAATTTTGTTCCACACGCGTCGTCAGCGCTGCCAATTGTTTTTGAATTTGCATCGAAAGCGGGCGAAAAACTCGCCCAAACCGGATGGATTGCACCGCCAACAATGGAATGATCAACACCGCCATCAATGCCAGGCGAGGGTTCATGCTCAGCAAGACCGCAGCGGTCAGCAGCATCAGCAAAGCCCCTTCCACCACCCGGAAGGTAGCCCGCCCAGTCAAAAAGCGGATGCGCTCCACATCCTGAATGGCGCGCGAGAGCAAATCACCCGCCTCTGCCTGATCGTGGAACGAAAAGGAAAGCAGGGTAATCTTGCGCTGCAATTCGTTGCGCAAGTCATAGGCCACGCTCTGCGAGGCAACCTCGGTCCAACGCCCCTCAAAATAAGTCATCACCCCCTTGAGAATCACCAACCCCAACAGCCCAATCACCGCCAGGGTCAGCAGGGAGGATGAAGCTGTGCGAATGCCGTGATCAATCGCCCAGCGAATGATTTGCGGGTTGATCATGTTGATCAGATCAACCAGCACCATCATGCCATAAGCGCCGGCGGTTGCTTTCCAATGCGGTCGCAAATAGCCAAAACAACGCAACAAGGTTTGAACTTGCGAGGGAGAACGAGAAGCAGGGGAAGAGGAAGATATTTTCATGTGCACAGGCCTGTAAAGAAGATGGGATGGCAAGGCCACCCCCATTATACTTCATCTAGGCGATTGATTCCTTATAAAAAACTTACAAACTGCCTCTTGACACAGAACACTTGTTCGTGTATGATATTGTCAATGAACAAGTGTTCTGTTGAAAAAGGAGTTTGAGATGGTGCGACGATCACACGGCTTGAGCGAACGGCAATTGAAAATCCTGGAATTTGTAACAACGTTCCAAGAAAAGCAAGGATACTCGCCCTCCATTCGCCAAATTGGCGATTATATTCATGTCAAATCCACCTCGCTGGTAGACTATTACCTCAAACAACTGGAGGAAGCCGGCTACATCAGCCGCGAAGGCCGCGTTTCGCGCAGCATTCGCGTCATCCATCCGGTCTACCCCGCTACGCCCAACATGCCCACCCAACTGACCAAAGCCGTGCGAGAGGTTGGCGAAGCCATGCGCGACATCTTGCCCATCCCCATCCTGGGTGTCATTGTTGCCAGCGAACCCATCCCCATGCCCCCCACCCAAGGGACAAGCTACTTCGACCCGGATAGCAGCATTGATGTTGCCCGTTCCATGCTGCCGCGCAGCGAACGCGTGAGCGAACTATTCGCCCTCGAAGTGCGCGGGAATTCCATGATTGACGCCATGGTCAACGATGGCGATATCGTCATCCTCCGCCCCGCCCAAGAAGCACACAACGGCGAAATGGTCGCCGTTTGGCTCGATGACCGCGATGAAACCACGCTCAAATATTTCTACCGTGAAGGCAGCCGCGTCCGCTTGCAACCGGCCAACAGCACCATGAACCCCATCTACATTGAAGACCCCTCTCACCTGCGCATTATGGGCAAAGTGGTCATGGTCATCCGCCAGGTCTCGGCCCCAGTTTCTTAAACCCTTTGGCAACCACAAACAAAAAAAGCGGGTGCTGCAAAAGCACCCGCTTTTTGATTTCTGGTCAGATCGAACAAGCCAATTAGGCGATTTCGACCACAGCGCCAGCAGCCTCGAGCTTGGCCTTGGCATCGGCAGCAGCTTCTTTGCTCACAGCCGACAGAACCTTGGCGCCCGCAGTCTCGGCCATCTGCTTGGCTTCCACCAGGCCCAGGTTGGTGAGCTGGCGAACGACCTTGATGGTCTCGATCTTCTTGGGGCCGGCATCCTTGAGGATGACATCGAATTCCGTCTTCTCTTCGACGGGTTCAGCGGCAGCAGCGGCAGCAGCCGGCATAGCCACAGCAGCGACAGGAGCGGCGGCGGAAACGCCCCACTTCTCTTCCAGCATCTTCACCAGTTCGGCAGCTTCCAAAACGGTCAAGGCGCTCAATTCTTCCATCAATTTGGCGAGATCAGCCATTGTAAAAATCTCCTCTTTCTTGAGAATAGTTTTTTGAAATTCAATTCAATCGGATAACGAACGATCAAGCCGCTGCCGGGGCAGCTTCCTTTTCGGAGTAGGCCTTGATCACAGCCGCAGCCTGACGGGCAGGTTCGGCCAAGGTGCGCACTAACTTGGAGGCCGGCGCCGAGATTGTGCCGAGCAAAGTCGCCCGCATAATCGGCAACGGCGGCAAACTTGCCAGTGCCTTAACCTGAGCAGCATCCAGCACATTGCGGCCCAAGAAGCCACCCTTGACGACAAAAATTTCAGATTTTGCAGTTGCTTCGGTCAATGCCTTGGCAACAGCCGGGGCATCACCAAACGCCACCGCCAACAAGGTCGTGCCTTCCAGAAGATGCGTATCCATGATGCCATGTTCATGCATCACACGCGTCATCAACGTGTTCTTGACGACGTGCAGTTCACCACCCGCTTCGCGCACCTTGGCACGCAGCGCGTTGATGTCCACCATCTTCATCTTCGAGTAGCTCAGCGTAAACAGGCCCTGACTTGATTCAAGCCATTTGGCATATTGCTTTGCCATTTCTTCCTTGTGTTGTCTTGTGAAAGCCAATGAGGTTTCACCTCCTTTCGTTTTATGATTTTGAAACAAAAAAGTCTTCGCCTGACAAATGCCGGGCAAAGACTTTTCTCACCGCACACGCGGTAACAAATTTGCTCTGAGAAGTCTTCACCTCGGCAGGAAATTAAGCCCCAAAGGGCGCCTGCTGTCTGCGGTGTCTGACACACTGGACAACGGTCGGGTATTATACCCGATTGTTCACAAATGTCAATGTTCTAGTCGCGCTGCATGGTTTGCAAGGCGTTCACATCCAACTTGATGCCAGGGCCCATCGTTGAAGCAAGGCTGGCATGTCGAATATAGACACCCTTGGCAGCTGCTGGACGAGCCTTCTTGATCGCATCCATGAAGGCGGCCAGGTTTTCATACAATTGTTCAGAAGTGAACGAGACCTTGCCAATCGCCACATGAATATTGGCGGTTTTGTCCAGGCGGAATTCAACACGACCGGCCTTCGCCTCGCGGATGACGCGCGGCAGGTCTTCTGCCGGCACCACCGTACCCGCTTTGGGGTTCGGCATCAAACCGCGCGGGCCAAGCACACGACCCAAACGCCCGGCCTTGCCCATCATATCCGGCGTAGCAATCGCCACATCGAAATCCGTCCAACCGCCCTGAATCTTGGCAATCCATTCATCGCTATCGGCGACATAGTCCGCGCCCGCTTCTTGAGCGCGCGCCGCACCTTCAGCTTGCGCAAAAACGAGCACGCGCACCGTCTTGCCAAGCCCATTGGGCAGCACAACCACATCACGCACCTGTTGATCCGCCTGACGCGGGTCAAGCCCCATGCGCAGGTGAACTTCCACCGAACCATCGAAGGTGGTATAAGAAGTCTCTTTGACCAGGTCTAATGCTTCGCGCGGCGTGTAGCTTTGATCGGCTTTGACCTTTGCGCGCGCTGCCAAGTATTTCTTTCCGTGTTTTGCCATCTTTAACTCCTTGTGGTTCCAACGGGCAGCCTGAGCCGCCCTCCCACATTGCTAGTCAACCACCACGATGCCCATATTGCGGGCCGTGCCTTCCACCTGACGGATGGCATCTTCCAGCTCAACCGCATTGGTGTCTTTCATCTTGATTTCGGCGATTTCGCGCACCTGCGCACGCGTCACCTTGCCCACCTTATCGCGGTTGGGCTGACCCGAACCCTTCTCCACACCCGCAGCCTTCTTCAACAGCACCGAAGCCGGCGGCGATTTGAGAATGAAGGTGAACGACCCATCGGTATAGATGGTGATTTCGGCCGGCAAGACATCGCCCACCCGGTTTTGCGTGCGGGCGTTGTATTCTTTGCAAAAGGCCATGATATTGATACCATACCCAGCCAAAGCCGGACCGACCGGCGGTGCAGGGTTGGCTTTGCCCGCATTCAATTGCAGGCGCACAACAGCTTTTAGTTTCTTTGCCACAGTTTTACTCCTTCGTGGTATTAGCGGGTGATAAGGGGAGCACCCTCCCACAAAGCCCAGACCGCCTGGGCTTGTCTACACAGTTTTATGCCTTCTCGACCTGTAAAAAGTCCAGTTCAACCGGCGTTTCACGGCCAAAGAAGTTGACCATCACACGCACCTTGGTGCGCTCCATATCAATTTCGGCCACCGTACCGCGAAAATCATTGAACGGGCCATCAATGATGCGCACACGTTCACCGACGCGATACGTCACCTTGACCAACGGCGCTTCGGCTTCCATGCGCCGCAGAATCTGCCCCACCTCTTCCACTCGCAAAGCGGTCGGCGTGTTGCCCATGCCCACAAACCCGGTTACCCCCGGCGTGTTGCGCACCACATACCAAGACTCTTCGGTCAAGATCATGTTCACCAACACATAGCCAGGGAAGACATGGCGTTCCACCGTGCGCCGCTTGCCTTCTTTGACTTCGATTTCTTCCTGGGTTGGAATGACGACATCGAAAATCTTGTCCTTCATGTTCATCGTTTCGATGCGCTGTTCCAGGTTGTGCCGCACCTTGTTCTCGTAGCCCGAGTAACAATGAACGACATACCAGGCTCGCTGATCACTAACACCTTCCAGCGAGACTTCGGCTTCAGAATCCTGCGACGCGGTCGAAACCGGGGCCGGGCGAGGGGTCTCTGCCTTCTTCTTTCGAGCAACTCGTTTCGGTTTGGTTAATTCATCCGCGTCCATACGATCTCCATTAGCCTGCAACAATCCAACCAATGAGCTTGGAGAAAATCCAGTCCAACCCTCCCAACAGGATGGCCATGGCAAACATGGTTACCAACACAATGATCGAAAGGCGGCGCGCCTGCGGCAGGGTCGGCCAGGAAACTTTGCGCAGCTCGCCCAACGTATCAATCCACCAATTCTTCAGCTTGCGCCCGGTGCGCTGGAAGAAATTCGGTTCGGCTTTCTTCTTCTCGGCAGGGCGCGGCGCCGGTTTGGCTTTTTCTTCAACTTTTACGGGCTTATCGGTTGGTTTTGCCACAATTGCTCCTTGAAACAAACTCTCAACTTTTTACGGCTAAAACGCCGCCTTTAAGGCGGCGTCGCCTGATGTACAAGGCAGGCCAGGCAGGAATCGAACCCACAACATCCGCTTTTGGAGAGCGGCGCTCTGCCAATTGAGCTACTGGCCTGTATTGAGGTGGGAAGAGGGTGACTCCCACCTCAACCAGAAACTACTTGGTTTCGCGATGAGCCGTGTGCTTGCGGCAGCGCGGGCAATACTTCTTCAGCTCAAGGCGATTGGGGTCATTGCGGCGGTTCTTTTGCGAGGTGTAATTGCGTTCCTTGCATTCATTACACGCCAACGTGATGACCGGACGAATATCTTTCTTTTTAGAAGCCATAACGTTCACCTTGTGCGTTCACAGAACGCACAACTCCTTTACTAGTCCAAAATCTTGGTGATCACACCGGCGCCAACCGTCAGACCACCTTCACGAATAGCGAACTTCGAGCCTTGCTCCA
>ENA-UOYA01005185-UOYA01005185.1-activated-sludge-metagenome-genome-assembly--contig:-NODE-5185-length-10443-cov-5.617251_pt1 | contig 10443 bp, 4 predicted proteins | sample MGYA00238163_ERZ764804 | MGnify/ENA primary metagenome ERZ764804 (study PRJEB28919, sample SAMN05720223) | activated sludge metagenome | isolation source: Anaerobic digester | place: Hong Kong...
TTCTTCCGTTATATTGCTCCCCGCAACCTCTAAGCTTATTATCTTTTTGCCGCCGATATCGAACGATATTTCATGATCTTTTATATCGAGCCGGTTTTGCCTTGTTTCCTCCAAGTTTACAAGATAAGCGTCGGCAATGCTTTCGGCCAGCTTGATGCGCACCTTTTTGGTCCTTACCGCTCGAATTGTAAAGGCGCAGTATTACCGATTCCCTGGTTTCACATTTCTTCAAAGCCGACACCCTTATAAAATCGCCGTTTAATTCAAAGAGCCTAAGTTGCGCCGGGAGCCTGCCCTCATGGCGTCCGGTCGATACGCATTTAAAGGCCTGCGCGTGATACGCGAAGCCCTCTGAGAAGGCGGACTCTTTTGTTTCGGGCGTATACGCGACTATGGAATACCGGAAGGTGTACTCCCCCTTGCACTGGGCTTTGGGCGTTGCGAACTCTCCCCAATCCCCCAGCTCGCCCACACATCTTAAGAGCGTCAGCGCCATTGTGTCGCCGTTTCTCAGCACCTCATATTCATGCAGGCCTTCTGTCGAAACAAGCAGTCCCCTTTTTGCGTTCTCGAGCGCAAAAAATGCCTCGAACCTCTGCGTGTTGCAGGGATTTTCCCATTGCTCAGGCGGCGTGACGCTGCGCTCCACAACATCAAACTGCCCCGCCGCTAAAACCGTTTCGGTTGCAATCGCGGGGTCAAACAGCGCGCGGACGCGATGGTTTTCGGAGCGGTTGCCGAGCACCGTCTTTACCTCTATACGCCTGCTCTCCTGTATAAGCGTTACATATGTGTATATAGTGTGCGGGATAACCTTTGAGGCTCTTGCGGTATTGTCAAGGCCCGCCGGGATGTCAAGGTGATTCTCTATTTTATAGGTGACATAAAACGGCGTCTGCTCTTCTACCGATATAACGGCCGTATCATTATGGGTCGTTAAAGAAGACCGGTCGTCCGTTTGACGGTAATTGTACGTGTCCCCCCTGTCGCCGGTATCCTCGTAAATATTCAGCGGCCCGTATACCTGCCCGCTTGACTTGTCCGTCACCGAAAAGGAGCCGTTTGCGTTGATTTTTAGCGCGATATACCTGTTTTCCGCGCACCTGCCCTCAACCTTTATGGAGCCGGTTGACGGAAGGGACCGCTTTTCTACCCTGTACACCTCATACCCTATATCGTTTCCCAAACGGGCGAGCATTTTAACCTCGTACCTGTTTACATAAGAAGCTTTCCGGAATTTGTCGTCAGGCAAGGTGTACACGAAGGTCTTCCCTAACGGCCTGAACACCGACGGGACTACCTTACCGTCGGCGTCAAGCACGGATAACTCTGGGGTTTCCTCGTCCAAGGGCAGGTCGATATAAGCGGTGACAAGCCGTACGGAAGGTTCGGCGTCCAAATGGAACAGGACGATATTCCGGTCGCCCAGCTCGGCAGTGTCGATATTGCCGCTTATATACTCTGCCGCGCCGTCTTCAACCCCGTTTGAAACCTGAATCGATTTGGCAAAGCGGATCATCATTTCATCGCTGACCTCGTCCACATTGCACGAGCAAATGGAATCGTGCGCGTGGTTTTTAAGCAGCGTTTTCCACGAATAGAAAAGAAAGTCCGAGCGGTATTTGTCCCCGAGCAGGTAGGAAATGCTGTTAAGCGGCTCGGCGCGCATCTCCAGAGCATTCTGCGCGCGGAAGTTCATCTGTTTTATCTCGGCGCGGCTGGAGGCTGTGTTGACAAGGTTATTCAGCCCGCTGCTTCTTTGCCCGTTAAGTTCCCCCTCAACAACCGGAAAACCATGCCTATACGGGCGCACGGCGTCGATATAATCCTTAAAATTACTTTGCTTTACGGTTATGTCCTTATCCCTCAATATTTGGTTGGACAGCTCTATCACCTTATGTAGGTCGGCTTGCACGGGCTGGTGGTCACAGCCGTTCATGCCGAGCAGGTGCGGCGTAAGGGCGTATCTTTCGGTCTGGGCGATTATGGAATCCAGCCTTCCTCTAAGCTCGTTTTTATCAGCCGGCAGCTCCATGGCGTTATGGTACCAGTTCATGAATACGATGCCCGTAACCTCCGAGCCGTCGGGCGACCGCCATATGATTTCGGAATGCTCCTGCGAGGCTTTGCCGCCGATTTTATTGTCGGCGAACACGTCGATAAGGCCGCGCCCGAACACGGCGCAGTCTATGCCAAACCCGCGCAGGATTTGCGGCGCCTGCGAAATATTGCCGAACGCGTCGGGAAGATACCCGCACATGACGGGCTTTGCGCCTATGTCCCTGCACATTTTCAGACCGTACAGCATATTGCGTATATTCGCTTCGCCGCTTGTCAAATATTCGTCCTGGAGCACATACCACGGCCCTACCTGTATGCGGTCCTCGCGGATAAGCTTATACAGCCTCTCTTTCATATGGGGGCGGATCTCAAGATAGTCCTCTATTACGATATACTGGCCGTCCAGATGAAAATATGTGAAGCCTTTATCGTTTTCCATTATTTCAATAAGGCTATCTATCAGGGACACCAACCTCATGCGGTGCTCCTCAAAGCTCATGTACCATTCCCTGTCCCAATGGGTGTGGGCGATGATGTGCAGATATCTCATATCGGTTTCCCTCTCTCGGCTCGGCATAAAATAAAGAAATCAGATAACGGCGGAAGGCGTAAAGTCGGCAGGATAAATACCCTCATCCCACCATATACGGTTCATGAGCTCGTATCTTTTCAGCGGCATACCGGTATAAACGCAGTTGGAGGTTGAAAAGATGTAACCATATCCCGTCATGCCGTCCCTGAGCGAGCGCCGGATATCTGATACGCACTCTTCCTCCGAGCCGGTTTGCAGCAGGCCGCAATTTACATTTCCAATAAGGCAGACACGCTCGCCGTACAGCCGTTTTACCTCCGCAAGGTCAACGCCGCCCTGAGGGTCGAGCGAATGCAAAGCGTCCGGCTTGCAGTCGATAATCTGAGATAAGATAGGCATTATGTTTCCATCCGTGTGCTTTATGGAGAAATACCCCATTGAGCGGTAGCTGTCTATCGCCTTGGATAAATACGGCGCGATGAATTCCTCAAATATAGCGGGCCCAAAAAACGGGTTGGTGTTGAAGCAATAGTCTGAGCAAAGAGCAAATCCATCCAGCAGACCGGGATGTTTCATCATGTTTTCCGCAAACCGGATTTGGTTGTCCAGCGCGTTTTGGGCCTGGCTCTTCATCTTTTCAGGCTGCTCATATAATAATTCCGTAAACTCCATCATGTGTTCACCGTCGGGAATGCTGAACGTGGGATCTCCGTGCACCATGATAAAATACTCATCTCCCGAACGCTCCCGTATGGTTTCCAGTATACGGCGGGTGTTTTCAAAGTCGCTCGGATTCTGATGTACAAAAGCGTTATAATTTTTACCATGCTTTTTGATCCATTTTTAATGTGAAAAGACTCTAACCAAATATTTCTTTAGTGTTAATCAGCGTAGTTTTTAGTATTCTACTTACCCAATAACTTTTTCTGTATACGGAGTTTGACAAAGGGGCCCAAAGGTTTCCACCGTAAAGTTATCAACCCAAAAGCCCGACATGCTGCAGGAGGTTTTTGGCCACATAACTTTAACGAATTTTACATCAGATGTAACACAGGTAGTCATTGTATAACCCCTCTTCCAGTCATTGTTTCTTTCCGGTACTGCTTTTAATTGCGCTACTGCCTTTGTCCAGAATGTTCCGTCTGTTGACACCATTAAATAAGGCGTACCATCTGCGGTCATGTAACTTGCTACATGATCTTGATGAAGAATTATGTCTGCTATTATTTGCATTCGTGTGTTTGAAGATACTTCCCATCCTATATATGGCACACTACCTGTAGGTTTAAGACTTATATCAGTATAACCTGATTGGTAATCATAGTTATTGATAAATGTTGTGAAATCCATATTAATAGCTTTTGAACCATCATAGCCATAATCCTCAAGAACACTTCCTTCTATCATAGATGAGGCTGTTTGTGAAAGTTTGTCTTTTGAATTGATGTTATCCAATAGTAACTCTGTTTCATAATACTGAACATCATTAAAGTTTGTCCTAACGATAAGGTCATTCATGAAAACCCCATAACTTATCGGCATTCTGTTTGGCCAAACCATTTTTACGTAATTATACGATTTAGGTACGTTAATAATGAATTTAGTTGATCTTGACCAACTAATGGTGTATACGTCATTACTTTGAAAGAGTGTATTTGCCATAGTCCACGTGATACAGTCTTTCGAATAATAGAAGCTTGGAAGACCATCCGCCGTGAGATATGAAGTGTCCTCAAAATATTTTACATGTAGGCAGACATCAAAAGTAACCTCTACGCCATTAACGTTTGGTATCTCCCAAGCAATTTCTGGCGCAACAGCTCCTTCCTTGAGGATTGCATTCTCACGATTAATGTCGCAATCATATCTTTGATAAAAATTATCTACATTCATTGAGACTGACCATGAATTTGGCCTGATAATCGCATGGTCAACTCCCGTTGTTATTAGATCATTAGAAGAAGCATGAAATACTTTATCCAATGTTTGCAGACTATCCCCATATACAATCATTTTCTCTGTTTCAGGCTGATAAGCTATGCCTTTAACAAGAAGTCTGGATATATACATAGCCATATTGTTCGCCATAATCTCTGGCCAAACTATTTTTGTGTAATGATAACCCTGCGGAACATGGTAAGTAAAACTATATCCTTTTGCCCAACTTGCATCTCTTGATTGCTCTCTGATTAAGGTATAGTTAACCTGTGTCCAAACTTGCGCATCATTTGAGTAATAAATCTTTGGCAGCCCATCACATGACATATACGCCGGATTCTCTGAGTGAGCTTGGTGGAAAAACGTTTGAATCTTCACATCCATATCTCCAGCAATCGGATCTGGCAACTTCCACCCAACTGAAGGCGCACTGGCCCCCGGTAAAAGTTCACTGTGCCCGCCGCCCCCTGAATAAAGCGAACAATAATGAGACCAGTTCATTATTATGGCGCTGTCTGTACCTCCGGCCCCGGGAGGAGTAACAATATCATATCCATTTAAAATACTGGAAATACTGGCGTGCATTTTTTGTGTGTTTGTTATTTCATCTTTCATCATATACGATTTTTCTGGCGCAAGAACATTATAACCCATAGCTTCTATGCCACTTACCCAAAATGAATAGTTATATTTAAGTTTATCCGGCCATTTGATCATTGTATAATTATAGTTCTGCGGTATAAAATAATTAAACTTATACGCTTTCGCCCAAGTGCTGGTATCTCTATCTTCACATCGTAGCATAGCTGCTGTCAGTTCTATCCATGTAGCCCCGTCCTGAGAACCGTAAAAAGTTGGTAAGCACTGTTTAGTCATATAAGTCGGATCCGAAACATGATCTATATGCAAATATGTATATACAGTAATGTCCGCGCCACTTTGATTATCAATATTCCAACCTGCTGTTGGCGTAACACCAGAAGTATTGGCAATATTGGTATCTCTATCATAGAGAGATGTGTACATTGCCCAATCCATACCTACTGCGTTGTAGCCAGAATTATGAAAGTTGGAATAATATTCAGTGCTGTTCTTTACTGTATTTTGTGTATTAATTAAATTGCCAGTCGTGGAAAGATTGTCGTTATATATTTCGTGCTTTACAGAGCTAACTTCAACTTTCATTCCGGACACGTACATAGCCATGTTGTTCGCCATAATCTCTGGCCAAACTATTTTTGTGTAATGGTAGTCCTTTGGCTCATAGAAAGTGAAACTATATCCTTTTGCCCAGCTTTCATCTCTTGATTGCTCTCTGATCAAGGTATAGTTAGCCTGTGTCCAGATTTGCGCATCATTTGAGTAATAAATTTTTGGCAACCCGTCACCTGTCATATACGCCGGATTTTCTGAGTGGGATTGGTGGAAAAACGTTTGAATCGTCACATCCACATCTCCGTTAACAGGCAACTTCCATCCAACTGAAGGCGCACTGGCCCCCGGTAAAAGTTCACTGTGCCCGCCGCCCCCTGAATAAAGCGAACAATAATGAGACCAGTTCATTATTATGGCGCTGTCTGTACCTCCGGCCCCGGGAGGAGTAACAATATCATATCCATTTAAAATACTGGAAATACTGGCGTGCATTTTTTGTGTGTTTGTTATTTCATCTTTCATCATATACGATTTTTCTGGCGCAAGAACATTATAACCCATAGCTTCTATGCCACTTACCCAAAATGAATAGTTATATTTAAGTTTATCCGGCCATTTGATCATTGTATAATTATAGTTCTGCGGTATAAAATAATTAAACTTATACGCTTTCGCCCAAGTGCTGGTATCTCTATCTTCACATCGTAGCATAGCTGCTGTCAGTTCTATCCATGTAGCCCCGTCCTGAGAACCGTAAAAAGTTGGTAAGCACTGTTTAGTCATATAAGTCGGATCCGAAACATGATCTATATGCAAATATGTATATACAGTAATGTCCGCGCCACTTTGATTATCAATATTCCAACCTGCTGTTGGCGTAACACCAGAAGTATTGGCAATATTGGTATCTCTATCATAGAGAGATGTGTACATTGCCCAATCCATACCTACTGCGTTGTAGCCAGAATTATGAAAGTTGGAATAATATTCAGTGCTGTTCTTTACTGTATTTTGTGTATTAATTAAATTGCCAGTCGTGGAAAGATTGTCGTTATATATTTCGTGCTTTACAGAGCTAACCTGTTCTGTGCCGACAACTTTTATTCCGGATACCCAGAAAGCATAATTAATTTTTAATTTTTCGGGCCATTTTACCATAATGTATTTGCTGTTTTCAGGAACATCAAAATTGAATTCATATGCGATTGCCCAGGATCTATTTTTTAATGGCGCAGCAGTCATTGTCACCTGCTGCTGATTCCAGCTTAAACCATCCTCCGACGTCCAGTAAGTTGGCAAACCGTTCCCGGTCATATAATTCGGATCGTTCGCGTGGCTCTGTTGAAAAAATGTTTCAACCGTTGCTTTAGCCCCGTTTGATCTGCCTTTTAAACCCCAGCCAATAGAAGGCACAGCACTACTGGATAAAATCTGCAATGTATCTCTGTCATAGTAACTCGTAAACTGATGCCAAGACAAATTAACGGCAGCATCATAAGTCCCGCCGGGAGTAGTGTGTTCTGGCTGATCCTTGATTGAAGTGGGTGTTTCTACTAACTGATCTAATGTTGAAAGATCATCCTCAATCAACGTAAAAGGCGAGGTGACCGTTTCACCTTTTGCGTTTTTAAAGGATAACTGATAGGTTCCTATCATATAGGGAGTAATACTTGTTTTATCGGCTACCTCTCTCCTGTAATCCATTGAATATGACTTGTGAGCAATATGATCGCCATTGATTTCAAAGGAAATATTTCCGCCCTGCGCACCTGCATATTCAAATGCTCTTGCGTATATCTTGCCATCCAGATATTTAATATTATTTAACATTACCGTATCGCCGGCAGTCACTTTTAAATAAGTGTTATCCTGATCAAGATAAGCGCCTTGCTCTTCTCCGTTATTCACATCCACAGTAAGCGGCTGATTATAAGCGATACCCATCTCCATTATATTTACAGTTTCAGAACCGATATTATAAAAAATATCATCGTTTTTCTGGAGGTGGGGGAGTAGACGGTAATCCCATCCAACATTGCCGTTCACGCTGATACCCGCAATTTCCAAGCTGGGACTGGGATCAAATTGTCCTATGTCAGGTAAAAAGTCATATTGATTTGACTGAGCTAGTACAAGTGAAAGGGTATTACCGTTATAGTGGTATCCGGAAACTCCCTTTGTAAACATGGTTATGCCGCGGTTCCCCTGTGTATCTGATATGTCTATGTAATTCTTTGAATTTATATTATATGTATAATTATCAACAGGGGTATCCTCTCCTGTTATAGTGTTAAACATATTTGTCCTTCTATACCGTTCCGGAATAAATGTAGTATAGCGCGTTACGTTTGTTAAAGCATTATAGTCCGGGGATTTTCTTAAAGGATATTGCAACTGTGTGTCGCTGTATGTGCTTCCGCCAAGTTTAAAATCAGTGTTTATCTTTACAGAAAGCCTTTTATTTCTACTGTCAAATGAAGGCTCGCCCCAAAGATAGTGCTTGTAATCAAAAATAGAACCAATACCCACTGTTCTATCAACATCGATAATGGTTTTCACATCGATGACAGAGCTGTCATTGTAGATTGTAACTACATTATAAAGTGTTCTGCCCGCGATTGTTCCTGAAAGAATGATTCTCGTCGATACAGCGCCTTCCAGGACAGCGCTTGCCGCAAGGTTTGAAACCTGTGTTGACGGCGTTCCGAGAACCGCGCTGTCACCTTCCCCGCTTATACTGTAAAAATCGCCTTGTAGAAAAAGACTATCCACCGCAATTTTTGTCCCATATGTGTCCGCTATTTCATCTATCCTTCCGTTAGAATTAAATTTAATTGTATAACCCTTGCCGTTCACAACGCCTCCACTTGGAGAATTTATCTGATTCAGCAAGTTTGTGTTGCTGACCATTGTTACATTTTGTTGCCCGCTTTCTAACATTACTTTATATGTATTATGAGAGAATGCCTTTAAGGTGGGTAAGAATGAGACGGTTACGGATTGCTGATTGCCGGATGTAGATACTTTTGTCACTTCATATGGAACCGTAAGGTTTGTACTTGCCTCAACAATAGATGTTATATGGGAATCTTCCGGTATATTAAATGTATGGGTTACCGGTTCTTTCCTTGAAAATCCGAGAGTATTGTATACAACAAGTGAAGGTCCGGTATGTCCAGTTCTGATTGCCGGAGTTAATCTCTTTAGTATTTCCTGTTTTATCAGGTTTGCAAGCTGTTCCGCCCTCTTTTGATTTTTACGTTCAACTAAAGCGAGACCTGACCCGTAGTAAGAATCATGACTTTCTGCCTGCAGATAATATTTAAACGCGTTTTCTAATTCTGTCGCATAATCAAGTATGGACACTCCGGCAATTGCGCCGAAAGAAACAAGGCCTTCTGTATTGTTAATGAGTCCAGATATCTCCGCGTTTCTCTTTGCGATATAATTGCCGTAAATTCCGACCATAAGATTTAAGACCCAGTCATTTGTAGCAGGTTGGAAGTTAGTTTCTGTACTTTGACTAGCGAGAATATCCATCATTTCATAAGCGCTTACTATTTTGTATTTTGTCCCGTTTGGATCGGCAGCTTGAATTTGAGGTCTTAATATATTGAGCGTGTTTACTATGTCGCAATCTTCAACGATTGAGGCAATAACATATCTAACACCGTCTGCTTTCTTTTCATCATAATATCTTTTTAAATGCTCAATATTAGGACCGCCGGTATAACCACCAACGCCCCAACCCAGCAAGGCGCTTTCTCCAATATTCATTCCATCACCGACACCAGGTCTAAGGCCGTTATTATCTCCGTTATAAGCGGGAATTGTTTTTATCCCACTTCCGTCTATGCCCATCCAATTGACATATGAAATACCTGCGGGCGCGGTCGGCGCAGATCCTGATGGTTGATAATGTGTGCGGAGCATGGCCCCTATGTACCCAAAATCCTTGAGTATTTGAGGCAAATACGCAGCAGCGGTATTTTCGCTATGGCCAAAAAACGTCGTTCTGACTCCGTAAAAGTCTTCAATCGTCTTGGCCCCATAAGTAAACTGTCTGATCCCAGCCTCTTCCGAAACATATTGAGATAATGCCTGCGAATAGGTGCCGCCTATATTTGTGGCTTCATAAACCGTACTCAAGCTTCTAAAATTGTCGGCTGTCGTCGAATCCGCTTCAGGTCCGTTTACCGCCCTGTCTATAATCGGATCAAACATCGCTCCGCCATATTCATTTCCAATAGGCGTACCAGGGTAGTTGTTCATATATTCCGCCTGTTTTGAGCCATATTTTTGCCAGATGTAATCCGGATCGATTCTATCCCCATGCACATCAGTATGATCGTACAGCATAATATATAATCTGTTTTCAGCGTCCACGCCAGACGGCCCGTTATAAGCAAGCACCAATGGAGTAGGTAGAGCAAATAATACAAGAAATGCTGTGATTGTAATTGCTACTGATTTCCGAAAAATCGCGCCAAAACATTTTTTCATAACATTCCCTTTCCCTTCTGTGTGCTGATTGCACAATCAAAACAGTTTATACGCGTACACCTAAGACTACTGCATTTATGCCCACAGTATCAATTCTATTCAATAATTTATTTATCCTCCCTTCCGTGGGTATTAGAATACCTGTCTTGAACATCCAAATGACAAGGGTTTGTACTTCAGATCTTTTTTCTCTCAGCCTGGATAAATACCCTCATCCCACCATATACGGTTCATGAGCTCGTATCTTTTCAGCG
>ENA-UOYA01005189-UOYA01005189.1-activated-sludge-metagenome-genome-assembly--contig:-NODE-5189-length-10441-cov-7.708550_pt1 | contig 10441 bp, 7 predicted proteins | sample MGYA00238163_ERZ764804 | MGnify/ENA primary metagenome ERZ764804 (study PRJEB28919, sample SAMN05720223) | activated sludge metagenome | isolation source: Anaerobic digester | place: Hong Kong...
CCAACCCTCCTCAAAACGCAAGGCAGCCTGCAACGCGCGGCGCGCCAGGTCGAACCCGCTGCCGCTGTCGCCGAACACATAGCCCCAGCCGCCCGCGCGCGCCGTCTTGCCCGCAGCGTTGCGGCCGTAAGCGATGGACCCTGTGCCGGAGATTGTGATGATGCCGGGAGCGCCGCCCGTAGCGCCGCTGAGCGCAATCAACGCATCCGTCGTAACCGACATGCGTTCCACGCGCAGCATCTGGCCCAGAATCTCTTCCTTGTCCGCCGGGCCGCCGCTGAAGCCCAGGCAGGCGGAGGCGAACTCGATCCGGCCGGGATCCTGGCCGGCGCCGCGCGCCGCCGCCGAAACGCAGTCGCCGATGGTGCGCACGAATTTCTCGCGGCCCTGGGCGGCCCCCACGTGGTTGCACGGCCCGCCGCGGCCGGACCCGACCACACGGCCCTCGCGGTCGCCGATCAGGGCGGTGGTGGAAGACTGGCCTCCATCCACACCCAGATAGAATTCACTCATGCTCGCAACGCCTCCTTGCGCCGTTCCCGCCAGGCGAGGACCAGGACTGCCGCCACCCCTAGCAAACTGAACACCGCGCCGGCGTAAAGCCACGCCGGACGATAGCGCATCTCCACGCGGTGCCGTCCCGCGGGCACCACCACTCCTCGCAGGAACGTGTAAGCCGCGTGCAGTTCGGCGGGTGCGCCGTCCACTGTGGCTCGCCAGCCCGGGAACATATTCTCGCTCGCCACCACCATGCCCGTGCAAGCCATGTCCACGTCGATAGTCACGTGGTTGAGACTGCGCCCCGCCAGGCGCGCCTGGTCCGTGGCGGCGCAGGTTTCCAGCCTGGGCGGCGCAGTGGTGAGGAATGTGCGGCGCGCCAGGTCGAAGCCTGGATCGGCCATGAGACGGCGTATGTCATTTTCCTGATCGGGAACCTGGACCGCGTCGTGCACCGTCCACACGCGAGGGAACACACCGGGATTCTCGTACACTTTCAAGCCGCTCAGGCCCGCAAAGACTTCGCGCTGGGCCGGCGATTCGGGTTGCCGGCGCAAAGCATAGCGATTGCCGTAAAGCATGCGCGTGCGCATATTGTACATGTCGAGCCGCGCCACGCTCTCGGGATTCCCCAACACGAAGCCGTCGTAAGCGTCGATCCCGTTCCAATCGCCGAAATTGTACGGAATCTGGCCCATGTCGATCTCCACGCGGCCCCGGTCCGTCCGGCTGCGCAGGAATGCCACGATGTCGCGGTCGTCCCGGAGCAGGCGCAGAAGCCCGATGCGCCCCGGCTCGCCACCGTGAGGGAATGCATAGCCGCTGGTGTTGCCGATCTCGACCAGAGCCAGGAGGAGCACGCAGGCGGCCAACCCTCGCTTCGTCCGCTTCATCCCCAGCAGCGCCGCGGCGGCCAGGGCGAAGAACCCGGCCAGGGCCACGCGCTCTTCGATGTCGAACGACATCTTGCGCGCCGTGAGAATGCCCAGGACTCCCAGCAGGATCACCCCGCCGCAGACCGCAAGCGCGACGCGCAGCCGCGTAAGATAGATGCGGCTTCGCTTGCACTCCACGAAGTCCAGTCCATATGCCGCCAGCGCCGCCGCGCCCAGGCTAAACACCGGAAGGGCCATCGACGGGCTGCGGGCTTTTTCGACCAGGGGGACGATCGCATAGAGCACTCCGTGCACCACGCTGTGCGGCCCGAGGGCGAGCAGAAGCCCGCCCACGGCCAAGACGGTGAACAACCTTACGCGGGGGTGCCGCCAGCCTGCCGCGGCCGCCAGCACTGCCAGGGACACGATCGCGAAGCCCAGGTGCGGATTCGTATTCCGGTAAACTCCCGGGATCACAATGCCAATCAGCGTCGTGGGCGGCGTCGCCAAATCGCTGTGCACTGCGTAAGGAACGGCTTGATTCCACCGCAGTTGCTGGTCACCGGAAATGAAGCGCCGCGAAAGTTTGCCGTACTCATAGGCGGGCAGAGTCTGCAGCCCGCTCGTCAAAACACAAACCGCTGCGCTCAGCATCGCCAGCCGCAGGCAGGGCAAATGTACTCCTTCACGCCTGAAAATCTGGAGCAGCCAGGCGGCCGCCGCCGCGAGCGTGAAAAACAGCGGAACCTGGTGATGTCCGGCGAGCCAGCACAAGCCGAGGAAGAAGCCCGAGAGAGCCGCGCTGGTCAGCGGCCGCCGGCCGCGCGCCGCGCGCAGAAGAAACACGAATGCCAGCGGCGCCAGCGTCGCGCCGTTGAGCAACTGGGGCCAGTCGATGGCGGCCAGCGCGCCGCCTAAACCATATGCCACTCCGGCCACGAGCGCGGCGCCCCGGCTGCGCTTGAGATCGCGGCACAGCGCGTAACAGGCCAGCGCGGCGATGAAATGGATCAGGACGAAATACCAGTGGAGGTAACCGTCACGCGGTTGCCGGTCCCGCAATGGCAGCAGGAACAGCAGCCAGTTGAGCGGGTAGGCGGCGCCGGGCTGGACCTGCCCCACCAGCGGTTGGCCGCCGTAATGAAATGGATCCCAGGCAGGGAATTCCCCCTGCTGCCAGGCACGGGCCTGCATCGCCATCCACGGCATCACCTGACAGGCGATGTCCGGGCTGCTGAGCCATGTGAACTGCTTCGTGAGAACCAGCTTCCAATAAAAACCGGTGACGATCAGCGCGAGCAGTACGGGGTAGGCTAGCGTGCGTGCAGATCGCTTGATCCGGTCCATTGGTCACCGCCGGTGCTGTTCGCGGAGAAAGTCCGGATCGTCCATCTTCGGTCCAGGCACGGGATCGAGCGGGTCCTTGGCTTTCGAGGGATCGAATAGCAGAGGGTTGATGGGCAGGGCCCGGTAGGGCGTGAAATCCGGCTCGTTGGTGAAGCACCCGGCCAGATCGGCGGCCGCTGCGTCGTACAGGTTCAAGGGAGGAATTCCCAGGATGCGGAACGCCGTCTTCAGCAGGCTGGGGAAGCTCGCGTTCACGTGCGATACATAGTTCTTTCGGGCGTACGGGCCCATGGCCAGGAAAACGGTGCGGTGCGAGTCGATGTGGTCCACGCCGCCCTGTGCGTCATCCTCGGTCACCAGCACGGCCATCTCGCGCCACCAGGGTGTCTTAGAGAGGAACTCGATGATGCGCCCCAGTGCGTAGTCGTTGTCGGCGACATAGGAGGAGTTGAAAGGGTAGCCGTCCTCCGGCCGTGGCTTGGCCATGTGATCGTTGGGCAAGTGGATGAACACCAGACGGGGGAACTCCTCGCCGCCCTTTATGTACTTTTCCTCAACCTCCCGGATGAACTGCGTAGCGCGATACTGGTCCGGAATGTTCGTATTGTACTGCGGATAGTCGCGCGACGTGTTGCGGTAGAGCGGGTCCGGCATGGGAACGTTCGTCAAGTAGCGAGCGCCGGTGGGCTTCATGCCGCCCTGTTCATAGACACCCGCCAGCTCGAAACCCTCGCCGTAGTTGCGGAACGTGATGCCGTGACGCTCCAGGTGATGCCAGAGGGCACCGGCCTCAAGTTGCTCCTCCGGGTGCACACTCGAATTGCTTTGCGGGAATTGCAGGCGGCCCGGGGCGTTGGTAGGAAAGCGGAAGTTTTTCTGGCCGCTTGCCATGACCGTGCTCTCGGTCCAGGCGTTCGGGTACGAACCCACAATCCAATGGTGTCCGTCCACGCTGACCTCACTGTCAGCGTAAAAATTGTCGCTGAAGGCCCACCGCGCCGCCATCTCGTGATGGTTGGGCGTAACGTTCACATTGCGCAGGGTGGTCCGGCTGCGGAAGCTGCCGCGCGGGCTGCTGACCATGGCGTAGCGGCTGAAGCGCGCCAGCATGGGCGCTCCGTTCACGGTCCCGTTGGAGGCGCTTTCGACGTCGCCGAACACTTCGTCGAATGTCCGGTTCTCCTTGACGATGATCACCACGCGGCGCAGTCCTCTGGGGAGAGGTTTGGCGTCGCCTTCCTGTGGCACGAAGCCGTTCAACTCGAGCACCCTTGCGGTGTGCGCCTCCAGGTCCTGGGCGGACGGCATCGTGTAAATGGACACCGTGCCGCGTCTCAGCTCAGCCTGGAAACTGTGCTCGAGTGCCGCGTAGGGCGTGGCGTTCGGCCCCGTTCCATGCCCCTTGGCGTTGCTCACGTACACGGTGCCCCGGTCCACCACCAACCGGGTGGGAAACCAGCCCGCCGGCAGGTGCGCGATGTGCTTCATGGTCCGAGTGTCGATGACGCCCACGGCGTTGATGCCGGCCTCGGCCACCAGCAGCCAGCCGGTTTTGGCATCGTAAGCCATGCCGATGGGCAGCACGCCGCGGAAGTCCTCCAAGCCGGGAATGCGGATTGGAATGTCCGTAATCTTGCGCCCGGCCACCGGATCGATGACGCTGATCGAATCGTTGTGCCCGTTGGAGACGTACACGCGGCCGCCCACGGCCAGCACGCCCGAAGGACTACTGCCGCCCACGACCTTTCCGCCGAAGGGCAATCCGGTACGTATGTAGCGCTCGATCCTGGGCGCCTCCGTATTGGAGACATCCACCACGGCGAGCGAATTAGACGCGGCGGCGTTCGGGTCGCCCAAGCCCGGCACGTCCACTGTCCCGGCGGCCGTCTCGCGGCGCGCGCCATCCGCGGCGTCCTTGGACGGAAAGCCAAAGGCGGGGAAGGGAAGTCCGGTTTCGAGGACGCGGTTGGGGTCGGCGCCGGGAATCGGTTTGTATTCGAACATCCCTATGTGCGTGACGTAAAGCTGGCGGCCATCCGGCGACAAAGCCAGCGCGAATGGCAAGCGGCCCACGCGGAGAGAGGCGGCGATGCGCTTCTTCTTGAGGTCGATCACCACCACGCGGAAATTCGCCTGATCGACAACGTAAAGAACCTCGCGCGCGCGGTCGAGGACCAGATCGCCCGTGTAGCTGTCTTGGAAGCCGTCCTGGTTGAGGCTATAGATTTGTTCGACCTCTCCACCGGGCATGTGCACCAGGCGCACACGGCCGGAGTTGCCTTCCGAAGCCCATACGTCTCGATCCCCGCTGAAGGCGAGCCCCATGAAGACGCTGCGCCAGTCGTCATTCTCAGCCTCGGGCTCACCCTTTTGGGGAGCCGCCACATGACGGATCTCCCATCGCGAACCACTGCGCAGCAGAGCGGTGAGCGAGTAGCGGTTGGGGCCACCGTCGGCGGTGACAACCATGCGGGCGTTCTCGTTCACGGCTAGGCCGAATGGGCCGGGGCCAGTTGAGTATTGAAGCCCGAGAGGCGCGATCATGCGGCCTCCGGGAAGAATACTCTCGGCTCCGGGCCTGCGCGCAGCCGTACGGGTGCCCGCCGGGGTGGCGTATTCGGCCCCCGAGGCTGTAAGAAGGGTCAGAAGGAAGACTAGGACCAACATGTGAAGCAATTAGCTTTATAGCGTGTTAAGGAAGTAAAGGCAACTCGCCGCCGGGAAGAAGTGCGTGCGCCGCACCCGGACCCGGTGGGCGTCACCAGCGTGGCAACAGTGCGCCGGGAGGCAGAATCCGGGCGATGTCGTTGTAGATCACGAAGGCCATCACCATCATCAGGAAGACAAAGCCCAGCTTGAAAACCATTTCTTTCACAGGCAGGCTCATGTCCCGGCGCATGAGCATCTCGATGAGTAGCATCAGCACCACGCCGCCGTCCATGATAGGAATGGGCAACAGGTTGATCACAGCCAGGTTGAGGCTCACCATGGCCATCAAACCGACGAACGCGAACGGGCCTTCGCGGGCCGCTTCACCCGATAGTTGTGCGATGCCGATCGGACCGTGGACGGACTTGGCCGACACGCGCCGCTCGATCAACCCGCGCAGGAACTGATAGATCAGGGTGGCGCCCTTTACGTTGTAACGGGTGGATTCAGCCAGCGCCTCATGCAACGGCAGACGCGTGAAAACAACCCGGTCCTCAAAGTAAGCGCCGATCATCCACCGTCCGGTCCCGTCCAGGTCTGAGAACACGGGATGCAGTTGAACCGACTGACGGCGGCCCTCACGCTGGAAGTCGATCTGCACGGGTTTGCCTCCGCTTGCCCGGATCACTTCCTGGAGCTTGAAGCGCGAACGGATGGGAATGCCGTTAATGGCCAGCATCAGGTCTCCGCGCTGCAACCCGACCTGCTCGGCCGGCATGCCGGGGCTGACGTTGGCGATCTGCACTTCGCTCTGGTCCGCCCAGCCTGCGAATCCGATGCCCGTCTTCTCGTCGAGCACCGGTGTGACCGTGGTTTCGATACGCTTCCCGCGGCGTTCGACGGCCACTTGGAACGTGCGGTTGGCCCCGGAAACCTCGCGCGTCACGATCGCTTCCCAGTTAGGCCGCTGCAAATCGTCCAACTGGACGATGACATCGCCCTCGCGGATGCCGGCCTTAGCTGCGGGCGAATCCGGAAGCACGTTGCCGACCAGGGCCGGCGCGTTCGGGTCCGCCGGCTTCGGATACCGGATCATGAACAGGCCTGTCACGAGAGCGATCGCCAGGACCACGTTCATGGTCGGTCCCGCCAAGGCGATGATCAAACGCTGCCAGCGTGGCTTGGCCAGGAAACCGCGCGGGTCGTCCGTGGAGTCGCCCGGTTGCTCGCCGGCCATCTTCACATAGCCACCAAACAGGATTGCGGAAAAACGAAAGTCCGTCTCGCCCTTGCGGAAGCCGAAGAGCCGCGGACCAAAGCCGAAGCTGAAGGTTTCCACGTGGACGTCAAAAAAACGCGCAGCCCAGTAGTGGCCCAGTTCGTGGATCATGATCATGACCCCGATCAGCACCAGTAGCCACCACAGGTTTTCAAGAATCAGCATATAAATGTCTCAGTCCGCCTGAACCAGCGTGCAGTCACCGCTCCTCGCGGCCGTCCGCCCCGCGATGATCTCGCGCGCCTGGCGCCGGGACTGCTGGTCCACAGCCATGCACTCTTCTAATGTACGTGGTTCCGACGCGGCCACGCGCCCCAGCGTTTCCTCAACAACTTCTCCGATTTCAGTAAAGCCGATTTCGCCGCGTAGAAAACTCTCCACGGCGATCTCATCGGCAGCGTTCAGGGTACATGTGGCCGACCCGCCGGCCCGCTGTGCTTCATAGGAAAGTCTCAGCAGGGGGAATTTGTCCCAATCCGGCGCCGCAAAATCCCAATGCCGCGGTTCGCTCCAATCCAGCCGGGGCACCGGCGCGGCCTCGCGCGCCGGGTACGTAAGCGCGTACTGAATCGGCATGCGCATATCCGTTGCCGAAACCTGGGCGATCACGCTGCCGTCGGCGTATTCCACCATGGCATGCACGGAAGACTGTGGGTGAACCACCACGTCGATCTCGTCCGGCGTAAAGCCGAACAGCCAGCACGCCTCTATCACCTCGAAGCCCTTGTTCATCAACGTGGCCGAGTCAATCGTGATCCGCCGGCCCATCTTCCATGTTGGATGATTCAGAGCCTGGGCCGGTGTCACAGAAGCGAGAAGCTCTTTGGGAGTCTGGCGGAAGGGGCCGCCGGAAGCCGTAAGCAGCAACCGTCTGACCTCGCCGCGCTTGCCGGCTCTCAGGCATTGGTGAGCACCGTTGTGTTCGCTGTCCACCGGGATGATCTCGGTGCCGGATTGACGAGCCGCCTCGGTTACCAGTTTGCCGCTGGCGACCATAACTTCTTTATTTGCAAGGCCGAGCGCCTTGCCCCGGCGGACCGCCTCGTAGGTGGCTTCCAGGCCTGCCACGCCCACGATCGCCGACATCACGAAATCCACTTCCGGTGCCACGGCCGCCGCCACGCGCGCCTTGGCTCCGGCGGCCAACTCCGGCCACTTCGACCGGTCCAGGCCGTTCGCCTTCAGTTTATCTGTAAGAGTGCGCAGTACTTGATCGTTGGCGACGACGGCGACCTGGGGATTGAACTCGGCGATCTGTGCCGCCAAAAGATCGGCGTTCGTGCCGGCAACCAGAGCGTAGACACGATAAAGGTCGCCGTTGCGTCCCACCACATCTAGGGTGCTGGTCCCAATGGATCCGGTTGAACCGAGGATGGTGAGAGTCTTCATCTCAAAAGCCAAATGCCAGAATACCACCAACTAACCCGCCTCATGCGCATACAGATCCTATCTGGCCTTCTTTTTGCTTTTGGGAATCCTCTCTTAGGGGCGCCGGGGAGGATTGCTTCAGGGGTCTTTTATGAGGTTAGTCTCGCTTTGGTGGGAGTTGCCTCCCCGGCTTAATTCCAATTCTAGTATATGACTTTCAGAATTGCAACAAAAATTTGTATTATTTTTTCGCGGACTTGACCTCGACGCCGGCGATCTCCTCTAACACCTTGATTGTAGAGCAGATATCGTCCTTCCCGTAACCCTTTGCCAAAGCTGCCCTGAATAGCTGCTGCGTCAATCCGGTCAGTGGAAGGGGTACATTCAGCTCCAAACCGGATTCCAACATGAGGCCAATGTCCTTGTGCATCCACTGAACGGAGAAGTTCGTGGCGAAATCGCGGCGAAAGACGTACGGAGCTTTGAAGCTCACAAGGCCGCTGCGCGCCGCGCTGTTGGAGATGATGTCGAGCATCAGGTCCATGTCCAGGCCTGCCTTGGCCGCGAGGACGAAGCCTTCGTTGAATGCCTGCAATAAGTTACAGAGGATCAAGTTCTGCGTCAGTTTAGCCTGCAGCCCCAATCCGGGTCCGCCGCAGTAGTAAAGCATCTTGCCCATGGGCTCGAAATAGGGCCGCACGCGCTCGAAGACTTCCTTGTCGCCGCCGATCATAAAGGTCAGCGTGCCGCCTTCGGCGCCCGGTTTCGACCCTGTGCACGGCGCATCCAGGAAATGGATGCCCTTGGCCGCGAGTTTCTGGCCGATGGCGCGGCTGCGACTGATACTCACAGTACTGGCGTCGGCAACCACCGTCCCCGGCCGGGCACCCTCGATGACCCCGTCCGGGCCAAGGATCGCCTGCTCACACATGTCGGTGTTGCCCACGCACAGGAACACGCAATCGGACGCGGCTGCTACTTCTCGGGGGGTGGCGCAAGCGGTACCGCCCTCCGCCTCGGCTAGTTGCTTAGCCTTTGCGGCGGTGTGCGACCACACGGCCACCTGGTGGCCGGCCTGCAAGAGATGACGGGCCATGGGGTAACCCATGATGCCCAAGCCGAGAAAACCTAATTTTGCCATGTTGTCCCCTTGAAACGGTCATTGTACGACGCCCGTAACGTGTGCGACAATCCGATTTCGCCAAATCCCTATGCGTCCGAGCGTACTTGTCACCAAACGGATCTACATCGAAGGGGTCGAATTGCTGCACAAGCACTTCGACGTCGATTACGAAGCCACCGACGACGGGCTTCCCCGGGAGGAACTGATCCGGCGTGCGCGGGGTAAGCAGGCCATCGTGAGCCACCTCACCGACAAGCTGGACGGGCCGATGCTGGACTCGCTCGATGGCCTGCGCGTGATCGCCAACGTCGCGGTGGGTTTCGACAATATCGACATCGCCGCCGCTACCCGGCGCGGTATTCTGGTCACGAACACACCGGGCGTGTTAACCGAAACTACCGCCGACCTGGCCTTCGCGCTTCTCATGTCGGCTGCACGCCGCATCGTGGAAGCAGACAAGTTCCTCCACAGCGGCTTGTGGAAATGCTGGACCATCGACCTCATGGCCGGCCAGGACATTTATGACCGGACGCTCGGTATCTTCGGCATGGGCCGGATCGGCCAAGCGGTGGCTCGGCGCGGCCGCGGTTTCTCGATGCGCGTGCTGTACCACGACCGCGTGCGGGCGAGCGAGGAACTGGAAAGGGAGCTATCGCTCGAATACGTGGATCCTGACCGGCTTCTCCGCGAATCGGATTTCGTCAGCCTGCACGTTCCGCTGACCGCGGAGACGCGCGGCCTAATCGGCAAACGCGAGTTGGAACTGATGAAGCCCAACGCGATCCTCATCAACACGGCGCGCGGGCCGGTCGTGGACGAGGCTGCCCTGGCCGAAGCGTTGCGCGAGAAGCGAATCGCGGCGGCGGGACTGGATGTTTTCGAGCGCGAACCTCAGGTTAATCCGCTGCTGCTCGAGTTGGATAACGTGGTGCTCACGCCCCACATTGCCAGCGCGTCGGTGGCGACTCGCCGCCGTATGTCGGTGATGGCGGCGGAGGATGTGGTCGCCGCTCTCGCCGGCCAGCGCCCTCCACACCTGGTCAACACAGATTTGTGGTGCTGACTCCCCCCGATGTGAGGAAGCGCAACACCAGTAGATCGGAAGGCTGGTAGCTGGCGTAGGGTAGCACACCGCTTTCCTCCTCTCCGTTGAGAATGTGCTCCCGCACAAGGCTCCTGAGCTTCTCAACAGAGATGCCCAACACTTCGGCGGCCTCGGACTCGGTGTACTGAGCCTTGGCCGGTTTTGTCGCGATCATCATGCTGGCGGCCCTTTCCGGTCTCAATCGAATTCTAAAAGGT
>ENA-UOYA01005190-UOYA01005190.1-activated-sludge-metagenome-genome-assembly--contig:-NODE-5190-length-10441-cov-4.500193_pt1 | contig 10441 bp, 6 predicted proteins | sample MGYA00238163_ERZ764804 | MGnify/ENA primary metagenome ERZ764804 (study PRJEB28919, sample SAMN05720223) | activated sludge metagenome | isolation source: Anaerobic digester | place: Hong Kong...
GATGGTTCCACAAATACACTCCCAATGGACATTAAACTGGCGTAAAGCATGGCAAGTGATGTTCAGCTTGCTGGTCTTCTCTGTGGCGCTCTTCCCTCTGTTTGCCAGCGCCGACAAAATAACCGATCGAATGAGCAAGAATGTACCGCTTACACTGGATGGGATGGAATATATGCGATGCTCAACATACCAGGAAGGAGATTCTGTGATGGATCTCAAGCAGGATTATGACGCCATCCGTTGGATACAGGCCAACGTCAGCGGTACACCTGTGATCATCGAAGGTTACGTCAGCGAGTATAAATGGGGCAGCAGGTATACGATCTACACGGGATTGCCGGGCGTGATCGGCTGGAATTGGCACCAACGCCAACAGCGCGCAATCAATCCGGACGATTGGGTTTACGAACGGATTGATGACGTAAATGAATTTTACAGCACCAGCGAAATTGAACGTTGCGCTAAAATTATCCAGGTATACGGTATCGATTACATCATCGTTGGGCAATTGGAGCAGGCAGTCTATGGAAGAGACGCCCTGGCGAAATTTTCCGAGCAAAGCGGAAAAATGTGGGAGCAGGTCTACGCATCGCAAGATACGTCCATTTACCGGGTGAAAAAGTAGGATCGCATGGTTGATTTCTTATACTGGCTGATTGCCATTTCATTAATAGGTTGGCTGGCATTTCCAATCTGTTTTTATATTTTCGGCAAAGCAACCGATCGCGGTTATAGTTTTTCGAAAGTGGTTGGTATGCTTTTATGGGGGTATCTCTACTGGATTGGGAATAGCTGGGGAATTTTTACCAATAACCGGGCTGGCGCCATCAGTGCAATTCTAATTTTAGGTGCTGCATCTTTTCTCTTTACTCGAAAAGCCGGATTTTCAAGGCTTTGGGGGTGGGTAAAAGGCCATAAGAATTTGTTATTTGCGTATGAGTTGGTGTTCGTGATTGCCTTCCTAGGTTGGGCAATCGTACGCGCTGCCAATCCCGAGATCAGCGGTACCGAAAAACCGATGGAATTGGCATTTATAAACGCCATCGCTCGATCGCCTGCATTTCCACCCAATGATCCTTGGCTTTCAGGCTACGCAATTTCTTATTATTATTTGGGTTATCTGATAACAGCGGCCATGATGCAGCTTACCGGAACGATTTCCGGAACGGCGTTCAATTTGGCAATATCATTGACTTTCGGATTAACAGCTGCTGGATCGTGGGGGATTTTGGTCAACTTGTTAGCTCGAAAAAACGAGGATACTCAAGAGCCTGCGGCAGCCGAGAAAAACCTGAAACGAATCAAGCGTCTTGCGCTATTGGCGCCTGTATTTCTTCTTATATTGGGGAATGCGGAAGGATTTCTGGAAATGCTGCATGCCCGGGGATTATTTTGGGATGCGAACCTGACAGTATCCCGCTTCTGGCAATGGCTGGATATCCAGGATTTGACCAATCCGCCTGCCTTGCCTTTATCCTTAAACCCCGGCCGGCTGGGCGGTACATGGTGGTGGCGCGGATCGCGTGTGTTGCAGGATTACACTGTTACCGGTCAATCCCGCGAAATCATCGATGAATTTCCTTTTTTTTCATATCTACTGGCTGATCTGCACCCGCACGTATTGGCCATGCCCGCTGTACTGCTGGCGATTTACTCAGCTTTTTGTGTTTTTCTGCATTCATTCGACCTGCCTGACAGCCGCAACAGATTATTGACAGTATTCACATCACCCAATTCCTGGTTTCTGGCGTTTACCACCGGTAGTCTGATCTTTTTGAACACCTGGGATTTCCCTGTTTATTTTGGTTTGATCACGTTGGCCTACATTATCCCGGTGATCCATAAAAAGGGATGGAAAAGTGAGAGCTTGCGGGATTTCCTGACTTTTGCGATTCCTTTCGGCGTATTGTGCATTTTCTTGTATCTACCTTTCCTGGCGGGATTATCCTCTCAGGCCGGCGGGTTTTTACCCAGCCTGGTTTTCCGCACCCGAGCTATACATTTTATGGTGATGTTCTTTCCGCTGCTTGTCCCAACTGCCATCTACATTTTGATCGATATCAACCAATGGGGAAATTTGAAAAGATGGCTGGTTATTTTTCTTTACGGTTTGATTACCGCCATTGTCCTATCCTTAGTTGGGTTGGCTATTCCCGCAGCCGCAGCCAACTTGCCGCGCTGGCTGCCTGCGCTGGGAAATAATGCCCTCCAAAACCTGCTGGGAATATTCGGCGCTGCCGATTCACAGGAATTAATTTCCGCCTCTTTGGGCGAATTCATCACAAATCCCTGGCTGATCATATTGCTGGTGGCAATTTCGGCTGCATTAGTTATCCTGATCTTCACAAAACATGAATCAGAAGATGCGATCCATACAAACCAATCGTATGCGGACCAATTTATTTGGCTGGTCATGCTTACGGCGATTTTACTGGCGTTGGTACCGGAGTTCTTTTACCTGCGCGACCAATTCGGCTGGCGCATGAACACCATTTTTAAATTCTATTTTCAGGTCTGGATCTTGCTGGCAATTGCAAGCGCATATGCGGCTGGAAACATTCTTTTTTTCAAAAGAGGGTTGGGGAAGTCATTTCTCGTGGGAGCAGTAATGATCGCAATCGGTACAGGTTTGGTATATCCGATCTTCGCGATCAAGGATAAAACCAACTCATTCCGCAATATTGAATGGTCAATGGATGGCAATTATTTCTACGAGGTTACCAATCCACAGGATGATCAGGCCATCAAGTTTCTGGGCACCTTACCCTATGGAACGGTTGCAGAGGCAATCGGTGGGAGTTACAGCGGTTATGGCCGGGTGTCCAGACTCTCCGGTTACCCCACCGTGCTGGGTTGGCCGGGGCATGAATTGCAATGGCGGGGAGGCAGCGCGGAAATCGGTTCTCGCGAAAGCGACCTGCGACTGCTTTACGAAACCGAATCGTGGGAAACCGCCAGATGGGTTTTAGATCAATACCAGATTGATTACGTATTCCTGGGAGCATTGGAACGAAATACTTATCAGGTGAATGAGGAAAAATTTACCCGGAACTTGACGATTGTTTTTAAAAATGACGAGGCCGTGATATATTCTTATGCAGGGTGACCAACTTATGATGAATGTGAAGACGGTATACTATCCGCTGAAAATCAAGCATTTGTTTGCCGGATTCTTTTTTTTAGCAGCCCTCATTTTTCGATTAATGACTGCCCATCAATTGGAGATTACCAAACCCGAAGCGCAAATCTTGCTGCAAATCACACAGGGAAATGCAGGACTAAACGGGCAGGCATCCATTTTGTATCAGGTGTTGACCATTCCCCTGATGCGCTTTTTCGGAAATTCAAATCTGGTAGTACGCTTCTGGCCGCTCTTAGCGGGTAGTTTATTAATTCTCCTGCCATTGTTGTTTGAAGATATACTTGGCAAAAGGGGGGCAGTAATCCTCTGCTTCCTGATCGCTCTGGATCCATTTGTAAATGTAAATTCCATCATTCTTAGCGGCAATACCATAACGCTCTGCCTGCTTGTCCTGACAGCAGATTGCTTGCGGAAGCAGCGATACCTAACGGGGACAATATCTCTGATTGGATTATTGCTTTCCGGCGCTAGCCTGATTTACGCAGGACTGTTGATGATTTTTCTAACTATTTACGGAGTATTGCACACAAAGAGAAATCCACTGAAGAATACTGGAGCTGTATTGTGGGATTATCTTCGACAGCACCTCTCCTTACTCGGTTTGATTTTCGTGATAATCGCCGTTTCAACCTTCTTGTTGCAAATACCTCTTTCAGATTTCGCCGGAAATTTTCTTTATGTACTGCAAAGATGGGGTCAGCCGTACAATCTGGGCGATACTCCCCCGCTTTATCCAATTGCATTGCTGAGCTATTTTCCCCTGGGAATTATCTTGCTCATCATTCAGCGAAGTCATAATAAAAATGCGCCGTCAACCCAGTTCAATTTATGGATTCTTGTCAGCCTGATCATGATTGCTTTGAATCCAGGCCACCAGATGATCGATCTGGTGTGGGTCAGCTTGCCGGTCTGTTTGTTAGGCGCCCTCAAACTGGATGAAATCATCACTGATCAGGAGGCAGGTTCCAACCGTCAAGGAATTTATGTAACGATTTTTGCCAGTTTACTGGTCAGCCTGGCAATTACTGTCGTAATGGTCATCTATCAATTCAACTGGGGATTGTCAGTGATCAGCGGATTGCTATCAACCATCACGCTTCTGATCTTCATTACCATGGCGTTTATATTTCTTGCATACAGCGAATCGGTTTCGTTGGCTGCGTCCACAGCGCGCTTATCCGCCCTGATTATATTTCTGGTGATCCAAGTTGGATTTTCCTGGCGCGCGCTGGGACTGAATAGCAATCCTTCAGCAGAGATTTTATGGGGCGGGTACTATCAAGGGGCGGATGTCGTGAGACAGATCATTGAAAATGCAGACCTGGACACTGTAAAAACGCATTTGGATCATCAAGTGGCATTTCTTGCTGAATCCAATGACGCGGTTAAGTGGGGAGTCAGTCGCACTTATCCGATAAAGGAACAACCGCTCAGCCTGGGTGAAGCAAGCCATGCTGTGGTGATCACGACGACCAACGATGAATTAACTGGTAGAACTTTCGAATCCTACCTGGGGCAGCAATTCATCGCAGACAGTTATCCGATGTGGACCTGGCAACCGCTGAAAAGCCTACTGGATAGCGATTTTTGGTCCTGGCTGATATTCAGACAAGCGCGAATGTATGACGGATATCAAACCATCTGGGTAAACCAGAAGGTATTCTAATTATCTCTACAAAAGGATTAAAAATAATGATACGAATGATTGCAATTGACGGTCCGGTGGCATCCGGGAAAACCAGCGTTGGTTTGGCTTTGGCCAAACGGTTAGGTTTCCTTTTCCTGGATACCGGGGTCATGTACCGCGCTGTTGCCTGGGCAGCGTTGAAATTTGGGGTGAATATCGATGACGAAATCGCGGTATCCCGATTAGCAAGTGAATTGAAAATCGAAATTCATAAGCCTAGTCACGAGGACGGCCGCAGCAATGACATCTTCGTCAATGGCGAAGACGTTACCTGGGAAATCAAGGGAGAAAAAGTAAATAACTCAGTGTCGCAAGTATCGGCATATCGGGAAGTACGACGGGTGTTGACCGAACAACAGCGCCTTTTCGGAAAGCAAGGCGGCGTGGTGATGGTCGGCAGGGATATCGGAACAGTGGTGCTGCCAGATGCCGACATAAAGATATTTTTAAAAGCATCTCCTGAAGAACGAGCAAAAAGGCGTTTTGAAGAGGAAAGAGCGCGCGGGAACGAAATTGGATATGAAGAAATTCTTGAAAACATGAAAATGAGAGACAGGCTTGATTCATCCCGAGAGGTAGCGCCGCTGGTGGCGGCTCCAGATGCGGTGATGATTGATACGGATGGAAGAACCAAAGAGGAAGTGGTTGAAGAAATTATTCAATTAGCACTCAAATAAGAGGAATTTATGTGCGATACTGCTGTTGCCCTGCCGAATGTGACCAAAGACAAGAAGACATATTTTGCAAAAAACTCCGACCGGGAACCAAACGAAGCGCAATATCTGGAGGTCATCCATGGCGGTCAATACCAATCGAACGATAAAGTAAAATGCACGTATATTGAGATTCCTCAAGTTAATAAAACTTTTTCTGTACTTCTATCAAAACCGTATTGGATTTGGGGGGCGGAAATGGGGGTAAACGAGCATGGCGTTGCCATTGGAAACGAAGCGGTATTCACCAAGCTGAAAGCTGGAAAGGAACCCGGGTTGATCGGGATGGATATCCTGCGGCTTGCCCTGGAACGTTCAACCAGCGCAGAGGAAGCACTTCACGTAATTGTGGGTTTATTGGAAAAATACGGGCAAAGTGGAAACTGCAGCGCGATACACGGATTGTATTATCACAATAGTTTCCTGATTGCTGACAGAACGGAAGCCTGGGTTTTGGAGACGGCTGACAAGCAGTGGGCTGCACTCAAAGTAAAGGATTATTATTCCATTTCAAATCGGTTGACCATCGGGAATCATTGGGACATGGCTTCCGAGGATCTGGTGAGGATCGCAATTGACCGGAAATGGTGCAAGAACAAATCGGAATTTCACTTTGCCAATTGTTATTCCGACTTTATTTTTTCAACCTTCAGCCGCGCGCGGAATCGCAGAAATTGTACTTATGAGTTTCTGCAGGCAAATGAGGGAAAGATCGATTTGAAATCCATGTTTTCACTGCTGCGACAGCATGCCGGTGATGAGACTTGGGCGCCTGATCAGTCATTAACCGAATGGACGGTATGCGTGCATGAGGGCTTTGGCCCAATCCGCCAAAGCCAAACGACCGGTTCTCTCGTTAGCAGGTTGAGTGTTGAAGGAGATCAACATTATGCAACAGGAACTTCAACTCCCTGCCTGAGCCTTTTTAAACCAATCTGGTTGGATGTCGGATTGCCTGAAACTGCAGGCCCCAAGCCGGGTGCTTGTTTCGATGGCGATTCGCTTTGGTGGGAGCATGAGCTATTGCATCGGACTGCGTTAAAAGATTTTCCCAGACGTTCCAGGATTATCCGCGAAAATCGGGATGCAATCGAAACTGAATGGTTGGACCAAATTGTAAAAATCCCGTATTCGGACTTTATCAAGCGGAAAGCATTCAGCGAAAATGCGTTTTCAATGTCAAGGTCCCTCTCCCGACAATGGCTTGAATCTATCCGGTACCTGGCGGCGGGAAAAAAGAACGCCTGTTATTATGATTGGGAATGGCGGAAATTAAACAGAGAAGCTAAAATACCTGTATAGGAGCAAATATAAAATATGCAAAGGAAATCGGGCAACCCAATATTCAATCCGAGTGCCATCAAAGACCCAGACCTGCGTGCATATTTTCAACATTTGGATGATTCTCTTAACAGGCAGAACCAGGATTTAAAAATACAATCTATTAGAGAGAAGATATTTAGAAAGTTCTTCGAATCGGAGAACACCCAGATTTTTTTAGATTCGATCATAAATGATATACGCCTGGCAGGCAGCAGTATCCGCTTATGGGTTAATGAAGAGCGTATATTTGGCGGGTTGAGCCAATTCAGTACTCAATGCGGAGATTTTTCAGGTGAATATGCATATCTGGATGATCAGCTCACACAACAATTGGAAAATAAAACGCAATTGATTATCCCCGACACGGCAAAAATCCATTCCATCAAGTTCGTCCCGGACAAAAAATATCCCAAAACAATAGCCGCATTTCACTTTTTACAAGATCCAAAAATTAATGGTTATTTTCGATTGACGTATGAAGCCGTAAAGGAATTTACCGATTTTGAATTGGAAATGATCACACAAATATCAACGGCGTTGAAATATACCTGTAAATATTCACGGGAACGATTGGAAAATTTCGAGCAATCCGACGTTTTTTCTCGAGGATTGAATATCGCTGAGTTTCCCATACTTGTCATCTCTCCTAAAGGAGACCTTCTTTATACCAACCGGGCAGGAGATACCTGGACGGCAGAGGATTCGGATAGCATCCGCAACCATCCCAAATTGAAGGAATGGCTGGCGGAGGCAAGCGATGAAATTCAGTTGGATATCCCGGTGCAGAACCACATTTTTCGAGTTAAAGGACAAAAAATAAAAGGGGAAATGGACCAGACACTTGCGTTTCTGATCTTAACCGACGAATCTGACTCTTTCCGAAAACGGGCGTATTTGGAACTTGCCATTGATACCGTATGCCACGATTTTAAATCTGCCTTAGTTAATCTGCAGGGCTTTTCAAAGCTTTTAGGCATGGTGGGGGAGATGAGCCCAAAACAAAACGAATACCTTTCCTTGATCGGAAAAGGCGTGGAGGATATTGCCACTATTGTCAACGATTTATTTGAAATCAGCCGCATGGAGGCAGAAGGCGGTTTACGATTATCGCTGAACCAGCCGGAAGAAATCCTGCAGCGAGCGGTCGATCTCATCCAGGCAGAAGCCCGGCAAAAGAGATTGGAGATTAGCATCCATTCCCATACAACAGCTTCGGTAATGATGGACCGAGTGTTTATTTTGGCAGCGCTGCATATTCTGTTGAATAATGCTGTCAGAAATTCTCACATCAGCGGGTCGATAAGTTTAAATGAGCAACTGGTAGCTGAAGGGTGGGAAGTCTCGATTAAAGATGAAGGAAAAGGAATCTCCCAGGTCGATATCGAAATGCTGGAAAAATCCCACTTTCAGGCAGACGATTGGCCCGGATTAGCTTTAGTCGACCGTATCGCCCGATTTCACAAGGGGAGAGTGAAGATCGAGAGCGAACTGGGAAAAGGTTCGAAATTCAGCATTTGGATTCCCCGCGTTTCTTAACTATTAACTGGATTGGGGGTAATTGGATAATAAATATCATTATTTTATGTTATAATGTCAGTTTGTCTGCGTATAGGATGAATTTTGTTAATAATTATTAATCTTATTAAGATTCCTCGACTTCCCAAGGAGGTAGATTAGTGGAAACAAAAAGCCTGGTAGCACTCCGAATTAGTTTAGCCTCTCCCGATACAATCCGATCCTGGTCATATGGCGAAGTAACAAAACCTGAGACAATCAATTACCGCCGATTGCGGCCTGAAAAAGACGGATTGTTCTGCGAGGCAATTTTTGGACCTACTCGCGATTACCAATGTTATTGTGGTAAATATAAAAACCCCCGTTATAAAGGAATCGTTTGTGACAAATGTGGCGTTGAAGTTACCCGCTCATCAGTTCGCCGTGAACGCATGGGTCATATAGATTTGGCTTCACCGGTTGCCCACATTTGGTATACCCGCCGCGTTCCCTCTTACCTTGGTTTGCTTCTCAATATCTCCCGCAGGAATTTAGACCGGGTTCTTTATTTTGCCCAGTATATTGTCTCTTTCGTGGATGAAGATGCCAAACAAAAAGCACTGAATCGCCTGGAGGAGGAAATTGATAACGTCAACCAGGAAGAAATGACCAACCTGGAAAACCGCATCAAAGAAATCCAAGCCGCACGCGACCAGGAAATAAAAACCCTGGAAGAAAAGAAAAAGGACCTGGAGAACAAGATCGATGACATGATCGGGCAGCAAATGGACCCGATTATCAAAGAGGGCCAGGCACTGGAACAGACCATCCAGGAAAAGGAAGGGACTACTCTTCGGAAGGATATGGTCTTCAAATCGGCTGACGTGACCATTCTGGCCGCCGGCGAAACCATTGACGCTAAGTTATTATCTGCCGTTCAAGAGGCTGTGAAGACGAAATTGGAAGAGATTGAAAACGAAGTCCGCAGCCAGGTGAAAGACGACATGGCCAAGGTGGATGTGGCAATCGAAAAGGTGCGGGCAGAAGCCGACCTGAACATTACCAATTTAAGCAACGAACTGGGCGAAATTCGGCAAGACGTGCGTTCCAAAATCGATGAGCAGCGCGATGAATTGGAAGAACTGGCGCCTTTTAAATTCCTGAGTGAAAATCAATACCGCGACCTGAAATCCCGCTACGGGCAAGTGTTCCGCGCGGAGATGGGCGCCGAAGCTTTTGTGGACATCCTGAGCCGCCTGGATCTGGATAAACTGGCTGAGGATTTGTGGCTGGAAGTAAAGACGACAAAGAGCAAACAGAAACGCAAGAAGAGCACAACCAGATTGAAAGTTGTGGAGGCCTTCCGTCGATCTAAAAATCGGCCGGAATGGATGATCCTTTCGGTTTTACCGGTTATTCCTCCGGATTTACGCCCAATGGTGCAATTGGATGGCGGGCGTTTTGCCACTTCTGACCTGAACGACCTCTACCGGCGCGTGATCAACCGCAACAACCGGTTGAAACGCTTGCTGGAATTGGGTGCGCCGGATGTTATCGTACGCAACGAAAAACGTATGCTGCAGGAAGCTGTCGATTCGCTGATTGACAACTCGCAGCGTGGTAAAGCACTTTCGCGCAGAGGGCGGCGCGAATTGAAATCTCTGAGCGACATGCTCAAGGGCAAGAAAGGCCGTTTCCGCCGCAACCTGCTGGGTAAGCGTGTGGACTATTCAGGCCGTTCTGTGATCGTAGTTGGACCAAAGCTGAAATTGTACCAATGCGGATTGCCCAAGACTATGGCGTTGGAACTCTACCGACCCTTCGTTATTGCCGGGCTTGTCAAGAAAAATTACGCTGCCAACGTAAAAGGCGCGCGCCGATTGATGGAAAGAAATCGACCTGAGGTTTGGGAGGTTTTGGAAGAGGTCATCAAGGATCGACCGGTGTTGCTTAACCGTGCGCCAACCCTGCACCGTCTGGGTATTCAGGCTTTTGAGCCGGTGTTAATTGAAGGCAGCGCCATTCAACTGCATCCCCTGGTAACCACTGCGTTCAATGCTGACTTCGACGGCGACCAGATGG
>ENA-UOYA01005192-UOYA01005192.1-activated-sludge-metagenome-genome-assembly--contig:-NODE-5192-length-10438-cov-14.629683_pt1 | contig 10438 bp, 10 predicted proteins | sample MGYA00238163_ERZ764804 | MGnify/ENA primary metagenome ERZ764804 (study PRJEB28919, sample SAMN05720223) | activated sludge metagenome | isolation source: Anaerobic digester | place: Hong Kong...
CACAGGTAGGTGCAGGGAGGAAAGGCGATCATAAGATCCCAAGGAGGGTAAGCATCGGGATTATCAAGTATGGTATGGATATCGCACTGATAATGATAAGGGGAATTATCCAAGGAGGGTTTGATATCACAAGACCATGCATTATGATGTAATTGGCGGAATGCATTTCTGACATTGCCTGACATTTCACAGGCTATGAGGACGTTCAACATGAGGTAATAATTAGAAGATAATTTTATATAAGAGTAATGAGGGTGACCTACACACTTCTTTAAATAAGGGTAAAGGGCCTTTGTTACATTTCATGGAATCTATTGAGGATATCAGGAGGAGGAATGAAAATAAGGCGTTTGAAAGTTTATATTTAAGGAAGATGTATAGGGTTGATGGGGTTTTGGAGTGCCCGGTATTCAGGGATGTGGTAAAGGGTGAGGTAATTAGCAATTTTAATGAAATTGTGATAGAAGGGGAGACAGACAGGGTAAGGATGTATGAGGAAGGGAAGGGGTGGGTAATGATAGAGCAGGAGTATGATGAAGAGGGAAGGATATTATGGAGAAAGTTTGTAAGGGCTGAAATACTGCAATCCTTACTTGAACAGTATCAGTTAGGTGAGTATCAGATAGATGGATGGTTATACTGGGAGATAGTCCAGTTAATGGACGATCCAACGGGTTATGTGGTGCAATGGTGGAAAGGAAAAAGGTGGAATGAAGTGGTTTTATAATTTTTATGCTAGTTTGTCAATTACTGCCGCACGCAATGCCATACTGATATTAATGTTCTTCTCTCTGTTTATCTGCTTTTTACAGAGGATATTATCCAGTTCAAAGTTTACTATCTCATCGTATTTATCATCAGGATAGAGGAGGGTTGGCTTGCACTCAGTATATATCTCTCCTGTTCGTTCTGATAAGATGGTTCGTCGCTGACTCATACAGTCGATAGAACAGAACTGTGCACCGCGGAATGACACTGCTCTGAAGTGATCTCCACAGATGGGGCAGATATACCAGAGAGGTTTGAATCCTCTTCCTTTTGCTGCGCACTGCCGGGAACAGAACACTCCCATACCTGATCGAAGATCTGATATGGATAATGAGAACTTTTTATCACAGAGGGCGCATCGTCTGTGAACCCGCCCCCTCCTGGTTAATACATCCTTTTTCAGTTCGTCCTGATGGTTATACTGATATCTGGCCTTGCAGGCCTTTGAGCAGAAATGAGCATCCGATTTGTAAGTGTATTTTGCGTGACCACAGTTATCACAGATAACTACATATCCACCACCGGCAGCCCCAATACCACTTAATGGATACTCTTCAAGGGACAGGGAGATAAGGCGGAGATCTTCATATAAATACTTGCCATTTTTGTCCTTTAATCTTGATAATTTCCAGAATTCATCCTTTGGAAAATTCATAGGGTTATATATTAGGAAGTATTTATATATAATGTTTGCGTTGTAATGGTTGGTTTGCGGCACCACCAAGGAAGGTATACAAAAAACGCAGAATTTTCAATTTTTTGATCGCGTTCACGGATCACAAAGGAAGAAAAACAGAAAAATGGGCCCGGTTGCACACATTGTATACAATAGGTTTATATACTGGTACAACATAATACTACTCTCCTAAAGGATAAAAGTATTTTATATATATGGCCGAGGGGTATTTTTTATTTAATATTATTAGTTATTTTTTATAAATGTTAATTACTTTTAGTGTGGAGGGGCGTTTATGTCCCCCTTCCACATACTAAAAGGATGATGATCTATAACATTTATATATTAGTAAGTACATATCTATGGGGACTTTAAAATCGAAATTCCACAGCGATTTCAGTTAACCAGAATAATGTCGGAATTCCGAATTAGGGGAAGGAGAATGAAATGATCGGAAAACGGAGAAAATTGAAAACACCCAAAAAAACAAACGGAGCCCAATTTGGGCTTATTTCGGATCTATGTGTTGGGTGCGTGATTTTTGCTCGCGGCGTGTTCGTCCGTTTTTTCGAATTAAATCGAATATTTTTAAAAAATACCCAAAATTTGGAATTTTCGACCGTTTTTCGCTTGTTTGATTCTCCTTGAGATCAGGGGTCTGTAGGAATTCCTTCACCGAATCTGAGCATTTTAACGACTTTATTTTTAGGCTTGTATATTAACCCGTTTACTCCTATTTAACCTGTGGTTTTAGAATAAGAATTCGGAAATTTTCCTTTCTTTAATTCGGTGCGCAGTCATTTTAAACGACTTTCGTCTGTGCGGATCTTTGCGTTGTGTTTAGGGTCTGTAGGCTCAATTTTAAGGGATTTTTAGGTCAAAAAAATGGCTGTAATTCCTTCTTATGAAAGTGTTTAACTTTTTTGAACGGAGCCCAATTTGAAGAGATCAGATTTTAACAATTTTTAGAGCCTAAAATACAGAAATATCCTTTAATAATTGATATTTTTTCAAGCATATTTCGAGATTTTTAACAAACACTATGCATTCTGGTATGTTTTTTCATCATTTTAATCACTTTAATTGCCCTTTATTTTTTATACGAAAATTTCAAGGGCTAAGTATCGTCTAATTATTTTTATATATTTGCTTTGCATGGCCAAACCTATAACTCCCCGCCCAAAGATAATGGTATGCTCCGTTAGCCTATCAAACAAATTATATTGACTTAAATTTCAAAAAGTCCATTATTCTCGATTATTCAGGGGTGATCTTTCCCGAAATGGTTATTGAGATTATAATTATACTCATTTGTAGAATTCATTACATTTACCCAAAAATCGCATCTCTAAAAGTTAACATATAATAGTTAACAAAAAGTTTAAATAGTTTGAGCGATTTTTACATACATTTTAAACGGAGCGTTTTCCTGCCTCCTTTTCCACCTGATAATAGGCAGCCTAATTATCCAGACCATTTACCATACATGATGATGTTTAACAATGTTAATGAAAACTATTTAATCGAGGAATGCAAAGCGAAAAAGTGCCTAATGGGAGACCCTTGTATTGATCACCAATAGACCGAAAGGTTTAAATAGTGATGAAGAGGCCGCTTCTCCAAGCCCGGATACCCAAAATAAACAATATTTGATCATCATGAAACATGCACAAAATGCCTACTGATCGGGTTATTGCCTAATAGTTAACCTGCCTAAAAGAGGGAGTGCCCGTTTATCTTAACAAAAAAGGGAGAAAAAATGAAAAGTGCCTAGTTTTTCATTCTTTCTGGCTTTTTTGTTGTGTGTGGGTGCACAAAGGTATGGGATTTCCAACAATATAAGGCCTGTGCCTGATAAAAGGAGTAATTTTTGCAGGTAACTTGGCCTTTTTTACTTTTGTTTAACTTTACGATTTTGTTAACGCCTGAATTTTTGCAAGTAACTTAGGCAACTTTTTTACGTTTGGACTTACGCAAATTTTGCCGGGTAACTCTGCGAACTTTTTTGCGCGAAATTTTACGAGAAATTTTACGCCTACCCTGGGCTTCCACCAAACCCTATATAAACTTTTTGGTCTATATAAACCTTCCGGTGGAAAGAACCTGGCTATGTAGGATATATAAACCTTACTGTTAATACGAATATTTTTATTCGTAACAATATATAAAATGAGAAATATTTTAAAAGTTTTATAAAAGTAGAAATTATAAAATTGATTTTATATTTTTAAGAATTATAAAATTACTTTTAATAAAATTAGGATTTATATTATTCAGATTTTATAAAAATGAGTTTTATAAATCTTAAATATATAAAATTAGAATTATATTATTCCTATTTTAATAAAATTAATATTATTTTAATTAACAGATATATCCATCAATGATCATTTCTGTACATATGTATAGGATTATACAGGAATGATCATTTTTGTACATTGAGAAGCATAATTGATCATATGATCATCTTTGTACATTTAGGCATTTTATTGATCATAGGCTTATTTATAATGATTAATCATGATAAATCCCTGCATTATGTAGGCGCAAAAATACTTGTTAAATTTTTAACACCTGGGGAGCCATGGATTCAAGATTAGACCTGACAGTGCCCTTATTTTTCAAATCTATGCTTAATTTATTAATCCAATATTTTTGAATACGGGAATTATTAATTTAAAAATAAGTATTTTATATCCCTGGATTCGAAAATAACCCTGGATTTGAGCCTATTTTTTAATTTAAACAATAGATTATTGAGTAAGTTTATTTTTGTTAAGTTTTTGTTAATTAGAAAATAGGCCTTGGCCGTGCCCCAAAATGAAAAATATCCTTAAATTATACTTTAATTTTCAAAAAATCCTTAAATTATTAATTAAATAATCCTGAATACAGGAATTATTAATTAGAAAATAGGCCCTGGGGAGCCTTGGATTTAAAATTAACCTTGGATTTGAGCCTATTTTTTAAATCTATGCTCTATAAAATCATACAATTATCTTTATTACAAGATTGATTAATGAAAAAACAACCCCTGGGGAGTCCTGGATTTGAAAAATACCCCTGGCCTTGCCATCTTTTCTCAAAAAATCCTTAAATTATTAATCCAATTTATTTGTCTAAAACTGCATTATCCGTATGATATTAAATTCTCTGTGTGATTTGGGAATATTTTTTAATTTAAACGATTTTAAACCCCATATTTTTGTAGATTGATTATATTGGTGAATACTGATCGTGGATGTATGATTAATCCTCTAGCAATATGTGCATATACAGAGTGCTCTATGTGTGTCTCATGTAAAATCTGATGAGCCAAGGAGTGAGAAATTAGTTTTATTCAGTTATAATATATAAAATAGAAATTATGTTTCATACTGAGTATGTAAAATTCTTATTTTTGTAATACTACTTTTTATCTATCAATCTGTATATAATGTATTTTAATTTCTTTTTTAATTTAAACCATTATTCTCCCTTCTTTCTTTTATCGAAAAAAGAAAATTTAATTATCTGGTATTTAAAGGCAGTAGATAAGCGTAAGTTTATATATAAGGGCTTAAAAATAATATATGTATGTCCGAAGTAGGATTTGAGACAGAAGATCGGGTATACTCCTTTGATGAAGGGGTATGGATAAAGAGAGACAAGAAATCATGCATATTATATCATGATGGAAAAAAATGGCATTTATACAAAATGGGGAGAAAAATTGTGACACATTATGAGGAGACCGAAGAAGGTATTGTTTTTATTGAGCGAATTAAAGGACTTAAGTACTGGTTTTGAATGGTGGAAAAATATGTCAGAATTTAACGAAGAGGAGATTACAAATCTCCTCAATGTATGCGCAAATTGTGGATACTCATCATATGAGGACGATGAGTTTACAGTAATAGATGGTAACCTCTATTGTGAGGGTTGTTTTGAGCGTTGTGATGTTTGTGGTCATGCATCACTGTTGCTAGTCGAAACACAAAACGATGGACGCGTCTGTGAATATTGCAGGGAGTATTATATCCCTTGCGAATTATGTGGTGATCTCATCCATGAGGACGGGATCAGAATGCATAGAGGACGGTATCTCTGTGTATACTGTTATGATGATTTGCCTAATGGGTACATCAGGGATTATCATGATAATCCTTCTCTGATATGCAGATCGATGGATGACAGTGAAGATATGAGATCATACTGGTCAACTGATCTTAATCTGTTAGGTATTGAAATGGAAATGCAAGAAGGAGACATTGATCTCTGTGCTGCACAATTGTCTGATCTCTTGGATGAGGAGACATTAGGCTACCTAATGCACGATGGTAGCCTTGATAATGGCATAGAAGTTGTATCTATGCCTATGACCAGAGACTTTTTTGATCGGAAATATCCTCTTACTGATATATGCAGAATTGCGAAAGAAACGGCTATGAAGGCTCATGATCCTGATGAGCCGGGATTACATATACATCTATCGTGGTCATGGTTTGGTGATGATCTTAATGAGCAAAAAAACACACTCCTGAAGTGTGTATATCTCCTTGATAAGTATCGAGACTTTTGGGAGACTATATCGAGGAGATCTGATTATTCGTTTGAAAGGTGGTGCGAGCCCTATCACCTTGCATATTGGAGGGATTATGATGAGTTAGAGCGTTTAAATAACCATTATAAAATCCTTAATTTTAGGAGACATACGATAGAATTAAGGGTATTTAAGGGCTCTATAGTGGAAAATACCATCAGAACATCTATAGATATCTACATAGGATTAGTAGATCTATGCAGGTCACACTCATTTGAGATTATTGAGACAATAAGTCTCAAAGATCTTGTATCATATCTCTCATTGAGTGAGAGATCTGAAAAATACATTAAAAAGTGGTTAAAGTATGACTTTGAGATTAATAAGGGCATAAAATTAAAATTGGACTTCGCTGAAGAGTTTTTAAAAATAAAGGCCAAAATGAAGTTAAACTACTTCAATCAGGAATATACAGCCTTAGATCCTAGAATAGAGGAACATATTGATCCTCTTTATGGATATACAGAGATACGGGTATATCCATGTATACCCGATGTATTTAGCGGTAATCCTGTAAATATCCATTTTATGGGGATTAATCCCCAAAATAATGGATATACTGAATGTATGTAAGGAGTGATTATAATGTGTATATTAATTCTTAAACCCAAAAAAGTCTCCTTTCCAGAAAAGGAGATATTAAAGCAATGTTTTGATAACAACCCTGATGGTTGTGGGTATGCATGGATCGATCGATCCGGTATATCTCATATCCGTAAGGGATTTCTTAATTTCGATAAATTCTACAAGGATTTATCGAAAAATATGGAAAAAATAATGCCATTTGATACGATAATTCATTTCAGATTTGCGACTCATGGATCAGTAGTTCCGGGAAATACTCATCCATTTCCCATAAGTTGCGATATAAATGATCTTAAATCTACAAATTTAAACGGCCGTTTTAAGATTATGGCTCATAATGGGGTTATTCCCTCATTGAGCCATAGGGCTAAAAAGACAAAAAATGACCTTAGCGATACTATGGTTTTCGCTAAGGAGTTGAAGGTATTAGGGGAAAATAACCCTAATATCAAGAATATTCTAGAGTCAGGGAAATTTGTAATCATGGATAGGTCAGGATCGCGAAGATATGGTAAATTCATTGAGGATAATGGGATATTCTACTCAAATGATAGTTATCTATCATTTGATAAGATCTGGTTAAAATCCTCATGTAAAATGGATTTATATCCATGTAAAATGGATATAAACAAAAAAGGGGAGTGTATTTACTCCCATTATTGTAATGATCAAGGATATTGCGAGATATCAGGATATGACATAATAGACTTGATCGGGATCAAAGAATATGAGGATATCTGTCCTATTCTCAAAAATGAGGATAGAAAAAGAGATATTCTTAAAAAAGAGTGGTTAGAATTGAAGGAATTTAATTTCTAACCATTTAAAGGGGTTGAAATCATGAAAAGACAAATATCCATTGATATAGACCGAAAAAGAGCTCTATATCATTATTACAAAAAGAAGCCTGATTTATTGAGTAAATGTAAGGCTGAGGTATTAAAAGAGGAATTAGAACAATTAAAGAAGTTATCTCTCCTTGAAGCAGAAAGGTGTAAGATTAAAAAGTTTTTAGCCTTACACCCTGAATATAAGGATAGATTTGAAAAAGGAGAATAAATCTCCTTTCTTTTTTTTTACTTTTTTCCAATAGAAATACACCTATTTCTCCTGAAGTTCAAATAGAGCCACACTATTGAGTATGAGATATAAACCTAGGGATAATCACCTTGATATTTTCATGAGGATATAGATACCTTGTGAGTTGTCTCCTGAAGTGATATCTGTTTAGTGTAAATGTTTAGGACCAACAGTATGAGTTAATCAGATCTGTTTTACGTCCCGATGATCACTTTAGGTAAGGATAGATTTATATAGGGATCGTGGTAACACCTGGGGAAGAAATCGTAACACTAAACCCGATCGCGTTCAAAGTATATATAGGTTTCAGCGCGCGGCCAGGGGTATTTTGCGCGTGGTAAAGTATATATATAAATTCGGCCGGGTTAACTGCGCGTCGAAAAGTATATATAGAATAAAAAAACGAGCAGGAACGGAGCGGAAACTACAAAGCAGGTCCCTGTATTTCGTTTTATATCTTTGTCATGTTCACAGACGAAACACCTATATATCGTAAATCATCATATCATCCCATGCCAAAGTCACAGACGAAGGATGAGTCGGTCCCGGTATCATCCTCTCATCATATCCTGCATACCCGTCATTGTGAGACCTGTGGAAAGTCCATAGCAATCTACTCATCCGACATCTCCCGTGGGAAGGGTATGTTCTGCAGTAAATCCTGTGCGGCCAAACGTCAGCATTACATCAAATACAAAAGAAACTGCAGAAAATGCAATGCAATATTCAAAACATCAGTAGAGTCAAATCAGTACTGCTCCGATGAATGTGCTCAAAATTAATTCCCCTACCCACACCCTATATAACACGTAAAAAGTTACTCATCCCCATGGAACCCCTGACAATTCTAACCTATGTACTATCAATACTGGTAGTCGCCATCCCCATCTTTTACACTTACAGCAAGAAGCTTGCCTATGCCATGACCTATCTCTATGAACTCCTGAACATCATCAGTTCCTATATGAAAGGTGATCTCGACCATGAGTTCACAGACGAAGAGAAGATCGATCTCGCCGACAAGGTCATCGTACTTGGCAGACGTCTTGATGCTGATATAGACCTTGATGCCGTACTCAACTATGTAAAAAACATCAGGAAATAATCTACTCATCACCCTTTTATATAGGAAACCATGTGTAATACATATCACATACGGAGAATATCATCAATGACAGCAAATTTTGAAATCGTCGGGATCGGGCCATCCACACAGGAAGCTACTCTCCGGCCAAAAAAGGATTTGGAAATGACCAAGATACAACTGGTCGGAAATTCCAATGGAAAACTCTTTATCAGCCTTATCGATCACAACCCGGATATCCCCAATGTTATAGGCATGCTCTTTAACGGTAAACAGGTCCCCATCCGCAAAAATGAAACATACATGGGCACTGATACCGCCGATCAGGCCGAGGGCCGCTTCAAGGCCTATGCATTCGATATCCCCATGCGATTCATCGAGCCGCCATTCCCGGCAACCTACACCATTCAGTTCCTCCTCGGCCACATGAACAATGAATCATTTGTCGAGGAATCCCGGTCTGAAACCTTCATTCTGACCATCACCGAGTGACCGAAAAGTATAAATACTAGAACATCATCACTCCCTCTTTTTACATCCAACCAAAATCCCCCATTACTCTATCCAATCCATATATATCCAAAAACTTTATATCCCATAACCTCAAATATACTTTCATGATATTCACATTACAGGGCATCTTCACCCTAATCCTGATCTTCCTGATCCTCCTCACCATCCTCTGCTTCATATTCCATAATATCGCCATAATTATCACTATCCCAAGCATATTCCTCACCATCTTTATCCTCTCCTTCTGTATTGCCTGCCCGCCCCCTCCAACTGATGAGGACCCCGGAACCTATGGATACCTTGATACCGGCGATACAACCTACATCATCCCTCCTGGCAAATCCCTTTTTAAATGGCCATGGCAAAAATTCACGATTGTGAATAATGAGTTTGGGTCCTTCCCAACCATAGAGATCCCGACCCAGACCACCGATGGGATGCGTTTAACATATAACATTAACTTCCCGGTTGACAGTGTAAAATTCGACCCATATAAATATCATACCCTATACAATCACAACTATACAAACTATGCCAATTATGTAATGAAACGAATACAACCCATTATCGACAAACATATGGCCCATGTATCAGAGGCAGATTTTGAAACCGGCAATGTGGATTTCAATGCCATCGAGTCTGAAGTATCAGCATATATCCCAAGAGATGGAGTAATCTGGAATGGCCCGCCAACCTATGTCCTGTACTTCAACCACATCGACAACCCCAAAAAATCCTATGCCTGTTATGGCGTTGGTGCCGGATACTGTGCGATGGGTGATGCTTTAGGTCTCCCGTCGGCAAAAAGATCGTCGAAGTTTGAATCGTCAATTGACGTCGAGCCCATTCCAATACAAACCCAGTCCTATATCTACATCAACGATTCCAATGCCCCCTCTACCCAGGAAGAAGTAAATAACATCATAGATACCGTACTTTCCGATCCCTCATATACTTAACAACCCTTCTATTTTTCTTCCATATATACAATATTTACATGCGCCAATGCACATTTTACCCATACCAATCCTCCAAAATATCAACTTCCACAGAAATATTTAAATACTTCAACTGCTAACTATATCTTGTAGATGGTGTGTCCGATGCTTAATTCATTGGCCGCACACTCTCGTATAAGTAATCGGAGTTT
>ENA-UOYA01005193-UOYA01005193.1-activated-sludge-metagenome-genome-assembly--contig:-NODE-5193-length-10438-cov-7.757681_pt1 | contig 10438 bp, 8 predicted proteins | sample MGYA00238163_ERZ764804 | MGnify/ENA primary metagenome ERZ764804 (study PRJEB28919, sample SAMN05720223) | activated sludge metagenome | isolation source: Anaerobic digester | place: Hong Kong...
CACATGCTCCGGGGATGTTGCAGGCGCAATTGCTTCATCGTCAGTTAGATGTGAAAAACGTGGAGTTGGTAGGCTGCTCTGCAGAAAACCTCCCTTTTGATGATAATTCCTTCGATATGGTGTATTCAAGTCATGTGCTCGAACATATACCCGATCAAATTAAGGCATTGAATGAAATTTACAGGGTGTTAAAACCAGGAGGAATTCATTTCTGTGTAGTTCCAACTAGAGCCGAGAAAGTTTATGCTTTAGCGAACTTCTATATTTATCTGTTTCAGCGTTCCGTTTTCCATTTATTTAAAAAAATCTCAGGCTCCGGCAATAAGTCTATTGGTGAAATTGAAAAAGACGCTGCTTCAGCGAGTTCAGTTTCTATTTTAAAAGACTTCCCGTTTCCTCCTCCGCACGGGCACTATAAAAATTATCAAGAGGAGCTTAAAAAATGGACGCCTTCGCAGTGGGAAGATATGTTGTTGTCGGTTAAAGGTTTTGAGACTGTTCGAGTTTGTACCACACAGTTTAATCCTTTGCTTTCTTTGTTAGGTGGAATATGGCCTGTTGCAGGAACTAATATTCATGCGCTAACTAGAAAGTTGGAATTAAGTATGGGATCGTTGAAACTTTTCCGAGTTGTCGGACTCAATGCTGTTATAGTTTTAAAAAGCAATAAGAGCAGTTTATGAGCGTAACCAAATCGTCCAAAGTTGTGTTAATTACCATTGGGAATGGGATCAATGTGCTAATTAATTTTCTTACTTTGCCGTATTTGGTTAGAAGTTTATCGTTTAATGATTACGGAAGTTATGGTCAGATTTTGATGATAATTACTATCCTTCAAGGATTTTTTACTTTTAATTTGAATCAAACTTCTAATGTGTATTTTGCGAATTCAAATAGCAATAAGCAAGTAGTTTTTTCTACATTAATACGAAGTGCGTTTGCAATGTCACTCATTGGAGTCTTTGTTATGTATGTTTCATCAGGTATTATTGGTGATATATTTAACAATGAACAAATAAAACATTTATTGATTTTGTCGTTGGTTAATATGTTTAGTCAGGTAATTACACCAATACTAATATCAATTTTATTGTTTTTTGAAAAGGTTCAATATGCAGTTAGTGTGTTGGTGACAACAAATATTCTTAAGATTGCAATGATGTTCATGTCGATTAACTATTTGAAGTCGCTAGATGCTTTGATGCTTTCTCTAAGTTTAGTTAGTTTGATTCAAATGTTTTTGTTTTTTTTAGTGATCCCTCGAAATGTAATTTCTTTTAAGTTTTTCGATAAGTCATTAGCGAAAAACATGTTTACTGTTGCAAGTCCTTTAGCGTTTTCTTCAATTGTAGAGAAGTCTCTTGTTTATTTGGATGGCTTTATGATTTCTGCCCTAATAACGACCTCTGCCTACGCTTTTTACCGAGCCGGAGCTGTAGAAGTTCCATTCGTAGCTACACTGTATGGTTCGGTTACGTCAATTGTGTTGCCTGAAATTGCAAAATATTTTAGCGACGGAAAGTTGATGGAAATTGTAAAAATGAAGCGAACTGCCATTTCAAGTACAGTGCTTTTTGTTTATCCTGTTTTAGTGTATTTTTTGTTTTTCGCATCTCCATTAGTTTCATTTTATTTGTCAAAAAATTATGAAAGTAGTATTGCGGTTTTTTCCATTTTCAATCTTTCTTTATTGGTTAGGGTAAATGATTATCAAGATGTGATTATTATAAGTCGAAACGGGAAATTTATTTTTAAAACTGTTTGCTTTGTTTCGTTGGTGAACTTAATTTTAACATATACTTTAATTAAGCTTGTCGGGATCAACGGTGGTGCGCTATCATTTGTTTTTAGTTTGATTGTTTTTGCATCTATCTTGCTCTATAAGTCGACGAAGATTCTTAAATGTAAGGTGTCTGATTTGTTTGATTTTTCACTTATTATGAAAGTGTTATTCATAAGTTCCTCTTTGTGTGTGTTAATATCAATTGTTTATAGATATTTGTTTGAAAATATCTGGTTGATAATTTTTGCTGCTCCTGTCTACTTTATTGTTTTATTTGCGATAGTTATATGGTTGCGTTTAATTCCAGTGTCGTTGTTTGCTTATATGGCAAGTAAGTTAAAATTCCTAAAAAAGATAAATTATGAAACTAGGATTACTAGCTAGGTATTTTAAGATCATTAACAGATCTCATTATGTTAATTTTAACCTAGGGTATTTGTTTTTTATGTGGATTGCACAGAGGATTTTTAGAATTAATGGGGACGTCCCGTTCTTAATCCATTTTACCAATAAAATTTCCGGATTTAAAAACATTAAATTGGAAGATAATTCGCTTCAACTTAGTTTTTTATCTAGTGGAGGATGTTATTTTGCGGCTTTTGATGGAACTACAATTGAAATTGGTTCCGGTTCAATTTGGGCTTGTAATGTTTGTATTCAAACAGCAAATCATGTTCCGGGCAATTTGTCTAGTTATGAAAAGAAATCAGTTAAGATTGGAAGAAATTGTTGGCTAGGTAATGGTGTGGTTATCACCGCTGGTGTTGAATTGGGCGATAATGTTGTTGTTGGAGCAAATTCTGTAGTGACTAAATCATTTCCAGCTAATACGGTAATTGCTGGAGTTCCAGCTAAAATTATTAGAAGTTTTTAGCATGTTATACTCACTAATTTTCACTGTAAATTTGCTGTCTTTTTTGGGACTTGATTAATTTATAGTAAAGTTGTTATTCTGATTTGATAATTTCCATTAAATTTGTCTACACTATTAGCTATGTTTGGAAATACTATTATGGTGCTTACTCTTCGCACAGACGATAGTTATTTGTCAGATATGGATTCAGTGCTTTTGAAAGATGTAGCAAATAATGAAGTTGTAATTGGTAACCCATCAGAATTAATGGAGGATTATGGAAAATGGTTAACCATTAAGAAAAGTATGATTGGAAAAACTAAAAAAAGTTTGATTTGATATGTGTGGTATTGCTGGAGCGTTTTCTTTTTCTTCTTCTTTATTAGCAAGTACAGCTAAAGTAAAGTCAATGACCGATGCTATTGCTCACCGTGGACCCGATGGTGAGGGCGTATGGGAGAGTGTAAATGGTAAGGTAGTATTAGGCCATCGTCGACTTGCAATTATAGATTTGTCCGATTTGTCGAAGCAGCCAATGATGGATGCTTCTGGAAAATTTGTAATTGTATTTAATGGTGAAATTTATAATTTTTGCGAACTTAAAGAGGACTTAATCAATCAAGGTGTTAGTTTCTTCTCTCACTCTGACACAGAGGTGCTACTATCACTGTATATAAAATATGGCGAAGATTGTTTGTCAATGCTAGATGGTATGTTCGCATTCGCAATCTATGATGTCGAAAAGAATAAATTGTTTTGTGGTAGAGATAGGTTTGGTGAAAAGCCATTTTATTATGTCGTTCGTGATGGTTTGTTAGTTTTTGGATCAGAAATTAAGTCTATTAAAGCTTATTTTGCTGACTTAGAAATTGATTTTTCAAAGGTTCAAAGTTATATAGATGGAAGTTTAAAGTTCGGTGATTTAGATACACCTTTTAAAGAGGTGAAAACACTAAATCCGGCTTCTTTTATGGTTGTTGATGCTAGCGGTGTTTTTATTAAGAAGTATTGGGATATCGATTTAAATAAAAAGACAATTCTTGGTAGTGATGAAGAATATTATATTCGCTTTCGAGAGTTGTTTATGAAAAGTGTAAAAATAAGGTTGAGAAGTGATGTGCCTGTGGGAAGTAGCCTTTCCGGTGGACTTGATTCTTCTGCTGTTGTTGGTTCGTTTGCTAATCTTGGTGTGGTTGACAACCACACGTTTTCTGCTCGTTTTAAATCTAGTAAGGATGAAGGAAAATGGATAAATGATGTGGTTTCTCAGCATAATTTAAATAGTCATGAAATTTGGCCCGCAGAATTGGGCTTGATTGATGATATTGAGAAAATTACTTGGCATAATGAATTCCCTTTGGCTTCAGGCTCTGTATATGCTCAGTGGTGTGTAATGAGTGTTCCACGGAAGTTTGGCGTTAAAGTGCTGCTAGATGGTCAAGGTGCTGATGAATATCTATGTGGATATGATGAACTTAAGTATTACGCCATATGGGATCTTTTTCATAAAGGGGAATTAAATTCTTTTTTGAATGAGAAAAAATATTTTGATGACTATTATGGATCACATGGCAAACTTGGGTTTATGTTCTTATTTGATGGGATTTTAAATAAGATAGGTTTAAGACGAAAAGTTTATAATCATGGGTATACTTTAAAAGAACAGTTAAAGTATTATACCCAGAATAAATTAGGTGAATTACTTCGATACGCTGATCGAAATTCTATGGCTAGTAGCATTGAAGTTCGGTTGCCTTTCTTGTCTCATGAACTTGTTGAATTTGTTTTCAGTATTCCCGATAGTATGATATATCGAAACGGTAAAACCAAACATATACTGCGAGAATCATTAAAAAGCATATTGCCGGATTCGGTCTATAATAGAACTAATAAAATTGGCTTCGCTTCTCCTCAAAATGATTGGGTGAATTCAGAAGTGTTTCAGGAAAAGTACAAGAATACAATTCCCGTATTGCATGAAGTAGGACTGGTTTTGGGGCCCGATCAATTTAAAAATTTGGCCACAGCAATTTTTGTAAAATTGTTTAAGTGATGAAAAGGGTTTTAGTAATTTGTTATTATTTTCCTCCGTGTAATGGTGCTCCGGCTTATCGCCCTTATAGCTGGGCTATGAATTTTAAACTTCATGGTTTAAATCCAACGGTAATAACTCGCCAATGGACAGGCAATGAAAGTTCTTGGGATGATTTTGTGAAAATGAATTTATCTCCAATGAGTCACGAGGTTAATGACCTATATGATGTTTATCGATTGCCGTCTAAGCAACTTAAATCATATAGTTTATTGAAGGGTAACTCGGCTTTCGAAAGAGTATTGCGTAAGCTGAATTTTGCTCTATTAACTTTGAGAGGTCGCTTTAGCACGGAAGTGGATGGGAAATTAACTTTTGTGGATTTCTTAATGGAACATTTGAGTTGTAATAAATATGATGCAGTTATAATTACTGTACCGCCTTTTAATTTAATGGAATTAAAAGAAGTGGTTGATAAATTCAAAATTCCAGTCATATTAGATATTCGAGATTTATGGAATAATCTAATGTTAACCGATAGTTATAAGCCGAGCTATAAACAAAAAATATGGGATGCAGTATATTCTTTTTATTTTACTAAATGGTTGAAAAATGTATCGCTTGTAACTGTAATTGTAGATACTTTTAATTCAGTTCTCGATAAAATTTCAATTGCGCCTAAAGAGGTTGTTTATAATGGATATGAACGATTCTTGTTTGAAAAAGAAAATAAAGTTAAAAATGAAAAGTTTACTATATCGATAATTGGAAATATTTATCCTGTTCAGAATTATTCGATTTTGTTAAATGGTCTTAAAGAATTTGTAGCAAATAAGTCGCCAGAAGATGTTCAAATAAAATTTATAGGTGTTGATGCATTGCCAGAGGTCGGATTGGCAGTAAGAAAGACTATACCCAAGGATTTTTTGATAGTAACTGGTCGAGTTTCAAAGGAGTTGGCAATTTCTGAAACAGTGAATGCTGATGTTCTTGCTTATGTAGGTTGGCAAGGAACTAAATGTATCATATCTACTAAGATTTTCGATTATATCGCTAGCGGTAATCCGGTATTAATTGCTCCTGGTGATCAAGATATTATCGATAAAATGCTGGTTGAAAGCAAAGCAGGACTGTCGGTAAATACCGTAAGTGATTGTGTTTCCGCACTTAATCGATGGTATTCGGAGTGGACAACTTCAGGTTTTGTCGCTTTAGATCGTAATATTCCTTTCGTAAATAGCTTTAGTCGCGAAGAACAAGCAGGACTCATGGCAAAACATGTTCTTGATATTATCAATAACGCAAAGCCCTAGTTTAAGGTTCGCTTCAATACATTTTGTAATTTTAGGGCCAAGATTTATTTATTATTAAGAAAGTATGTCGGCACTGGTTTCAGTTGTAATTCCTGTTTATAATGCTGAGTTGTTTGTAAAAGAAACGATTCATGCAGTGTTTAATCAGGATTATCCTAATGTCGAAATTTTAGTAATCAATGATGGTTCAACTGATGGTTCTGGTGATGTAATTGCAAGCCTGAATCATCCGAGTTTAAGAAGTTTTACTCGTAAAAACATGGGTGTTTCTTCTTCAAGAAATTTTGGATTGACCGAAGCTAAAGGCGAATTTGTATTGTTTTTGGACTCAGATGATATCTTACCTCCATCTTTTATTAGTGAACGTGTTATAGCATTAAATGACTTTCCTTTTTTCGGATTTTCTTGCGGTTTTATTAGAAGAATAGATGAAAATGGAAATGTTTTGCCTGGACTTTATAAGTCAGCATGCAATAATATTACTCCTGAAATATTAACTTTCTATCAAGATATTGTTACATGCCCTTCAAGCTACTTGTATAGAAAATGTGATTTGTTAAAACACAATATTAAATTTAATGAATCATTGTCGAGCTCAGCAGATAGGTATTTTCTACTTCAAATCGACGCATGCTTAAAAGGGTACTTTGTAAGAAGTGAACAATCGGCTTTACTTTATAGAATTCGAACTAATAGTATGTCAAATAATTTGAACTATTCATTAATTAAGGATAATGAATTGTTCTTTGAGTTGGTGTCAAGTTTAAAATTGCTAAATGGTACTTCTAAGCGTGTGTTTCTTTCTAAGTCTAATTATGTACTTGCCGGAGCATATTTCAAAATTGGGAAGATATTTTTAAGTATTAAGTTCTCTTTTTATTCGTTTTTTTATGATCCATTGAACTTTTTTCGTACCATGTTTAAAATTGAAGTAGATAATTTTTAAAGCCTGTTCCTTTGAAGAAAATTAAACTCACATATGTTATCTCAGGAATCGATTATGCCTTTGCATTCGATTGGGTAGATCAATTTATGGATAAATCTCGCTTTGATCTGAGTTTCGTTTTTTTAAATGGAAAAGAACCTGAACTTCATCGATTGCTAATTAGTCGAGGCGTAAAATCAAATTATTTTTATCATAATTCTAAGTTGGATATTCTTAGGAATTTCTTTCGCTTATTATGGGTATTCTTTAGTAATCGACCCGATGTTGTGCATTTTCATTTGTTCGATGCATGTTTAACTGGTTTGCCTGCCGCTTGGATGGCAAGAATTAAAAAGAGAATTTATACTCGACATCATTCTACTTTTCATTTTGATTATCATCCGCATATGGTCAAGTATGATAAATTGATAAATTATTTATCAACTGATATCGTTGCTATCACTTCAAATGTTAGAGATGTTTTAGTGAAAAGGGAAGATGTGAAGGAAAATAAAATAACGTTGATTTATCACGGTTTTGTACTTGACAAATTTTCTAGACCTGAGTTTAATGGAGTGGAGTTGTTGAAAAGTAAATACAATCATGAAAACTTGTCGCCGGTAATTGGCGTAATTTCTCGTTTTACTGACTGGAAGGGTATTCAATTTATAATTCCGGCATTTGCCGAATTGTTGAAGAAGTATCCGGATGCTCTTTTAATTCTTGCGAATGCAAAAGGTGATAATGCCAAAGCATTATTTCAGCAACTTAGTTCATTGCCTTCTCGAAATTATTTCACGATCGAATTTGAAAAGGATTTATATTCACTTTATCAATTGTTTGATGTTTATGTGCACGTCCCAATTGATGAATGTGCTGAAGCATTTGGCCAAACTTATGTTGAGGCATTAGCCGCAGGCATTCCTTCTGTGTTTACATTATCAGGAATCGCTCGTGAATTTATCGTAAATGAACGAAATGCTTTGGTGGTTCCTTTTAAAAATGCAGAGGCAATTAAAGATGCAATTGAACGTCTGCTTGTCGACAAGAATTTGTGTGGTCAATTAATTGATCAGGGTAAAAAGGATGTATTTACATCTTTTGTAATTGATAAAATGATGAATTCATTATTTTTATTGTATGAAACGAGATCTTAGTTTTTCAATAGTTGTGCCCACTTATAATAGGGTGGAGTTTATTTTGTTGGCAGTTCGTTCTGTCTTGAATCAAACGTATGCAAATTTTGAATTGATTATTGTTGATGACGGTAGTACCGATAAAACTTCTGAAGTTATTGCCACAATTACCGATCCAAGAGTAAGATACGTTAAAATTGAAAATTCTGAAAGGGGCAAAGCAAGGAATACCGGTGTCGCTTTGGCGAAAGGTGATTATGTTACTTTCCTTGATTCCGATGATCAACTTTATGCTGATTGTCTAGAGTCTGCAAATAATGGTTTGTTTAAGTATAATTATACCCCTTTTTATCATCAAGCTTATGAAGTTCGAAGCTACTTAAAAGAGAAAGTTAGATTCGTTCATGAATATAATAGCCGTTCCGTTAAATTTTTGGTAAAAGGAAATCCATTAAGCTGCCTAGGGGTTTTTATTAGACGAGCCGAAGCTTTGCAGTTTCCTTTTGTTGAAGATAGACGGTTGTCGGGAAGTGAAGACTGGGAACTGTGGATTCGTTTAGCCGCTAATTTTGGACTTAAACGTGACGATAAAATTTGTGCATGCCTCGTCTTACATGATGACAGATCTGTTTACGATATTGATGAAAAGAAAATAGTACTTCGTAAAAATCTCGCTATGGAATATTCATTTAGAGATCCTGAAGTTGTTCGGAAATTTGGTCGCCAAAAAAATAAAATGTTCGCCTATTCTGATACATATAATTCTTTGCATCTGGCATTGGCAGGTAAAACAGGTCGTAGTTTCTTTTATTTGCTGAAAGCATTTAAAAGATACCCTTTTAGTGTTTTTGAGAGAAGAACATTAGCAATTTTCAAGTACTATTTTTTGTATCTGTTTAAAATGATTTAATCCTTCATTAGTCTAAACACTTTTTTCTCGTCACCATAATTTACTTTTAATAAGTATAAGCCAGCATTTAGTTCTTTTATTGGGAAGCTAATTGTTGAATATCCTTTTGGAAGTTGATATTCTTTGGCTTCAGTAACACCTTCTCCAAGTGTATTGTATAACGAAACTTTTATTTTTGTTTGAGTCGGAGCATTTATTGCTAGATAAATTACTTCATCAAATGGATTTGGATAAATTGTGAATATCTCAAAATCTTTTGTTGTTGTAATACAATGTCTATTGTTATTGATTATTGAGTCTATATATCCGTTTACTGTCATTATTTCAGCACAGAAAAATCCTGGAGTTTCTGTCGATGCTTCAAATGTACTATTGAATGTCAACTCTTTTGTTTGACCAACTTTGATTGGTTGATCAGTAAATGTTTGGTAAATAAGTGATTTCTCGTCTAATTGAGCTTTGATATCATATGTTTCTGCATCTTCATTTCCCGTATTTGATACAATCGCTTTCATTACCCATTGCCCATTTAATTTAATAAATGATGCTCCTGTAATCGCTAAATCACGAATTGGTATTATTGAATATACACTGTTCTTGGCACTGTCCACGCATCCATGTGATGTAGTTACAGTTAATGTGATATCATACCTTCCGGTATCACTATATGTATGTGTAGGTGAACTTTGATTGGAAATATTGCTTTGATCTCCGAAATCCCAAGCATAAGTTCCTGCATCTGAACCGTTGTTCATCGTTACTTGTAATGGAGGAGCTCCAAATGTTATCGATGGTGTAAATGAAGCATTTGGTGTTTCAAATATTTCTATGTTCTTGCTAGAAGTTGAACTGCAACCGTAATTGCTGGTTGCTGTTAATCCTACTGCGTAAATTCCAGCGTTATTATATGTTACTATTGGGTTTTGATTGTTAGAGGTGCCATTCCCTTGAAATGTCCATGCCCATGTAGTGATCAATCCTGATGTTATTGTGCTTATATCGTTTAGTTGAAGTTGTTTTCCTTCACATGTTTCATTGTAATTAAACGATACTACTGGCCTTGTGTATACATGTATTGTGTCGTATTTCGTGGAAAAACAACTGTTCCCCGGATTCGTTACTTGCAAATTGATTGCATAGTCACCTTCTACTGCATATAAATGTGACGGATTGGGCTGAAATGATGCAGTGTTGTCTCCGAAATTCCAGAAAAATACATTGTTAGGCGATGATCCCGCAGCAGGATTATATTGCAATTGAACATTGTCTCCAAAACAATGGTCAGGTGAAATCATCGTAAATTCTGGTGTTTTATTTACTACAACATATCTTGTTACTGTATCACTACAACCATATTGAGTAGTTGCTACGAGTGTTACTCCATATGCAAAGTCATTGGGAAATGCAAAAGTTGGATTTTGATTAATACTTGTTCCTGTGCTGAAGTCCCATGCAAATGTCGTAAATTGTCTACTGTTAGATGTGC
>ENA-UOYA01005198-UOYA01005198.1-activated-sludge-metagenome-genome-assembly--contig:-NODE-5198-length-10430-cov-13.987277_pt1 | contig 10430 bp, 14 predicted proteins | sample MGYA00238163_ERZ764804 | MGnify/ENA primary metagenome ERZ764804 (study PRJEB28919, sample SAMN05720223) | activated sludge metagenome | isolation source: Anaerobic digester | place: Hong Kong...
CCGAGTACGCACCACGCACCGTCACTGCCATGATTCAGACACTCCTCGAGTAGGCGGTGACGAGTTGTGCCGTGACCTCGCGTGTGATCGAATCCACCGGCCCGAGACGCAACGTCGCCCCGTCAAGGGCGGCACGGATCGTGGCAGGGTCGAGAGATGCCATGTCGCTCCCACGCGACCCACCGCCGACCGAGCCGCCCGAAGCGAGTCGCATCGAGTTGACGCGGTCCATGAAGTGCAGGCCGTACTTGTCGACCGCGGCGGCCTTCACGACGTACTCGCCATTCGACAGCCTCGCCGGGATCGAGTCCGAGGTGGAAGTCCCAGGCCCGTACACCGGACCGCCGGCGGCCCGGGTGATACCCCCAGCCTTCGACGTCGGATTTGCGTTCAAATCGACGTACCGGACGCCGATGTCGATCGTGTTGCCGCGCAACGAGTTAATGCGTTGCTGGAGCCGATCCACGTCGCCGATCGCAGATGCGGCGTTCGTCGTGATGTTGGTGTGCTTTGAAGTCGGAATCCTCAGGATCGAGTCTGCATAGGCTTCGGCCTGAGCCTGAGACATGCCGAATCGAATCCCGGTCTGCACCAGCGAATCCCGCGACGCCGCCAGGGAGCCCCGGAATGCTTCCTCAGAGCCTGTCTCCTTGTAGATCGCGTCCGCAAGGTTGAGAGCATTGCGGGCAATGCCATCGAGCATCGCTTGGTTCTCACGACCCGCGGCCGTGTTGATGTCGAGCGTCGTGCCGTTCTTCGCGATCTGGGCATCCACATCCGCGAGAGCGTCAAGCATGTTGCGGGTCGCATCCCGCGTCGAGAGCACGGCTAGCCCCGCGGAAACGAGCGACTGAATGTACTTGTCGAGCGCCTGCTGCGTCTTGGCCAGCGCATCTTCCTGCTGCTTCACCGCCGCCGCCGACTCCAGCGCAGAGCCCTCGAGGCCCGTGTTGCCACCTGCCGCATTATCGAGTGCCCCGCGATATGCCGTGAACTTCCCGGTGATCTCGTCGATCGGGATGTTGGCACCCTCGGCGTTCGCCCGAGCCGCCGCCGCCATCAATCGTTCGTACGCGTCGGTCGCGCCCTGAGCGTTGCCCGATGACACCATCTGAGCAAGCGCGGCATCCATCTGCCGCACCTGCTCGTCGAACTTCTTGCCCGCAGTGCCGAAACTCGTCAGTCGGTCGATCTGGTCGCCGAAGTTGTTCCCAAGTGCCACCTGCGCGGACAGGGCGAAGGCGTCGAGCGCGTCCTTCCCGGACTGTAGATCCTTCGCCATCAAGCCCGATGTCTGGAACAACTTGCCCAAACCGTTGTTGGCAGACTCGGCCTCTGCTCCGAGCCGGGCCAGGGAATTGGCCAGCCCGGACGGGTCGACCTTGTTGGCCTGATCGATCGCCTGCGCCAACTCGTTGGCGGCCGCAGCAACGGCGACGACCGCGATGGCCGCATCCGCCGCGGACAACTTCACCTTCGGCATGCCGCCGGCAAACGTCTGCACACCAGCCGCAGCACCACGAAGGCCACCGCCGGCGCGAGCGGCCGACTCCGCCGCGTACCCAAGGGCCTCACTCAGCCCGGACATGACGGATCTGGCCTGACCGCCGAGCGTGACCAGCCCACCGATCGCACCATTCAACGGACCCCGAAGAAGCACCAGCGCCGACATGGCCACAACTGCCGACTGCACTGGGCCCGGCAGTTCGTTCCACGCGCTGGCGGCCGCGACGACAGCAGACACGCCGTCCTTCATGGCCTCGGCCGACTTCGTCAGGACTGGAAGCAGCGACTGACCGAGTTCGGCCTTTGCGTCCTGCCATGCCGCGGTGAGCCGCTGCTGTTGACCCTGCAACGTGTTTGCTTCGTCCGCGAACCGGCCCGCATAGTCGGCCGTCTGCGCCATGATGAGGTTGACGCGCTCCTGCGCCTTCGCCTGCTCCAACGCCGCGCCCTTGAGTCCATCGAGACCCTTCGCAGCCAATGCGGCGTTGACCGCCGCCTCGCTGAGTTTGACGCCGTACTTCTCGATCGGGTTGTACTCGCCCTTGAGCGCCGAATTGAAGGACTCGACAGCCTCCCGAGCAGTGCCTCCGAACGTCGCCGACACGTCAGCGGCGCGTTCGGTCAACCTCAACGTCTCATTGCTGAAGTCCTTGATGCCCGAGTTCTTCAGAAGCGCCCCGGTCACAGTAGCCAGCTCGTTGAACGCGTTCCGAGACAGGCCGACCGCCTCAGATGCACCCTGACCGAAGTCGTGAATGGCCTTCGCTGACGATCCGAACACTGCGTCGACGCCGCCGACGGACTGCTCCAAGTTCCCGGCCTCGGTCACTGCATCGCGTATGAACGCCACAAGAGCGGTCCCGGCCACCGCTGCCGCGCCAGCCGCCATGCCCTTGAGTGCCGCAGACGAACCCGCGAGGCCGGACTCCATGCCCTTGGCCTTAGCGCCAGCGCCGTCGAGATCCTTGCCCAACTTGGTTGCTGCGCCGCTCGCCTCGCCCATCCCCTTGACGAGGGGAGCGGCCACCGCGACGAGGGTGACCTTCACGGTCTGATCAGAAGCGGGCACGGACCCTCCTTCGTCGCTACGGTGGTGTCATGACTCAGACCCGTGAAGGACTCGTCGTATTCGGCCTGGGGATCGTCATCGCGCTCATGGGCATGGCGATGGAACTCGACGTGGCCACCTACATCGGCGGCGGCATCGCACTACTCGGGCTCGGCATGTGGATGGTCCGCGACGCACACGACCGCCGCGACGCCGAGCGTTAGATCGGAAGTTCAGCGCGAAACGTGAGCGCTTGACGGTGCTTGACGTCATCGCCCTCGTATTGCTTCTGCCGCTTCGCCACCGCCGTGCAGGCGTGACAACGATCCGGCGCCGGGGACGTCCACTTCCGCTCTAGAGCAGGATCGTGTGAAAGCCACGTCGGATGCCCACACCCCGGACAGCGTGCCCGATCGAGCATGTCAGCGGCCTGCGCAAGCGCCCAATCCCGAGGAGACCACGCCTCACCCGGCAGCCGCGACCCTCGGGCCACAGAAAGTGGCACCCCTAGGCGCATCGCTGCCGCCACCTCAAGCGCTACGTCGCGGTTTCGAGGATGTGCGAGGCACTGCGCGAGAAAGGGACCGACCACTGGCCGCCAGCGGCCCTATCCGCAGCAGCGTCCACAGTGAGAGCGAAGGTGTGCACCCCGATCGCGTCACGCAACGCGGAGAAATCCTCCCACGTCATCGTGTCGGCGTACACGACGCCGTCAGGACCGGTGACCTTCCGGCACATGGCGGCGACAGCCCGCAGGTTCATTTCGTCGGGGTTGTCACGACCCCTCATGTCCTGCCGGATCTGGTCACGCTCCGAGTGCGTCAACGCCTCGAACGTGAACGTGAGCGCGGAGGCAGCCATCTCGGCCTCGAGTTCCCGGACCTTCTGCGCGGCCACACTCAGGGGGGACTTCGCACCCATGCGCTTTGTGCCGCCGCTCTCAGCGAGCGCTTCCAGTTCGGCCTCGGCTGCCTCGATCTTCTCCCGCAGGCCCTGCTTGATGGGCACCGTCACGGTCGCAGACGGCCTGGACGCCTCAGCGAGCAAGGCTCGAAGGTCGGGGATCTCGGTCGGCTCGGATGATGGCATGGGCAACTCCTTCGGCTGATCGGCTGATGACGGCTGAGCGAAGGTGACGGGCGCGCCTCAGCCGGGGAACGCGCCCGCCACCAGTCGTGGGACTAGGCGACGAGCGCCTTGTCCTGGGCGAGGGTCCCCGTCACGAGGACGCCAGACTTCGCCTTGAGCTCCGAGTTCGCCTCCGGCGCGAGCTTCACCGGGCCGTAGGAGATCTCCACCGGCCACACGTCGACCTTGTCGCCGACCGCCCATGCCGTGTCCACGTGCTTCCCCCACCGGACCACCAAGTAGCCCTTGGCGCCCTGCACGAGCGCGGCGTACGCCTTGTTGATGGCGGCCGTCGCGAGCCCCTGCGGGTCGTAGGCGTAGATCAGGTCCTCGATGGTGAAGGTGACGGTCCCGCCGCGCTGCTGCACCTGCTTGGAGCACATGCGACGCACCTCACCCACCTCAACAGAGGCGTCCGGGGAGAAGGTCTCCGTCAGGAGGCATTCCAGCGTGACGGCCGTGGCCGCGTTGATCTCGGTCGCCAACTTCGGCGCGTTCACGTCGGCGATCGTCGGCACCCACTTGACGGAAACCGTCTCGTCGGATGCAACGCCAGTGATGATGGTCGGCACAGGTCAGCCCTCCTGGGCATCGGAGGCAGTGGACGCCTCGGGGTGGATGTGGTCGGCTGATACCGCGCCCTTGGGGACACGGAGCTTGGTGGTGAGCGGACGGCCGTCGTTCCCGATGGCCGGCTTCGTCAGCGGCTTCACGCCGGCTGCCTCCGCAAGAGAGGCGGGGATGGAGATCTCTGCACCGTTCTCGGCGCGCACACGGACGAAATCGGGCATGACGAAGGGCCTTTTCTCACGGGGGCGATGGGTGGGGGTGGGTCAGTTCAGGGAGGTGCGAACCGCGTACTGGAGCGCGGCCACAAACGTTGTTTCGGGCAGCGATTCGTCCCGGTACGCATCCGCTGACAACTCGAAACGCATCCGCCACGGACCCAGCAGCGGCCGGTAGTCCCGCAGCGCAGTGCGCGCCATCGACGACCCCACGTCCGCGGTGCGCGCCGCCTTGAACGGGTCCGCGTGTCGCGCCACTGACAGCACACGCACCGTCCACATGACGTGATCCGTCGTGTCCGTCATCCGCTGCCCAGCCTCATCCGACGGCGTCGCACGCAACAGCAGATAGGCCGTCGGGAGCGGCCCATCAGGGACGGCAAGCTCGTAGACGGCGCGTGACGGGACCTGAGTCCTCAACCGGGCGGCAACGTCCTCGACGAGCGTCATTTCATCGACTCCCCGACCACCTTCGCCGCCCACCGCATGAAGTTCGGCACCTCAGAAGCGAGCGGGGCCATGATGTCCATGACCGGCGCATTGTTGACCGACCCGAACGCGGCAATATTGGCCAAGTTGCCCTGGCCACGCTTGTCGAAACCAACCGTGACCTTCACCTCGGCCGGGGACGACTCCACGTCGTATGACACCGCACGAGACAGTCCGGGCAGGTGACTGTGCCCTGACGCGGCACGCTTCATGTCGCGCTTCATGTTGACGCCGGCTTTGTTGGCTACCGGCACGATCGCCGCCATCGCCTTCGGGGGTGCAGTGCGGAACCGTGCCGCGAGCGCATGAACCTCCGACGTGTCCCACTCAGGCATCGCGAGTCACCAGACGACACGGGAGGCGGCGGGCGGTCGCGTTCGTCTGCACGTGCAGGCCAGTGACGGTCACCTCGAGGTCGACCAGGGCGGCGTCATTCGCGGCCGAGGTGATCCGCACGACGTCACCGTCCTTCACGCCCTCCGACCCGGCCACGGGCAGGTGCACGTAGACCAGGTCAGAAGACCATGCGGCCTCGCCAGCATCGGCCTGCTGCGGGTTGGGCTGCATGTTCCGCACCCGGCAAGGGCCGGAGTAGATGACCGTGGGCGCGTCGTCGGTGTAGAGGCCCGTCGACGGATTCCAGACGCCGGGACCGGTTCGGCGTTCCACGGTGCACGTGTCGCGCATCATCGACTCGGCGTGCGCCCGCAGCTCGGGCAAGGCGCGGGCGATGTCGTCGCCGAGCATCACGGCCACCAGAGGTCGGAACCAGCGATGTCCGGCTCGAACGTGGCCTGCACGCTGTATGCCTCAGCATCCTGGGCGTCGAGCAGCCCTAGTTCGTCCCACCATCGGTCCTTGATGGAAACCTCGCCGTCGCTGGAGCGGTAGGTGCGAGCCGTGTTGCCGTCATCGACGGACACGCTCACCTGGGTGGCGTCGTCGGGGTTGCGGACCATCGCCACGACCGCACGCACGACGACGCTGTCCAGCGTCTCTTCATCGAGGCTGGCCGGGTCCACGCCGAGACGCACGGTGCGGGCGTGGATGATCCGCTGCGCCTCAGTGGCCCAGTAGATCCACTGGGCTAGTTGCGGACCTGTGGGAGTGGGGCGGCCAAGCGCGACCGCGATCATGTCGGAAGTCACTGCCATAGCCGCCCCACCCTTCTCACCTGGACTTGCTGTAGCCCGACTCGAGGAGCGCGCCGAGGATGCCGGCAGGCACCGTCGTCACGTCCCCGAAGGGGCTCTTGACCTTGATGTACTCGCCGTCCTCGACGGTGGCGCGCACGTCGTCGGCGGTCGCCTCGACGGCCGCGTCATCGTTCGTCACGGGCTTGCGGGCCGCCATGATCAGGCCGCGTTCGTGAACTTGACGAACGACGCCGCGTCGTTGACGAGGAAGCCGTACTCAGCCTCCGCGAGGATCGCCACGAGGTTGTTCTCGAACAGCGACACCAGCGAGCCGTTGATCGTGACCGCCGCCTCGGTGGAGACCTTGTAGGAGATGCCACCGACGGCACCCCACGCGACCTGCGACCAGTCACCGAGGTAGCCGAAGATCTTCGGGGTGGCGGCGTACACGCCGTCACCCATGAAGGAGGCGCGACCGAAGAGGCGACCCTCGCGCAGCGGCGCGTTGGTCTCGACCGCGGGCGAGTCGATCCACAGCGGGCGACCGGCGGTGTCGCGCTCGCCGTTGAACACCGGCTCCATGCGCGAGTCCCAGGCCCAACCGTTCGGCTTCTTGCCGGCGTTGACGAGAGTGGCCAGACCGGCGTTGAGGTCGGTGTAGACCGCGGTGAACGCCGGCGCCGTGCCGGTGAACTCCTGCGTGGACGACCCGGTGTCGAGGTTGGTCGTGAACGGCGACGCGGTGCCGTGCAGCGCGGCCGCGTCGAACGCGACGGCGAAGGCCTCCGCGATCTGCGGACGCAGCAGGTCCATGTAGCCGCCGGGGTTGGCCCGGACGACCTCAGCGGAGACGACCGCGATCGCGGCCAGCTTCTTCGGGTCCATCGTCTTGAGCGCGATGGAACCCTGCGAGGCGGGCTTCTGCGCACCCTCAGCGACCCATCCGGCGCTCACCTTGCCGGTGACGACGGGGATGGACTGACCGTTGATGCCGAGCGGGACACGGCGGGCCAGTCGCTGCACGACGGACTGCTGGGCGGCCTTCTCGAAGATCGCCTCGGACTGCTCACGGGTCAGGAACCCGGAGAAGTCGGAGGTCTTGGTTGCGGCGGTGATCGCCATTGTGTCCTCCTAGGACGGTCGCGGCATCACGCGATGCCGAGCTTGGACCTCAGCGCTTCCTCAAGCGCGTCGGAGTTGAGTGCGGGCGTCGGAGCGCCCTGCCCGCCCTGGGTCAGGTCAGGCTTGGGGGTCGCCGGATTGGACGTGGTGGCGAGCGAGGCGAGCCGCTGCGCCTGCTTCGTCAGCGACTCCTCGTCGCTGCCGGTCAGGAACGTCTCGGCGTCCTCGTCGCTGATGCCGTGCTTGGCCGCGATCCGCCACCTCAGCGCCTCCGCCTTCGCGGCCGCGGCCTCCTGGGTGGCGGTCTGCATCGCCGCCTGGGCCTTCTCAAGCTCACTCATCTGCGCGTGCTTGATCTGGTCCAGCTCGGTTGCCTTGAGACGGTTCTCCTTCGCCTCATCGTTGGCCTTGGCCAGCGCCGCCCGCAGAGCCTCGATGGTCTGCTCGGGCGTCTCGCCGTGCCTGCCCTTCTCGGTCGCCTCCGCGACCGCCTTGGGTGTGGGCGTGGTCGTCTCGGTCGTCGTCTCCGACATTGGTTCTCCCTCTTGGAGAAGGCCCCGGCCTCGCGCTGGGGTTGGTCTAGGTGAGGTAGCCGTGCGCCTTGAGCAACCGCAGCACCTCTGCGTCGTCCTCAGCGATTTCGAGGATCGACTCGGGCATGAGGCGCACCTTCTTGCCGCCACGGGCGCCGTAGGCCGCCCCTCGCCGCGTCATGCCCTCAGTGGTCGTGTAGAGCCTCTGCCCGAAGGCGGTCGAATGGGTGAGTCGCCCGGAGGCAGTCCACCGGTCACCCGGCCCCCTGGTGGCGACCTGAGCCGTGGACATGCCGGCACGGGCGTTCACGACCTGCGCAACGTCTGCACCACGTCGGATCACGTCGGCGCCCGCCTTGGTGAAGATGGCGTCCTGTCGGGCCGCGTCGAGGCTGTCGAAGTAGCGGTTCGGGTCCGTCCGCAGATCGCCGGCGGTGTCCTCAGTCGCCGGCACGTGACGACAGTCGCACTTCGGGTGCCGGGCAAATCCGCGGTTGCGGCGGTAAAACTTGCCAGCCAGGACCGCGCACCGCGAACACGACGGCGGGTTGAGCATCCGCACATAGCCGTCCACCGCAGGCCGTGACCCGAGCGCGATCGACGACGCCTGCCGCGCCACATCCTGCAACTGTGTCGTCACGATCAAATCGAACGCCTGAGCAGTCACGGAACTGGTTCGCGTGAAATCCAACAGGCCACGAATGCCGCGCCCATCCGACGCAGACCCGAGCAGTGCGGCCGCGACGGGAGTCGCTTCTGCAGGCGCGTCCACGTTCTGCTCGGACAGCATCAGCGGGAAGGCACGCAACGCCTCCCGAGCGGCGAGCAGTTGGAACGCCGCCATAGTCCGAGTGAGAGTGTCCAGCGTGTCGAACCGCACCCGACGGAGAGCGACCACACCGGCCGCGGTGATCCGCTGCTCGTTGCGGTAGTGCTCAACCGCCGACTTGAGCATCACCGGTCACCGTGCGAGTCAGCGAGGCCAGTAGCGGGTCCAGCGCCTCGGCCTCGAGGTACTGGCGCTCCTTGGCCTTCCGCGGCTCACCCCAGCCGAGCTCATCCCAGTAGCCCTCCCTGGACAGCACGCCGACGCTACGCCGCTTCATGAGCGCGTCCTCACGCTGCGCCACCGTCGGAGTGGATGCATCGAACCAGTCGACCGTCACGGCATTGCCGTCCAACCAGTCGCCGGTCATGAAGCGCCACATGAGCCCGCCGAGCCACCCGAGGGTGACGCCGAGTTGCGTCGTCTGATCCTCAACCCGCGACACAAGCTGAGCCTCATCGGCCTTCATGCTCGCCTCGTTCGGCGGATTCGCCGTGAAATGCCCGAAATACCGCGACGGGAACCCGGTCACGATCGATGCCTGTGACCCGTACACGTTGAGCGCGGTCTCGAAGTTCTTGAGGTCAGAGGCCTCCAACTGCCCGACCTTCGACTCTGCCTTGGTCAGGGTGTGGATCGCGTTGAAGTACGCCTCGAACTGCGGTATCGGCTTGCCACTGGAATCGACGAAATCACCCTTGGCGACCCCTGTCATCCACATGCGCGGAATGCCGTGCGACTCCTGCGCAAACTGCATGTTCGTCAGTGACCGCGCCGCCGCGTCCGTGATCGGGATGATGTCGCTCATCTCGGACTCACCGGCCCACTCACCCGACCTGCGCCGGTTCAAGTGCATCACGATCGGCACCCGGCCAAGGCCGTGAGGGTCGCGGTCCACCTCAACCCAGCGACCATCGCCACCTCGAGCAACCCAAACGGTCACCTCGGGTAGGTACAAGGTGACGTTGGTCGGGGTGGTGCCGGTCTGCTCGTCGGTCCCGTAGAAGCGAGCCGCCGCCAGCATCGTCTCGGTGCGAATGTCGACCTCGGCGACCATCTGCCGCGGTGACTCCGCACGCACGAGCGGCGAACCTGGCGCGGCCTCGTTGGACCCGCACGACAGGAAACCACGGCCATAGACGAGCACATCCGTCTCGAACATCGCCAAGTGCGCGTCAAGGTTGGTAGCGCGACGGGCAGCCAGCAGTTGCGGATTCACCGTGTCCTCGCCAGCCATCATCATTGAACGCATCCGCTGCCGCGACCGCATCGTGTCCACGACAACCCGCGGCCAGTTCGCTACCACCAGGAACCGGCGCATCGACTGCGGGATGGCCATGCCCAGCTGTTCGACACGCTGCCGCCCCAGGTAGTAGCGCAAGTTCAGCTCATCGGCCTTGCCCTGGGACTCCCACTGCTGACGCAGCCGGTCGATGGTCTGGATCTCGGAGGGTGAGAGCGCCACGAATCCCTCCGATCAAGGTCTAACGCAAGAAGAAGATGGTTGGGCCAGAGTCATCACCCCAGCCAGCGCCCCGGGCGTCAGCGGCGGCCTCGTGGGCGAGAATGTCGGCCATCAGAATGTCGATCTTCATGTGCTCGGCAGGCTTGCCGAGAATGAACTTGTCGCCCGGCTTGGCGACCTTGCGGGCGGCCAGAGCGCACCCCTTCGCGGCCTCATCGACCGAGTGCGTCGTCAACCCCTCAGCCAAGTCCTCACGGAACCGCAGCAGGGCCGGGAACGTGCGCCCGATCGAGTTCGTCGGCCACTGCACCACGACGTCCTCGCCATGCTCAGCCGCCCACGAGTCGACCTGCGTCTCGAAGTAGCGCGGGTCCACGTAGAACCGCTTCACC
>ENA-UOYA01005201-UOYA01005201.1-activated-sludge-metagenome-genome-assembly--contig:-NODE-5201-length-10426-cov-5.414328_pt1 | contig 10426 bp, 8 predicted proteins | sample MGYA00238163_ERZ764804 | MGnify/ENA primary metagenome ERZ764804 (study PRJEB28919, sample SAMN05720223) | activated sludge metagenome | isolation source: Anaerobic digester | place: Hong Kong...
CCTTACCCAGGTCATGCAGCAGGGCGCCTATGCCCAGGTTGGCCAATTCTTCATTATTAAACCCCAAGGTAATGCCGGTCATCAGGGAGAGGACGCAGACATTTACCGAGTGAGCGAATGTGTAGTCATCCTGTGAGCGCAAATCGGTAAGGTTTACCATCAGGGATTTACTGGAAAGCAGCTCGCTGGTAAATTGGTTGACTGTGCTGTAAACTGCCTGGGGCTCTATGACCAGCCTGCCCGCTTCTTTGGTCTCCAACAAAATATTCTTGACCTGCCGTATCGCCGCTACCCTTGTTTCTTTTGCTACAACATCCTGCACGTTCATTTTGAACAGGTTTGCGCCTGCACTGCTCCTGGGTTGTATATCGGGTTCAAGGCCGTCGTCGATATAAACAAAAGGTATGGCATGTTCCTCCAGCTTTTTAATGAAAGCATTAGTCAGAATGCCTCCCTTAAAAATGAGAATCTCACCCCTGCTGCCGTAAACAGTGCGCTGTACTTTCATGCCCGGCAGCAATGAAGACAAACTCATTCTGCTCATAACAATACTCCTATCTTCATTGATAAAAGTAAAAATTTAGAACCTGCCATTTTGTGAGATAAGCTATTAATATAGACTTAATTCTACATTATTATTAATTTTCCTCTATATTTCCTTATATTGCAAAAATATTTGGGATTTTAACGGTTGATAAGATTGCTTTTATTGACTACATCTTTGCTTTTTTATATAATTATGCTTGTTAATTCAAATATAAAGCCTGTGAGCGGGAAGAGTAAACGGAGATGAAACGCTTCAGAGAGCCCGGATAAGGTGAGAGCCGGGTGCGTTAATACTGTTGAAAATCACCCGGGAGGCGCTGGCTGAAACTTTTTTCGGGAGTAAGCTTGGCCGGTTCGCCGTCGTTATAAGGCGACTTTAAGTGGTTTGGCCAGCCGTGCCCATTGCCATCAAGTAATGTGCCGGAGCCGGCAGTTAGGGTGGTACCGCGGGTAGATCCCGTCCCTTGAGGACGGGTTTTTGTTTTTTGGGGGCACTGTGAAAGCGGCGCCTAGCTTCGTTAGACAGTTCCGGCCGGGTACTCACGTACGAAATAAGTACGCTCCGTCCCGTCCGGCCCTGTCTTCCTCGCTATGCTTGCTTTTTACAGTAACTGGTACTGTTTTTCTTTAACTTACTTTGTATTTGCATTTTGTTTATATAATATTTCTCATGTTAGTGCTTTTTTTGACAGTACCAGGTAGGTTTTTTAGATTTGTTTAACATAATAGAGTGAGGTGCTTTAGAAATGGATTACAGCCAAACCTTGAATTTACCTAAAACCGACTTTCCGATGAGGGCGAATTTACCGGAAAGAGAGCCGGAGTTTTTAAAGTTCTGGGAAGAGATTGATATTTACCGGAAGGTCCAGGAAAAAAACAGCGGGCGCCCGAAGTTCATCCTGCATGACGGGCCTCCCTATGCCAACGGGCATATCCACCTGGGCCACGTTTTGAATAAAGTGCTGAAGGACATAGTGGTTAAATTCCACTCCATGGCGGGCTATGACGCGCCCTATGTGCCTGGTTGGGATACGCACGGCCTGCCCATCGAGCAGCAGGCGATCAAGGCTTTTGGCCTGAACCGCCACGAGATAGACCCGGTGGGGTTCAGGAATAAGTGCAAGGACTTTGCTTTAAAGTTTGTGGATATCCAGAGGGAGGAGTTTAAGCGGCTGGGTGTAAGGGGCATGTGGGAAAAACCCTACCTTACCCTGATGCCTCATTTCGAAGCGCGCCAGATCGGTGTTTTTGGTGATATGGCGGAAAAAGGCTATATCTACAAGGGTTTGAAGCCAGTCTACTGGTGTGCCACCTGTGAAACAGCCCTGGCGGAGGCTGAAGTGGAGTATGGTGATAAGCACTCGTCTTCCATTTATGTTAGATTTCCGGTTAAAGACGGCAAAGGCATTCTCCCGGAAAAGGATACCTACGTGGTAATCTGGACAACCACGCCCTGGACTCTTCCCGCTAACGTGGCTATCTGCCTGCACCCGGATTTTGAGTATGTGCTGCTGAGATCGGGTCAGGAAAAATACCTGGTGGCCAAAGAGTTGAAAGACAATTTTCTGGAAACTGCCGGCTTGCCGGACGGGGGAACGGCCGGCAATTATAAAGGAACAGAACTGGAGCTGGTTGAGTGCGGCCACCCGTTCGCAGGCAGGACTTCCCTGCTGATCCTGGGTGATCATGTCACTCTTGACCAGGGCACCGGCTGTGTGCATACAGCGCCGGGGCACGGCATGGAAGACTTTGTTGTCGGTAAGAAATACAACCTGCCGGTAATATCTCCAGTAGACGCCAAAGGCCGCTTTACTGAAGAGGGAGGATTGTTTGCCGGGCAGTTCTACCTGGACGCGAATAAGGCGGTGCTTGAAGAGTTGAAAAACGGGGGGAGCCTGATGCACCACTCGACTGTGCTGCACCAGTATCCCCACTGCTGGCGCTGCAAAAAGCCGGTTTTCTTCCGGGCTACGGAGCAGTGGTTCGCCTCAATTGACGGCTTCCGGCAGCCTATCCTGGACGAGATCAGGAAGGTGCGCTGGATCCCCGCCTGGGGTGAGGAGCGTATTTACAGTATGGTAGCCAACCGCGGCGACTGGTGCATTTCACGGCAGCGCAGCTGGGGTGTGCCCATACCGATCTTTTACTGCCGGGATTGCGGCAAAGAATTAATAAACCAAAAGACAATTAAGCACCTGCAGGGTCTTTTCCGGCAGCATGGCTCTGATATCTGGTTTGCCAGGCCCGCGCAGGAGCTCTTGCCCGCCGGGGTAGCCTGCCAGCAGTGCGGCTGCCGGGAGTTTACCAAGGAGACGGATATCATGGATGTCTGGTTTGACTCGGGCACCAGCCACTTGGGGGTGCTGGATGAAAAATCGGTCTGGCCGGACCTGAGCTGGCCGGCGGACCTCTACCTGGAAGGCAGCGACCAGCACCGGGGCTGGTTCAACTCATCGCTGTCCACGTCTGTGGCTGTTACCGGCCAGGCGCCCTACAGGGCGGTGCTCACGCACGGCTTTGTGGTTGATGAGCAGGGCCGCAAACAATCCAAGTCGCTGGGCAACGTGGTTGACCCGGCTAAAGTGATCAAGCAGATGGGGGCCGATATCCTGCGCTTGTGGGTGAGTTCCGCTGACTACCGGAGCGACCTGGCTGCGTCACCAAGTATTTTGAAGCAGGTTTCTGAGGCTTACCGCAAGATCAGAAATACCTGCCGTTTCCTGCTGGGCAACCTTTACGATTTTAACCCGGCCAAGGACAGGGCGCGCCGTGAGGATTTGCTTGAAATAGACCGCTGGGCGCAGGCCAGGCTGCAGAAACTGGTGCGGAAAGCGACCGCTGCTTACCGCGATTATGAATACCATGTGGTTTACCACACCATCCATGACTTCTGCACCATTGATATGAGCGCGCTCTACCTCGATATCATCAAGGACCGGCTTTACACCATGCCCGCCGCCTCGTCAGAGCGCCGGGCCGCCCAGACGGTGATGTATGATGTGCTGTCGGTACTGGTCCGCCTGCTGGCCCCGGTCCTGGCTTTTACTTCCGAGGAAATTTGGCGGCACATGCCTGGTGATAAAGGCGGCCTGGCCAGTGTCCAGCTGGCCGAAATGCCGGAGGCTGTGGAGGAATATCTTGATCCGGAACTGGAGCAGAAATGGGAGCGCCTGCTGGCAGTGCGCGGTGAAGTAACCAAGGCTCTGGAAGCGGCGCGGCGGGACAAACTGATCGGCAACTCACTGGAGGCTGTGGTGGATATCTATGCCGGCCCGGAGCTGTATGCTTTCCTGCAGCCTATATCGGCTGATTTAGCCACATTATTTATAGTATCAGGTGTAGACCTTAAGGCCTTGGGAAGTGAACCGGCAAGCGCCAGGAAAATTGAATCCATCCCGGAACTGACTGTAGCGGTGCGGCCTGCCGGCACAGGTAAATGTGAGCGCTGCTGGATGTATCACGAGGGCGTCGGCGCTGACGCCGCTCACCCGACCCTCTGTCCCAGGTGCGCGGGGGTTGTAAGATCTAATTTCTAGGAGGATTTGCCGTCTGACCGCAGAAAATAGTATATTATATGGGAGGGAAGGTCGCTTCCGAAATGCCGTTTTTAATGAGAAAGGTGGCCGTTAAGATATGGATATTAAAATACTGGGTCCTGGCTGCAGAAGATGCAAGACGCTGGCCAAAGATGTTGAAGATGTTGTAAACGGTCTTGACCTGGACATCAGGATTGAGAAGGTGGAGAAAATGGAGGATATATTAAAATTCAACATACTGCGGACGCCAGGCCTGGTCATAGACGGTAAACTGATCTCAAGCGGGCGGGTACCTTCCAAAAGCGAGATTAAAAAGTGGATTCAGGAAAGAACCGAAAAATAAATTTCAACTACAAGCTGCTGCTAACCCAGCAGCTTTTATACGTGAACTTCTGCTCGGGTTTTTAAGGAAAAATGATTATACCGTTAGCTCAGTGAAAAGAAAAACAATTTGACAAAAGTCTTACAAGGCAACCTTAAGGGTGTTACTGAGTAAAAAGAAATAATCATATGAGGAAATACTGTCTGGAGGGAATTCATACAGGTGGTTTTGGCAAAACTTTCATGTGAGGGAGTTTATTAAGATCCGGGGAAGGCAAAGTATGGTAAAATTATTAATGGTGATGTTATGTTTTTTGCTGTGATTTTGGCCACATTTTTAATGGACCAGGCCTCTAAGGCCGCGGTGCAGTCCTTGATGTTCCTGGGAGAGTCGATTCCGGTGGCCCCGTTCTTTCATCTTACTTACATTATGAATCCCGGGGCGGCCTTTGGCCTGCTGGCTTATAAGACGCCCCTGTTTATAGCCGTAAGTGTTTTGCTGGGAGTCGGGGCGCTGGTGGTTTACCGGAAAATACCCGCCGAGAAGGTTCTGCTGAGAAACGGCTTGGGCCTTGTTTTAGGAGGTGCGCTCGGCAACCTGGCGGACCGCCTGCGCTACGGCAAAGTTGTGGATTTTCTGGATTTCCGGGTTTGGCCGGTTTTTAACCTGGCTGACGCGGCGATTTTCATAGGGGTTTGTTTATTGATCTGGGAACTGCTGAAGGATAGCGGCTGGAAGAGCGAAAAGGACAGTGTGGACTAATGGGGCAGGCAAATTATTACGAGGTGGGAGAAACAGACAACGGCAAGAGGATCGATGTGTTTCTTGCCGGTGAAATAGAGGAGTTAACCCGGACGTATATACAAAAGCTGATCGCCGAAGGGCTGGCATCGGTTAACGGTGAGGCAGTCCGGGCCAGCTGCAAGGTTAAACAGGGAGACCTGGTGAGACTGGAGGTCCCCGAGCCGGCAGGGCTGGAATTAAAACCGGAAGCAATTCCCCTTGATATTTATTATGAGGACAGCGATGTTGTTGTTGTAAACAAGCCAAGGGGGATGGTGGTCCACCCGGCCGCCGGCAATTATTCCGGAACGCTGGTAAACGCGCTTCTTTTTCACTGCCGGGACCTTTCGGGGATTAACGGTGTAACAAGACCCGGTATAGTACACAGGCTGGATAAGGACACTTCGGGGCTGATCATGGTGGCCAAGAATGATTTCGCCCACTTAAACCTGGCCCAACAGCTGAAGGACAGGCTGATCACACGCCGTTACCTGGCGCTTGTACACGGCCAAGTCAGGGAAGAAACCGGAGTTATTGACGCTCCCATAGGGCGCGACCCCGGCAACAGACAGAAGATGGCCGTGGTCCATAAGAATTCCAAAAACGCTGTTACCAGGTATAGAGTCATCCAGAGATACCAAAAATACACCTGTCTGGAACTTAAACTCGAAACCGGCCGTACCCACCAGATCAGGGTGCACCTTTCTTTTATCGGGCACCCGGTGGTCGGTGACCCCAAATATGGCCCCGCCAGACCGCATTTTGGCCTGACAGGGCAGTTTCTGCATGCCTTTGCGCTGGGTTTTAAACACCCCAGGACCGGCGTTTACCTTGAATTCGAGGCCCCCCTGCCGGCTGAGCTTGCAGCAATCAAAAAAGAACTAGCGCCTTAAACGTTTAACCAGGGGCATCAGCAGGGCTGCTATGCCTGCCGCCATCAACGGGCCGACAGGCACACCATGCAGAAAGACAATGCCCAGGATCGAACCGAGAACCATGCCAAATACGATCTCCGGGTCTACTTTAAGTAAGGTCAGGCCGCGGGCGTTTAAATGGGTGGCTACTGCTCCCCCGGCTACGGCCAGGATGCCGGGCAGTGAGACAGTGTTCAGGAATATGTCTTTCACCGACACCATCCCGTTAGCCAGCGGGACCAGTATGGAAAGCATCAGGAATAACAGCCCCAACTCCAGGCCTCGTTTTTCCAGCAGGGGGAAAAGCACCTGCAGGTTGGTGAATTTTATGACCAGCAGTATGCAGGTGGCTGTAACAATCAGGTTTGATTGAGCAACTATCCCCACCAGCAGCAGGGCCACCAGCAAATTTACCCCGGCATGAGTCCTTCTCCCGTCATTTAAGCAATAAGTGGTTAAATATATGTTTAACTAATAGTCGTTATTACCAATCATTTTACTCGAACTGCAGGCGCAGGGTGTCCCCCCGCAGGCCAACCCTCAGCGCTTCCAGCGCCAGAGCCTCATTGGCTGGAATGTTGCCAAGGTTAACATTCGGGCCAAACATGGTTATCAGTCCCTGCTGTTGATGTTTTAAGGGAGCTTCCCAAATCAGCAGGTTAGTGTCGCCAGCCGCTTCCAGGATCTGTTCCATTTCACCTGCTACGAACCGCCCTTTCCCGTCATAGAACCCGGCATCTTTGCCCGACTCCCTGCCTTCAATAATTACTCTGAAAGCGCCGCAGCCCAGATCCTGCCTGATCTGTTTTACATAATGCTCTATTTGGACCTTGTCCCGCAGGTTTTTTTTGCCCACTTCAGTCAAAACCAGAAGTCCCGCGTCCAGGGCCATGGCAATAGCTCGCTCTCTCACCTCCTGGCTGATATTCACTGTGCCGTCTGATATCTCAACAGCCGGGTATCCCAGTTTGCAGGCCATACTGATGTATTCTTCCAATTTGTTTTGGGAAATGGCAATTTCCATAAAGGTGCCGCCCGGGTAAATCATTACCCCGTATTCTTTGGCCAGGTTGATTTTTTGTGAAAGGATTTCCTGGTCATACAGTGATGATGTACCGAAGCCAAGCTTTAAAAAATCAACATAATTTGCGGCGACCTCAAACAGATCTTTTGTTTCATTTATTCCCAGGCCTTTATCAATAACCATAGTCAGGCCCTCGGTCCTTGGTTTGTTGGTCCTGCCATCAATAGGGAATGAAATTATTTGCATCCAAGAGTTATTAACTGCCTGTTCCTTCATAAGCCTCTCCTTTTCCGGCGCCTGGCCAGGGCTGTAGGCCATACGGCGCTACTGGATTTTTTTTAGCGTATTCAGCCAAAATCAAATTGGTTACCAGGTCCAACCTTCTGTGAGGCAGGTGCTTTGGCCAGGGAAAATCTGTTAATCATTTATTTAGTGGGCACGGCATAAGAAGGTTTTAAAACAAGACAGGCACAGGAGGCGTTATTGTGTTACAGGTAGTTGATAAAATAGTCTTAGGTATGGCCGGGGTCAGGTTTCTGTCCGCCACTATTGAATTTTCGGCCGCATTGCTAATGGTCTGGTTCGGCAGGGTCGAAACAGCCTTTAAGATCAACGCTTTGCTGGCAATAGTTGGGCCAACAGTACTGCTTACAGTCACGAGTCTGGGCCTTATCGGACTGGCCGGCAAAAGCTCTCCGCTGGGCATGCTGATTATCGTCTGCGGGGTTGTTTTAATATTTGTAGGAATTAATAAACTTTAAGTGAAAAAACATACAAGTTTTGCACAGAGCAGCAGGAGCTTTTCTTTTTTGTGGAGAATAACAATCTTAATTCGGAGTATTTGAGGTTTTTCGCTGTTTTTTGGGAAAATTTGCTTCCTTTTACCTCATCATGTGTTTTCAAATAGGAGGATGGAGCTTAACATGATAGACGATAGTATGGAAACTAAAAGTATGGAAAATGGTTTTGCAGGGGTATGGGTCAAAGGTGGCAAGGTATATGTAAAAAACCCTGTTTCAGACGGTGTGAGTGTCCTGACGATCACACCCTGTACCGGTGTGGACCTTTATATAAATGGAAACCAGATAACCGGCAGGACTATAGTTAAAGAAAAAGATGAAATTGTTTTAAAACCTTCAGTAATAGAAGAACCCGGATCTTTCCAGCTTGTTGTCGCTCCTGACGGTTTGTCAGTCACGCTGCAGGTAAAAACCGGAACAACTACCCGTTACATTGTTGAAGACGCGGGGCCTGAAACCGACCTGGTGCTCAGAAGTGTCAGCAGGGTTGAGGATACCTGTCCTTTTACACTGGTGCAAATACTGCAGGAACTGTCAAGGAAAAACGTCACTTTCGGCATCAAGCACAGTGAAATCCAGGCTATCTATGCTAAGCCGGCAAGCGGCAGCTACCTGATTGCGGAAGGTGAAGCGCCGGGAGAAACGACCAATGACCGCATTGACTTAAAATTCCCTACCGGGCCTGAGGGGCAGAAGGCAGATAATATAGGTGACAAGGTGGATTTCAGGGATATCGGTGAGATTACCTCTGTTGACGCCGGTAATTTGTTGGCGGAAAGACATCCCGGTGTACAGGGCAAATCAGGCAGGAAAGTAAACGGGGCCTTAATTATACCGCCAAAACCGGTAGTACATGAGTTGGGTGCAGGCAAGGGAGTGGAAGTCTCTCCTGACGGCAACAAGGCTGTGGCCCTTATCAGCGGGCGGCCTATAGTTAAAAAGCTGGGGAACCGCTGCATGATAGACGTGGACCCTGTCCTGCATAAAAAAGGAGATATAGATATCTCCACAGGCAACATACGTTTTAAAGGCGATGTGGTAGTACACGGCAACGTCTGTGAGGGCATGACCCTGCAAGCAGCCGGTAAAATCCATATTATGGGCATGATTTTCAGCGCCCAGATAGCCGCCCAGGGGGATATCACCGCGGTTCAGAATATAACCGGCGGCAACCTTGTCGCCGGGGGAAACAACAGCTTTTTTAAGGCTTTTAACAAGCTGCTTGAATCACTATATAATGATTTTTTTGAGCTGACCCAGGTTGTATCGGGTATGGCTGAACAGGCATCCAAAAAGAATATTAAAACCGGCCAGCTGGTCCAGTTGCTGATAGATAAAAAATACGGCAGGATTCCCGGTTTTATTAATGAAATCATAAAACTCACCGGGAATAACACTTTTATCCTGTCCAGGGAAATGGTTGACCTGGTGGGATTGTTAGAAAAAAAACTTAGCGGCTTAAATGTTCTCAAAATAGAGAGTTATGATGAGTTGGAAAAGGTCCTGCTTGAGATTAAGGAAGGACGCAGAATCATTGAAAACATGGCCAAGAACAAGGCCAATATCACTTTCAGCTACGCGGTCAACAGCAGAATAGAGTCCTCAGGCGATGTTAAAGTGGAGGGCGGCGGCTGCATCAACACCACCATCAACGCCGGGGGTAATGTAAGCATTAAGGGAGTGTTCCGCGGGGGTGAGATTAACGCCACCGGCGATATTATCCTCAATGAGGCTGGTTCGGAAATGGGAGCCAGGACCTTGATTAAAACTGAAAGCGGCCGGAAAGTATACATCAGGAAAGCTTTTGAAGGTGTGCGGGTCCAGGTGGGTGACCGCCTGGCCAGTGTTACTTCCACTCAGACCAATATCAAAGCTGAACTTGATGAGGCGGGAGTACTGATGATCTACCACGCCGGCAAGTAACAGGCCGAGATTTTTGGCCTGTTTTTTTCACCAAGCTTTATTGACACATGTGGTTATTTCCAGTAAACTAGATTAAACAAATTACCTTGAAATCGGTTCCGTGAGACCGGTAAGGATCCATAGGTGCGGTTATTTTAGGGGACAACTATGCCTGCTTACTGGTGTTATGTAAGCAGGCATTTTTAGTAGTCAGACGTCGGTCGCCGGAATAGAAGGAATTTGATAGCAATCAAATTCCAAACAAGTTGAAAACGACTACTGACTACCAACAAGCAACGACTAAATCGCCCTGCATCTAAAGCTCCGTGGAATACCTAGTTTAATTTAAGACATTTGACAGAGTCAAATGTCTTCTATCCTGACTTCTGACGTCCGACGACCGACGACTGAACTGGAGGGTTTATGGTGAAGGAAAAAGCGCAGATCCTGGACAAAGAGGGTATCCGGCGCTCCCTAACCCGGATTGCCCACGAAATAATTGAGCGCAACAAGGGCACAGACAATCTGATCTTAGTGGGGATTCGCCGCAGGGAGATCGGAAGAGCGTCGTGTAGGGAAAGAGTGTATGCCTGTGTGTA
>ENA-UOYA01005202-UOYA01005202.1-activated-sludge-metagenome-genome-assembly--contig:-NODE-5202-length-10423-cov-48.161362_pt1 | contig 10423 bp, 6 predicted proteins | sample MGYA00238163_ERZ764804 | MGnify/ENA primary metagenome ERZ764804 (study PRJEB28919, sample SAMN05720223) | activated sludge metagenome | isolation source: Anaerobic digester | place: Hong Kong...
ATGGTAGTCCAAATTAATTTAATTCTACTCAAACTCCTTTATATATTCCTTATACTCTTCCAGCATCTCAATCTTAGGAGCAATTACCCCTTTGGCCCTCTTGCGAGAAACATTGAAAGACTGCCAGTTATTTGAAGATATCCTTCCCTGCATCTTCCAGTACATATAATATGCAAACTCCCCCTTTACACTCTCATCAGATGTATTTAGCATCTTAATTGTAACAGGCAAAGCATCATCAGATAAAGTAGTTAAGTAGTAAACATCAAGTTTTTTTCCATCATTAAACCTCTGTATATTTTTCTGTGCAATAAAAGCATCAGGATTTAATATATTCATTCCAACAAGAAAAAGAATAGCGGAAAGAAACACTCCTAAACTAAAATTACTCTCTTTCCCATTCTTTAATACTTTGTAAATAAGCAAACCAAAAACAACGGTAAGAAAGATAATAAAAACATGACTATACAACCTCAAAGTAGTAAAACCATATGCATCTTCATAAAGCAAAAGACGCATAAATGCAGATACCATTATTACAATTACCTCTACAACTAACAAAGAACTTAATATCTTAAATATTCTTAAACTACTACCCTTCTCTCTTTGTATATACCTATCAAGCCCAAAAAGAAGAAAGAAAGATATAACAGCAACACCAATTAATTCAAAGAAACCTCTCCTTGCATACTGTGCATATGTAAAACCTAAAGAAGATATATTACTCTGTCCACCAAAAAGATAAGCAATCTGAACAGATATAAAAATGAGAAATAACAGATTAACAGAGCCAAGAAGGATATAACTCTCTATACTCCCAATCCTTAATTTTCTCTCTTTACTACCAATTACTTCTTTTTTAACATTAAAAATATATGAGTATGCACCAACAAATGCACAAGATACCAGCAAAACAAGTAATATCCTAACAATAGTTTCTCCCTCTACATTTATACTTACTAAATCAGACATATATTTTTGAAATACTAAATCTGCAGAAGAAAAAAGAAGTATGAAAATAACTAGAAAAGGAATAGAAATTAATATTCCTCTTACAATCTGAGACGACACCTTTTTATCTTTACGCTCCTTTTTCAAAGAGAATAAATCTGAAACACTTTCAAAAAAAGGAGTAATAAACTTAAAGGGAGTAAACGGTACAACCACATAATCTCTAATTAAGTAATTACTTATTTTTTTATCGAAACATAAATCAGCAATTAATAGTAAAAGATATATACAAGCAACAACATTTAAGAAAGTAAGCAGCTCACTTGAGCGTACAGCAGTCATAATACTAAAGAAAAACAGGGGCATTAAAAGTAAGAGTGCATCTTTTTTAATTCTCTTTCTATACACATATGATATACCAAAAAGACCAAATATTATTAATAATATGTAAAGAGGAAATGCTATACCAAGACCTTTATCAAAAAAGAAATAATCAAAAAGGATACCTAGTAAAACAGATATAGAGAATATGCTTATTATTTTATTCAGCTCCTGTTTCTTCATGTATATATTTATACATAATATATTAATACATATCTATTATAAAACACATATGGAGAAATAGAAACAAGAATGGGTGTACAGGGGCTCGAACCCTGAACCTAACGGTTAAGAGCCGTTTGCTCTACCAATTGAGCCATACACCCATAAATAAACAATGAATAATACCAGTGAAATGTACTTTTTTCAATACATTAAACCTTACCAATCTTTGAAACAACAATATTCTTTGTAATCCATTCCTCATCTTTATCAATCAGTATTTCACTATCACCCTCAATCTCTACAACCTTGTAATTAGTATCCAGAACCTCCAACCTGTATCTTCCGCCCTGTGCAAGCATCCTATACCTACCCATATTATCAGTTACCCTCTTAAGTACAATCCTATCAAACTCAAGCTCTCTTAAACCAATAACAACACCACTTACAGTATTCCCATCTGTATCTTTAACAACTCCATATTTACTTTTCCTCTTAAAGGTTCCTCTCACCATTAAAATTAAAGAAGGAATATAAAGAAGAAGTATTAGAAGTGTAAGCCAGTATGGATCTTTAGAAAATGCATATATTGCAAATATTAAACCAACAACAAAAAGAAGAATATTTAGAATATTCAATAAAACTCTTAATCTCCCTTTTAAAATTTCTCCCCATGCTTTAAACTTAGAAACATCTCGAGGATCTAGTGGAATAGAAAAGTTAAACTCCTCATTTTCCTTAACCTCAAAATATTCCCCATGATATACATCTTTAAGAGGATAATCCTCTTTTCCAAAAACAATTGATGAAGGAAATGTATACCCTTGTGCAGTAACAACAATTTTATACTTTCCACTGCTAAGTCTTGCTGAAAAATACCCCTTAGAGTCAGTAACATCTGTCCATACCATTCTTCCTTCTTCACTGTATACTCTAATAATTGCTTGAGAAATTGGATCCTTTGTTAGAGAATCATACACATATCCTAAAGGTTTTGCTCCTTTCCTCAAACCCAGCCATGAAAGAAGATGTATAAAGAATTGAACAAAAGCAAATGGAAGATTAAGTAAACTCCCAAATGCAAGTAAGAATGCTATTAAAGAGGTAACAATACTTGTTGTAACAGTAATTGCAGTAAGATTGCCAGAAGGTAGTTGACCTATTGTCTCATCAAGACTATTCGTTATATCCTCGACTACTTTATCTACCCTATCAATAATTGTAGGTTCTGTGATTACCTCCTGCTCACGAGGAATTTTTAATTCAATATCGCACACTCTTCTAATATTGCCAGCTGCATCACTTGCTTCAACACAGAACTCATAGCTGTCTCTTAGATAAACCCCTGATACTCTCTCCAGATTCCCAAGTTTAACTTTAACAATGAGAAGGTCTCCCTCCATGTAATAATCCGAAGTACAATGATATGTATGACCTCTAGAGTCAAGACACATAAATACTGCACTGTTAAGCTGAAGGTTATCTCTTACTGAAAAAAGCATCTCAACAGTAAAGTTTGTATCCCAATCAACTGTGTTATTTTGACCAACTCCCCCAATATCAATTGTCTTAATCTCAGGGGCTAGTGAGTCTTGCACACTAAATACAGAACTTGACCATGCACTTTCTCCTCCCCATTGATTTCTTGCCTTAACACGATAAAAGTACATCTTTTCATTCTCAAGATTGGTAAATTCATATGATGTAGAATTAATCCATCCAGAATTACCAACTACATTATTAAAGTCAGAATCAAGTGCTACCTCAGCATAGTAAGAGTATTGTGCTCCTGTGTTACTCCAAACAACAGTATTTACAGTACCCTTTGTATAGTAAGGTTCAGGAAGAAGTATAGGTACAGGAACAGGAACAACATAAAGTGTTTTAGTATTTTGAATTTCAATATTAAAACCCAATGTAGTATCCAGAGCACTTACAGTAAATGTACCGGGATTCGTTGAATACACCCAGCCTGTTGCTCTACCAGAAGAGTCTGTAGGTAAAGTTGGTTGAGTAATAGCTAGAGATGGAGAAACAATTACAACAGTTCTACCTTGTATACCAACCCCTGATGAAGATAATATTCTAACAGTAACTGTACTAGGCTGATAAATCTCTACAGTAACAGGATTGATATTTAAAGTAGAATATATATCAGCAGTTATCTGCCCATTAACAGTAACAGGAAGTGTCTGCCTTTGTGCATTAACATTCCCTATAACTACAAAGAAAGAAAAAGATAACAGAAAAAAAGTTAAAATTTTTACAAAGGCAGTTTTAAATCTCATATCTAATTTTCTTCAATAATTTTCTTTATATATACATCTAAAGCCCTACTAAACTCCTTGTTCCCATATATATCCTCTCCCACTTTAATACCACTTCCTCTTTTACTGTAGCAGTTTTTACACAGAAGAGCAAAACTACTAGTATCAAGATACTCTAGATTCTTTTTAGTCCCACATACACTACAAACAGTAAAATCACTTAAATATCCCATCTCTTTCAAAAACAGCAGTCTAAATCTATTAACACTCTCAATGTCAAAGTTCTTTCTGCATAAACTCTCCAGCATATTAAAAATCTTTGTATTAGGATCACCCTCCTGCATTATTTTATTAATCATATCCAATACCCTTTTAATATCACTTACTCTATCTTTTACAACATCTATATCAGAAGAAAATATTAATTGAGACTCTGTTAAAACTGGAAGCCCCCTACCTTCATAAAAAGAAATATCTGAAATACTTAATGTCTGCATATTACCTCTGTTTCTACTATTAATCTTCCTTATACCCTTAGCAAATAAAGCAAACTTTCCTGTATACTTTCCAAGTACAGTAAGTACCTTATCAGCTTCAGAATAGTTTACAGATTTTAAGACTATAACAGTATCTTTAGCCATTATTCTGTCTCTCCTTTAGTACATCTTCAACATATGTTCTTAATTTGTACTGAAATATCTCAGATGCAAACTGTGCTGCCTGTTTCCTACAGTTATCAGCTTTAAATTCTTTTTCATCAAACTTCCTTAATACTTTTGCTAATGACTTGTAATTATACTTATCAAAAAATATCCCCGTCTTAGGATTTGTATCAGAAATAGTTTCAACTACACCACCATCTCGGTATGCTATTACAGGTGTACCTGCAGCATTAGCCTCAACTGGTATTATCCCGAAATCCTCTCCTTTGACAGGAAATATTAAAGCCTTTGCTTTCGCAAGTAAAGCAGGCTTCTCTTCATCAGAGAAATACCCAAGAAACTTAATCAAACCCTTTGCATTTAAACTCTTTACTAGATTCTTCATCCTCTCTAAGTCATCACCCACACCTCCGATCTTAAGCGGTACTTTAGCAGAATATGCTGCTCTAATTGCAAGCTCCACACCTTTGTAAGTTTCAACTCTTCCTAAATACAAAAACCAGTTCTCTTTACTATACCCTTGGCTTGTCTTCTCAATACCTGTTACATCAACAGGAGGATATATTACATCTGCTTCTATATCATAGTATTTCTTAATTCTTTCTTTAACTGCATTAGATATTGCAATCATTCTATCAACCCTTTGTGCAGCTCTTTTATCTTTATCTCTCCATTTATCCTCAATAAAGGTATTTTCAAAAAGAGAATATATCTTAAACAAGAATTTATTCACTCCCTTAAGCTGCTCACTACTTTTAATGCTTCTCTTTTCTTTGTCCCATAGAAACTTAGGAGGAGACATGCATATATTTATATGAGGTATACTCCCATGAGCAAACTTAGCAAATGATATTGATAATGATAGTATTGCATCATATCCATTAAATCTAAAAGATCTATATGCTAAAGGTAAAAACAAATTGTAAAAATGCTTTAACTTAAATTTCCATGGTAAATATTGCATAAAAGAGGTTTTAACTACTACATTAGGAAACTCTCTTTTAACAAATTCTTTATCACAAAAGGCTGTAAAAAGTGTTTTGTTATCAAATGTATCAAGTATATATTTAAGATGAACTTCTGCCCCTCCCTTTTTGTAAAGTGGATCTGCTACTACTGCAATATTATAATTTTGTACCTTAGGCATATTTAATTAAGAAATATTAAAATCTCCCTATTATACCTATTATTTTTAATAATTTTAAGAGAAATATACTTTAATGAATATTAAAGTTCTGGAAGACCTCCATCACCAAAGTCATCTATTGGAAAATCATCATCATCTTCCTTATCAAGTTCTGCAACAATATCATCTAAATCATCTACTGCTTCAATCTTTACATCTATATCAGAATCATCATCAGGGAATATATCTTCTAAAGTATCAATCTCATTACTATCATTCTCCTGCTCATCAAGAATAATTGTGGTAGATTCAGGTTGATCAATGATATCTATTAAATCATCTTCTTCTTTTCCATTAGCTATCTTTTCCTGTGCAAGTCTATCCTCTACTTTTTTAATAAACTGCTCAGCTTCATCTCCAAACTTCTCAACGACATCAATTACTCTCATAGGTTTACCACAGTCAGGACAGAATTGTATATAATCTACTTCTTCTCCACAGTTAGGACATGAAAAGAAAACTACATGTACACTCTGTCTTTGGGGAACCACCTTTTGTATTTCTTCTTCTTTTGCCATTGTAATAATAAGTTGTTGTAATCTAGGATATTACAATTTGGAGATATAGGTCAATAAACCCATAATATATGTCCCATATTTATCATACCAATATAACCTTTAAATATGTTGATGTTATTTATCCTTTGTAATAGGATATTAGTGAATAATACCTTAGTCTTAGTAAAACTATGAATAAAAAAATACTGCCCTTATTCATATTTCTCATTTCAATACTTCTCTCACCCTTTAAATCCTATGCTCAAACAGAGGGTGTGTATATTGAAAACTTCAACAGCGATGTAATCGTTAATCTAGATGGTACTGTAGAGATTACAGAAGTCATTACCTATATATTCAATACTGGAAATGATATTGAGAAACATGGGATGTTTAGAGAAATTCCTCTTAGTTATGAATTAGATAATGGTAGTAGACAATATATTGATATCCATTTGTTAGGAGTTGAGTACAAGGCCTCAGGCTCAGATTTAATATTTAAACAGTATACAACTACAAAAGATTCAGACTCTTTTAATATTAAGATAGGAGACCCTAATACAGTAATACAAGGGAGATGGATATATACAATTAAATATAGAGTTAACTACCTTATTCAAAATTATAGTAATTTAGACAAACTCTATCTAAATATCTTAGGTGAAACATGGCAAGATCCAATTTATAGTGTTACTGCAACAGTAACTATGCCTGCTAAGATAGAGGAATCTTACTGTTATACAGGGGAAAAAGGTTCTACTGAGAGTAATTGCTTTATAAAGAATTTAAGTGATAACAAGATAGAGATAACAAGCAATAAGCTATTTAGAAAGGGAGAATTTCTTACTGTTACAGCTACTGTTGCTCCTAACACAATTGCTAAATTAGATACAGAAAAAGAAAATTTTAATAAGAATTTTAGTAGTACGATAACACAAACACCAGGCGTTCATAATGAATCCCCAATAAATAATAAATTTACAGCACTATTTACTATAGCTCTCTTTTTCTTGATTATCCTTTCAATGATCATAAATTTTACTATAGTAGTAAAGAATTATAGTCTGTCAGGAATAATTAAAATTACTAAGTATCTCCCTAATACTATACCCCAATACAATATCCCTGATGGTTGGTATATTCTCAAGATTTCCACCTTTATGAAATCTCCAATAACGGGGCCTATTATAACTGCCCAAATTGTTCAATTGTGTGTATATGGATATTTAAAAATAAGAAGAGAAGGAAATAAAATATATATTGATAAAACTTCTAAATCCATTGACACCCTAGTAAAACCTCTGAAGAATTTCTATGAAGGGTTAATGCAAAACAAACAGAGTATTGAAATTAATAAAGGAGAGAAATTTAGATACAGTACCCGACAATTTGATGAAGAAAAGTTAATTTATTCAGGAATACTTAGAAGTAATATAAGTGTAGCAACTTCAGAGATATATAGAGAATTGCACAGTGAAGATTATTTTAAAAAGAAGGAAAGAAAGCCTTCTATGTTTATTATAGTAGGAGCTATTGCTATATTCACTATGTTTATTAGTTTTCTTGTTGCAAGTATAACAAATAACCCAGCAATAATTTTTTATGTTTTCCCCAGAATTTTTTTAATTGTACTTATCTGTGCAATACTCGTTGAGTTTAAAACAATCAAACCTGATTCACGATACACTACAAAAGGAGTAGAAATGCTAAGACAGATTCATGGATTACATATGTATATGAAAACAGCTGAGGAACAAAGAATACAATTCCATAATGACCCACAAAAATACAAAGGAGTATTTGAATCACTATTACCATATGCAATACTCTTTGGAATGGAAAAGAAATGGTGTGAACTATTCAATATTAGCACTCTAACATGGTATTCAGGAGATAGTATGAGAGATTTTGGTTCAATCTCTTCCTCAATATCTTCATTTGCATCTAGTAATATAGCTGTTCACTCTTCTGGTTCAAGAGGTAGTAGTTCTGGAAGTTCAGGTGGTAGTAGTGGCGGCGGAGGAGGTGGAGGAGGAGGAGGGTCTTGGTAGAGTTATCCATATTTAGGATAGCAACACTTCTTATACTTCTTACCACTACCACAAGGACATGGATCATTCCTCCCAACTTTAGTACTACTCCTTTTTACAGTCTGCTGTTTCTCTACCTTACCTGGTCTATTATCATTTAAACTCTTTACCTGCTCTTTCTGTACTCTAATAGGAGCTCTTAATTGATCTTCTCTTTTAACAACTCTTACCTTAAAGAATCTATTTACAAGGTCATTATCAATACTACTTAACATAGAATCAAAAAGTCTAAACCCTTCATTTTTATACTCTACCAACGGATCTCTCTGTGCAAGATTTCTTAAAGAAATACCCTCTCTTAAATCCTGCATATTATCTAAATGCTCCATCCAGTATCTATCAATACTCTGAAGTATTAAAACCTTAGACAGTTCTCTCATAGGAAGTGTACCAATTCCATATATATGCTCAATAAAGGCAACAAGAGCAAGCTTCTTCAATTGGGAACCCCTCTGTGCAGAATCTTTACCGTACAAATCTCTAAAATACTCAACACTATCCTTAAACTTAAGTCTTTTAGTAGCTTTTTCAAATATCTCATCTGTAATGAGATTTTTAATCTGAATATACAAGTTTCTTTCTTCAATATTATCTATCTTCATATCATCCTCAAGCTGGGAAGATATAAGGAAATCAATATGTTCTAGAATTTTCTTTAATACAAATATATCAAGAGGAGTAAGCTTAAACTTTAAATCATTAAGAAGTGATATATCCCAAGTTTCCTTCCTAGTAAGAGAGAAACCATCAAGCTCATCTTGGAGTCTGTCAATATCTATAGACAGTACATATTTAATATCCTTCTCTAAATCAACCTTGCTTTCAACATACGGCTGTTTTGATATTTCTAAAACCTTTGTTCTAAGATCATATATAATGTTTCTCTGCTGATTAAGAACATCATCATATTCAACAAGATGTTTTCTAATATCATAGTTATGAGATTCTACCTTCTTTTGAGCATTCTCAATAGTTCTACCTAATATACCCATGGATATAGGAGTGTTATCATCAAACCCTACACTTGCCATAATCATCTGCATTCTATCTCCACCAAAAAGTCTCATAAGGTCATCTTCAAAAGAAACATAGAAGACTGATTCTCCAGGGTCTCCCTGCCTTCCAGACCTTCCTCTTAACTGATTATCTATTCTTCTTGATTCATGTCTTTCTGAACCAATTATATACAGCCCTCCAAGCTCCCTTACACCCTCTCCTAGTGCAATATCTGTTCCTCTTCCTGCCATATTGGTTGCAATTGTTACAGCACCCTTCTGACCTGCCTGAGCCACTATCTTAGCCTCTTTCTCATGATATTTAGCATTTAATACCTCATGCTTAATTCCTTCCTTAGAAAGCATTTCAGAGAGTATTTCAGATTTCTCAACAGAAGTAGTACCTACAAGTACAGGCTGTCCCTTTTTATGATGTTCCTTTACATCCTCTACAATAGCTTTAAACTTCCCCATTTGAGTTCTGTAAACAACATCATTGTAATCCTTCCTTATAACAGGCTTGTTTGTTGGTATAACAATTGTATCTAAACCATATATAGAGGCAAACTCCTCAGCCTCAGTAAGAGCAGTACCAGTCATACCAGAAAGATAGAAGTAAAGCCTAAAATAGTTCTGCAGTGTAATAGTTGCCATAGTTCTACTTTCTCTCTTTACCTCAACACCTTCTTTTGCTTCAATTGCCTGATGTAATCCTTCACTGTATCTTCTTCCAGGTAGTACCCTTCCTGTAAATTCATCAACTATTAAAACCTCCCCATCCTTAACCATATATTCATCATCTCTTTTGTAAAGCTCTTTAGCTTTAAGTGCATTATCTAAATGATATGCAATTTGAGGATCTTCATATATATTCTTAACCTTAAGAAGTTTCTCTACATAATCCACGCCCTCATCTGTAAGAGATACAGAATTAGATTTTTCATCAACAGAGTAATGCTTCTCTCTTTGAAGTTGATTTACAAGAGCTGCAAACTGTTTATACATCTCATTTGATGCCTGAGCACTCGTAGAAATAATCAAAGGAGTTCTTGCCTCATCAATGAGAATGGAGTCTGCTTCATCAACTATCGCAAAGTATCTTGGTCCCTGTACCCTATCATCTAAATCAGCTACCATATTATCCCTAAGATAATCAAAACCAAATTCATTGTTAGTCCCATATACAACATCACAAGCATATGCCTCTCTTTTAGTACACTCAATCAAATTAA
>ENA-UOYA01005203-UOYA01005203.1-activated-sludge-metagenome-genome-assembly--contig:-NODE-5203-length-10423-cov-4.467593_pt1 | contig 10423 bp, 8 predicted proteins | sample MGYA00238163_ERZ764804 | MGnify/ENA primary metagenome ERZ764804 (study PRJEB28919, sample SAMN05720223) | activated sludge metagenome | isolation source: Anaerobic digester | place: Hong Kong...
TTTCTTTAGATATTTCAAAAAATCAGATACTGTTTGCCAATCAACATTAATGTTAACCCTCCCCCACTTTCTAATGCTTTTGAGATTATCTCTAAAAACTGGAGCTAAAGATGAACCATTGTTGCCCACAATGATTGTTGTAACGCCTTGGGCAATTAAGCTTTCTTGCTCAGGAGCAGTAAAAAGAGTAAGGTAATGATCTGATTCGTTATTAATATCCACAAAGCCCGGAGCAATAAAACTTCCTTCAGCATCAATCACCCGATCAACATCCTCTTTAATCGCGACGTCTTTGCTAATTGCTTTAATCTTCTCGTTTTCTATTAAAATATCTCCCGTCTTTTCGGGTTGAGTTGAACCATCTAAAATTATGCCGTTTCTAATTAAGGTTTTCATACTCTCTTTTCAATTATAACCTAAAAATTACAAGAATTAAAAACACCCGCTCAATTGAGCGGGTGTTTTTTGAGAACGATCTAGTATTTTCGAAAGTTATTGCCTCCGCGTCTATTTCTAAACTGGGATTGGCGCTTTCGATGACATTCGCGACAATAAATATTGCCACTGACGTCACCATTATCGTCTCGGCGAGGATCGAACGGCAATTCAGTAATTTCTGCGCCACATTCAGCGCAAATCCACTTCTCACCTTCTTTCGGATTGAACATCTGCCTTTCGCCTCCAAAGTTATTTCCTTGATCCACTGATTTTCGTTTTATTGACTTTCTGTTATTTTATTAAAAAATAACTCAATTAAATAAAACGTGTTCTTCGACCTTAAGATACCCTTTTATTATAATGAAAAATAATTAAAATGCAAGAGAAGGGATCAATAGAAATAAACTCAAAACTCAAAGCTCAAAACTGCAACTTAAAATCCTGAAACTATCCTCTTGTCATCCTGAGGGCAAAGCCCGAAGGATCCCATGCCAACTCTTTTTTCTGTCATCCTGAGGACGAAGTCCGAAGGATCCCATGCCAGCTAAGTGAGGGATTCTTCGCTAACGCTCAGAATGACACTTCCTCCTTTTGTCATCCTGAACGAAGTGAAGGATCCCATGCCAGCTAAGTGAGGGATTCTTCGCTAACGCTCAGAATGACGATAATAACTCAAAACTCAAAGTTCAAAACTCAAAGCCACAACTCAAAATCCTAAAACTATCCTTTTGCCATCCTGAAGACGCAGCTCTCTGTCTTGTCATCCTGAACGCAGTGAAGGATCTCTTGCCCAGTGATCAAAAGATTCTTCGCTGGCAGAATCGATTATTTTTAATTAGTTATTATCTTTAAATTTTTCCACCTTTTTTGTTGCGTTTGTTTTTTGGTGAGAATTCCTGTTTTGGCGCCGATGTGTTCAACGACCGAAGTCCCATTAGCACTGCCAACTTTAATGGCCTGCTCAATTTTTTCAGCATTAAAGAGGCTGCGATATTTATCTTTTTTAATTTTTCCTTTAGCGAATACAGAAACAAAACCAGAGCAAAAAGCATCGCCAGCGCCAGTACGATCCACTACCTTTTTTTCAGGATAAACTCCGGCTTGCCAAATCATTTTTCCATCAGAAACCGAAACGCCTTTTGGTCCTTTAGTCATTACCACCAAACCTTCAATCAATTCATCTAACCTTTGAAAAATCAATTTCTCCTTTTGATAAGGGATATCCGTAAGATATGATGCCTCTTCCTGATTAACTAAAAAAATATCAAAATATTTCAACAATTCTTTATGTTTTTTAAGATTTTCTAATTCGCCGCTGCCGGGATTGCTGGCTACAAAAATATTATTTTTATTTGCCCACAAAAGCGCTTGCTTTAAAAGATTAAAATTACCACCTAAAGAATCAAGATAAAGCCAGCGTGTTTTTATTTTTGACCACGGAATTTCTTTTTCTGAGATATTTTCACCCGCACCTTTGTAGCTTAAAATTGTCCGCTCTCCTGTTTTAGTAAGGAAAATGACTGAATAAGCCGTTGGTGTGGCCTTATCAATTTGAATCCATTGAGTGTTAATTTTTTCTGATTGGAGATTGCGAATAACTTCCTCACCACTCACATCTTTGCCTACGCGGCCAATACAGGCAGTTTTGAGGCCTTGCCGAGCAAAAGTCACAGCCGCATTGGTTCCGCCGCCACCGGTTGTAAAAATCACTTCTGGCACTTTGACTTTGCTGCCATAAGGCAAGGCAATCCCCTTACCTACTTTAAAACGTTTATCTTTAACAAAGACAAACGGAACGCCAATAAAAAATCCATCTCTTGTTGCTGAGCCAATAGAAAGAATGTCAAACATAACATAATTATACGAAATCAAAAATCAAAAGTCAAAAATCAAAAAGATAATAACTCAAAACTCAAAAGTCGAAACTCAAAACTGCAACTTAAAACGCAAAACCATTTATTTTGTCATCCTGAACGAAGTGAAGGATCCTATGCCAGCTAGCTGAGGGATTCTTCGCTGACGCTCAGAATGACACTTTCTCCTTTTGTCATCCTGAACGCAGTGAAGGATCTCATGCCAACCCCTTTTCCTGTCATCCTGAGGACGAAGTCCGAAGGATCTCTCAATATAGTAATGACTAATGACAAAGTAAGGCAGCGATGATTTTTCGAAGAAAAATCATCGCTGCCTTAATTAAACCATCGCTGCTTTCCTTAATTTTGAGATTGGAGATTTTAATTTTGCATTCGTTTAAATTTTTGACATTCTATAATTGGAATTTCATCAGACATTGAATCAATTAGAAATTGGACATTTACTTGCTCTCTTCATAGTGCCTTTTAATTTCTTCCGCTGACAAGGCTCGGTTATAAATACGAGGTTCATCTATGAGACCTCCAAAATAAGTTTGCGAAGAATTAAAATAATTACCTATTGTAACAGAGAGACTCGAACGTAATTTACCAGTAGAACCTCCATTAAAATTTTGCTGATTTTGAATCTCTGTATTAACAAATAATCTCATAACTGATCCATCCCATGTAGCAACAATATAATTCCACTGATTTAATTTAATGGCTCCGGATTTATAGTTTATATAACCACTTGCTGTACCGTCTTCTCCCACGAGATAAAAAGCTGCGCCGACATTGGTGTGTAAATGCAAAAGAAAAGCATAATTACTTCCTCCAAAAATATTTGTAGCAGTTTTTGTTGGAAAGACCCAAACTTCGGCTGTAAGTCCAGTAAATCCTCCGGTAATATTTTTATTTATAATTACATAATCATCACTTCCATCAAAACTTAAAGCACCGCCAACTTGGCCAGTGGTCCAAGTGGGGCCATTCATTAAAATGCCATTATTGTTATTGCCGCTTGAATCAGCGGCAATAGTACCGCTTCCCTCTTCAAACGACCAAGAACCAACAGGTTTTAAAGGTGAAATAAATAAATTATTTCCAACTTCATAGACATAAGGGTCTGGGCCGCCATCAGCTATGGTTTTAGAATCTTTACCGCCTTTAGGACCAAAGGTTTTGGATTCGGGATAAGCCGTAAAAATATATTGCCGCTGGGGATTGCAATAGAAAGTATAGTATAAGCTATCATTTAGACTATTTTTAGGATCAACTGGTAAAACGGTTACCTGTAAGCCAACTAAATTTTTAAAATTAAAAGGCAACCAGCCAGAACCATCAGCATTTCTAATGTTATCCCTACTCACCTGAGCCCAAGAAACACCAGCTGGCAGATTACTATTTGATAAAGGAGTTTCCGAAGGCAAAGAGGCATAAATTTTAGTACCATCACAATAACTGCTATTAAGCATTCCTTCGCTCCGCGCTAATTCCATAATCATTTGCAAATTGGACATATCGGTTAATCTTTGCGTATCCCGCGCTTTTTTGGTCATTTCATTGGGATTAATTGCTACTACCGTGACTGTCATCAAAACTGCAATAATGGCTATCGTAATAAGCATTTCAATTAAAGTAAAAGATTGGCTATTGTGAGAAAAAAGTTTATTGAAGCGCTGAGCAGACATATAGATACATTATAAACTCAAAACTCAAAATTCAAAAGTCAAAAATCAAAAAATAATAACTCAAAACTCAAAATGCAAAAAATAATAACTCAAAACTCAAAGCTCAAAACTCAAAGCCACAACTCAAAACCCTAAAACTAACCTTTTGTCATCCTGAGGGCGGAGCCCGAAGGATCTCTTACCCAGTAAGTGAGGGATTCTTCGCAAAGCTCAGAATGACCCCCTTTTTGTCATCCTGAACGAAGTGAAGGATCCCATGCCAAGTAATCGAGGGATTCTTCGCTAACGCTCAGAATGACAATGAAAAACTCAAAACTCAAAAGTCAAAGCTCAAAGCCACAACTCAAAACCCTAAAACTAACCTTTTGTCATCCTGAGGGCGCTCTCTCTTATTGTCATCCTGAACGAAGTGAAGGATCCCATGCCAAGTAATCGAGGGATTCTTCGCTAACGCTCAGAATGACAAGAAAAAAGTGCTCAGAATGACGATAGAAAAAATGCTCAGAATGACAAAACGCTTTTTAAACAACTACTTTCTACTAATAGTCCGTTTTGCTGCTTCTTTGATGGCATCTTTGCCCATACCGAAAGCTTCGATCAACTCATGGGGGTCGCCCGATTCGCCAAAACGATCTCTAACGCCGATAAATTCAATCGGTACGGGATAATTTTGGGCTAAAAGTTCGGCTACTGCCGAGCCCATTCCACCCATAATTTGATGGTCTTCCACTGTGACCACTGCACCGCATTGTTTTGCTGCCTCAATAATTGTTTGCTGATCCATTGGTTTTATCGTGTGATTGTTAATCACCATTGCTTCAATCCCCTCCTTAGTTAATTCTTCTGCTGCCAAAAGAGCATTATAAAGTAAAGGTCCGCAGCCAATAATCGCTACATCTTTTCCTTCACGAAAAATTAAAGCTTTGCCAATTTCAAAAGGAGTATCATCGGTAGTAATCACTGGTGTTTTTTCACGTTCAAACCTAAAATAAACAGGACCAACATAATGAGCGGCAGCGAGCGTTGCTTTTCTTGTTTCAATAGCATCGCAGGGCGCTATGACGACTAAATTCGGAAGGCAGCGCGTAATAGCAATATCTTCTAAAGCCTGATGCGTTGCTCCATCAGGTCCAACCGAAACGCCAGTGTGAGCGCCTGCGATTTTTACATTGGCATTAGAATAGCAAACACTAACGCGTAATTGATCCCAATTCCGACCCGGGGAAAAAACCGCATAACTGGAAACAAAAGGAATTTTGCCAGCCAAAGCCATTCCTGCGGCTAAGCCCATCATATTTTGTTCGGCAATGCCCACTTCAATAAAACGATCAGGGAACGCTTTTTGAAACATGGCGGAACGAGTGGAATCAGAAATATCCGCACAAAGGGCAATGATATTGGGATTTTCTTGACCAGCCAAAACCAAACCTTCCCCATATCCATCACGGGTTGGTTTTTGCTCGACGTCGGGTTTGAAAAGATTAGGATTAAGAATAGGCATACATTTTTATTTTAAACGACTGTAAAGGACTATAGTTATCAATTATTCTGCTTCGCTTTGGATTTTCCCTTGGAGAGTACGCAATTCTTTGAGGGCATTCATTGCTTCCTCTTGATTAGGTGCTTTTCCGTGCCATTCCGGCTTCCATTCCATAAAATCCACTCCCTTTCCCGGAATAGTATGACAAATAATCATCACCGGCTTTTCATAAATTGCCTTGGCATGTTCAATAGCATCAATAATGGCGGGAATATTATGACCATCAACTTCTAAAACACGCCAGCCAAAAGATTCGTATTTTTCTTTTAAAGGTTCAAGGGGCATCACATCTTCTGTAAATCCATCTATTTGGATGTTATTGCGATCCATCAAAAAAGTGAGATTATCTAATTTATGTTTACCAGCAAACATTGCTGCTTCCCAAGTTTGGCCTTCCTGTTGTTCACCATCGCCAGCAATGCAATAAACTTGCCATTTTTTATGATCCATTTTAGCCGCATAAGCCAAACCAACAGCTACTGAGGCGCCTTGAGCTAAAGGGCCAGAGCTGTTATCCACACCCGGCGCAGTTCCAACGTGAGGATGTCCCTGTAAACGACTTCCAAATTTTCTTAAAGTTTTTAGCTCTTCGACTGGAAAAAATCCCGCTCGAGCTAAAGCGGCATAGTGAATAGGACAAATATGACCATTTGATAAAATAACACGATCGCGATCTTCCCAATTGGGATTTTTTGGATCAACATTAAGAACGCCGCTAAAGTATAAGGCGGTAAAAACATCGGCCATTCCCAAAGGGCCCGCAGAATGCCCAGATTTTGCTTCTAAAAGCATATTGATGACGTCGCAACGTAATTGCGCCGCCATTTCATTTAATTCCTTAATTTTTTTATCTGTTAAGAGCATAACAATAACTCAAATCTCAAAACTCAAAAATCAAAACTTTAGGTTAAAACTTAAAACTTTTTTATCCTTCGGATATGCAATTCAAAATAATTAAATACGGCTTTAGAATTTAGAATTTTGAATTTTGAATATGAGATTTATTTTTTATATTTTTTCTAATTCTTTTATTTTTTCTTCGACCTTAGATAAATCAGAAAAAATATAAGAAGAAGAATTGATAATGTCAGCACCAGCACTTTTAATTAATGGCGCTGTTTCATTATTAACTCCCCCATCGACCTCAACAATTAATTGAGGGAATTTCTTCTTAATATTTCTGATTTTTTCTAAATTAGATAACTCAAAAGTTTGTCCAGCCGGACCAGCAGAAACAGCCAGAACTTGCACTAAATCGATTTTATCTGCATAAGGAATAATTGTTTCCCAAGGGGTTTTGCTTTCAATAGCTAAACCGAGTTCTTTTTGATATTTTTTGGTTAACTCGCGGATTTGATTAAAGGAGTCTTCGGTAATCGTTTCCAAATGCACTATGATTCTTCTCACGTTGGGAATTTTTAACCAATTTTCCACTATTTTTTCTGGTTCTAAGACCATTAGATGAATTTCAAAATTTAAGAATGGACTAAGCATTAATAAATCAGAAGGATTTTTCCAGGTAGTGTATGAGGTAAATTTACCGTCAGCAATATCAAATTGAATCCAATCAACCAGATTTTCAATTAACGCTACTTTCTTTTTTATCTCTTCAAAATTTTTTTCGTTAATCGTTGGGATCAGCTGCATTTTCTTTATCGGTAATTTGTTTTAAACGACGAACATAGCGCTCCTTGGGAAGAAAGTCGGTGGTGAGCCAAATGCGAATAATTTTTTTGGCCAAAGAAAGAGAAACAGTATTAGCGCCCAAGCATAAAATATTAGAATCAAGATGCTCGCGCGATTGCTGGGCGACCTTTTTGCTTGTTACCAATACAGCCCGAATCCCTTTTATTTTATTAGCAGCAACACTCATTCCTAATCCATTAGCGCAAATTAGAATGCCGCGGGCTGATTGATCGCCTTCAGCTAAATCTTTTGCCACTCGTTCGGCTACGCGAAAAGCAAAAATAGGAAAATCATCCTGAGGATCTAATTGTAAATTGCCCAAGTCTTCAAATTTTAGATCAGAAGCAGTTAGGAACTCCTTTATTTTTTCTTTATATTTAAAACCAGCATGGTCTGCGCCTAAGTATAGCATACAAGACTATTATAGCACAAAAATAGGTTAAAGCCCAAAAGTTTTGAAGTCATCGAAAAAGTAAATTCACTCGATCAATAACTTTCGTGACGATTAACATGGAAGTTAATTGAAAAATCGAGGTTTTATAATTGTTTGCGGCGATTTTTCTTTTAGAAAAATCGCCGCAAACAAATCCTATTTTGAAATCCAAAATTTAAAAATGTCTACTCCTCCTCTGCTTTATAAAGAATGTACCCCGGATTTTCATAAACAACTGGGAAAGAGTTTCGGAAATACTCAAAATTTATTACCCAATCGTTCGCCGGATATCTTTCTATTAAAATGTAATCGGGCGAATATTTATTGATTAATTGATAAGCATCATCTGCTCCCTGATAAATTCTGGCCAAGTCTTTGTAGCGATCGCTATAATCAATACCATGTGACCAAAGCCAACCTCGATAACCCATTAGAATGCGTCTGCCAGCCAGTGATGAAATAGGGTTATTATGCTTATCCGTAGTGAGAAAAAGATCAGTTGGTTTGGTGTTTTTTTGAACAAAAGTGGCCAAGGCTTGATCAACTGGAGAATAAAGAACATATCGATTAGCCCGTTCCTTTTGGACAGCTAAAATTCCGGGTAAGAGTGTGATCAGTAATAAAACAAAAGCTATAATTTTATATCCCCAATTCTTTTTTCGGAAAAGATAATCAAAAAAGACAGCAATAATAATAGTTGAAAGGAAAAACCAGAGCATAAAAATTTTAGTATTATCGAATTCCCAAGGTTGAAAAATAAAAATATTGGCCAAAACGAAAATGCCTATTGAAGCACTGTAAAATGAAGTGATTTTCTTCTGATGATTTAATTGAAGTGCAATAATAAAACCAGCAATAATAAAAATGAGATAGAGACCGAGGTTTTTGAACCAGAAAAGCCAGAAAAAAGTTTCTTTTGCCATCCAGCCCCATTGCACTCTAAAAAATGACTTGTTACCAAAAGGGAAAAACCAGAGTGTTGGCCCTAAGGCCAATACCAATACCGGCAATGCACAAAGAAGCCAATCTTTAATTCTCAATTCATGATAAAAGATCCATTGAATCAAAAATAAGAATCCGCAAAAAATAACGAGGGCCAAAAAGAGATGAGTATGAACAGCCGGCATTAAACCGATGATTATACCCGCCCAGAGAAGATTCTTTGATTTTTTGGTTTCCCAATAATTCCATAAAAAATAAAGAGCTAAGCAAGCAAAAACTAATCCCAAAACAATGGTTCTTTGAGGTAAAAGAAAATCAGCAACTACATTGGAAAATTCGATTTGATGCTGAGACAAATGGGTATATTGGATAGACAAATTTTGGATAAAATGAACTAATGATTGGCCACTTTGAGCAAAATCTTTAAAAAAATAGTATAAGGCAAAAGTCGATCCGTTAAGAATGAATAAAAACGGCGTCAGAAAAGCCGCCACCCGCTTTTTCGTTATTTTTAAGACCAGTAAATAAATAAGTACAACGAGGGCCAAAAGCGCAATGAAGCTCGGCAAGATAATTGACCAGCGCAAATTAAGACCCACTTTCATTAAAAGAGATGAAAAATAATCCAAAGCAAAAGGATATCGCGTTTGTTCACCAAAATAAAGAGGGTCATTTTTTAAAACATCAATTAATCCCCTTTCTTTGAAATTAGTAATTAGCGTTAAATGATACGGCAAATCACCCCACGTTGAACCAGCGGAGTACAAGCTGCCATTAATTTCTAAAAGCGTATGGGAAGATAAAAGATCAAAAAAAAGCCAGCCAAAGAATAAAAGAAGAACGACTAATTCCCAATGAGATTTTAGATAAGAGAAAAATTGAGACATAAGATAAGGTCAAAACACAAAACTCAAAAGCCAAAACTACAAATAATAATAAGTCAAAACTCAAAGTTCAAAGCTCAAAACTGCAACTTAAAACCTTAAAACTATCCTTTTGTCATCCTGAGGGTGAAGCCCGAAGGATCTCTTGCCAGATAACCGAGGGATTCTTCGCTGACGCTCAGAATGACGCTTCTTCCTTTTGTCATCCTGAACGAAGTGAAGGATCTCTTGCCAGCTAAGTGAGGGATTCTTCGCTCACGCTCAGAATGACGATAAAAAATCAAAGATCAAAAATCAAATATATAACTTAAAACGCAAAACCATCTATTCTGTCATCCTGAACGAAGTGAAGGATCTAGTGCCAACTAGCTGAGGGATTCTTCGCTCACGCTCAGAATGACTCCCTCTTCTTGTCATCCTGAACGCAGTGAAGGATCCCTCAGCTATTTAATGATAGACTCTCTTTTGTATGGCATGGGATTCTTCGCAAGGCTCAGAATAACATATAAATGACTAATACTTCCAATGACCAAATGCCCAAAATTTATTTTTAGTCATTGGACATTCTGACATTAGACGTCGATTAGGAATGAGAAATTAGGCATTAGTCATTTTCTTTCATTTTACATTTTAAAATTTGAGATTTAAGATTTTTTCCGCGTGCTTTATTAAACTTGCTGCATAACCCCATTCATTATCATACCAAATAAGAATTTTTACCAAATCGCCATCAATGACTTTAGTAAATGACAAATCAGCAATGCTCGGATAAGAGTTGCCAATCAAATCAGTAGAAACTACCGGATCAGAAACAACAGTAAAAATACCTTCCCACCGAGGATTTTTAGCTGCCTCAGTAAAAATTTGATTAATTTCTTCTACGCTCGTTTTTTTCTGAGAAACAAAAGTGACGTCGGCCAAAGAAACTATTGGTACTGGCGTTCGAATCGAAATTC
>ENA-UOYA01005206-UOYA01005206.1-activated-sludge-metagenome-genome-assembly--contig:-NODE-5206-length-10421-cov-13.588269_pt1 | contig 10421 bp, 6 predicted proteins | sample MGYA00238163_ERZ764804 | MGnify/ENA primary metagenome ERZ764804 (study PRJEB28919, sample SAMN05720223) | activated sludge metagenome | isolation source: Anaerobic digester | place: Hong Kong...
AGGAAGATTTCATAGCCTTTTGCGATCTGTTAGGCTATCCACCTTCCAAGGTATTAGGTTGGCTGCACGGTGAGTTTTTACCTGAGGGGTCAGAAATTCTGAGCATTGCGGGGACACTCGGAATTGATGTTTACAGAGTATTAGATCGTCCGAAACCTGAGCCTGAGTTACTGAAACTATACAAGCAATTTTCACACTTACAAGGACAGGATCGCTCCAGGTTAGTGTTAGCCATTTTCGAGGTTGAAAGACTTCTAAAGGAAGGTAACATTTCAACCAGTTCTCCAGAGACAACAGAATTAATAAAGAATGTGTTTGAAAAATACGGATTAAACAAGTAATTACATCTTAAGTAAGTTTCATTAAACGACAAAACGCTCAAAAACAAACTAAAGGGCGTTTTTTCATTTCTCTTTTTCCTTGCGATGCTATAATAATCTCAAGCAACTGTGTTCAAACAAAATACTTGGGAGGCTCTGATGGACTCCGAATTCCTAACGGCAGAGGAAGTAGCTGAATATTTACGGCTCCCACTATCGACTGTTTATAAATTAGTGCAAGACAAGCGGTTACCTGGTTTTAAAGTTGGAAAACACTGGCGGTTTCGTAAAGATTCCTTCGAAAAATGGATCAAAGAACAAGAAGTTAAAAACGATCCAGCGAATGAAAAGTAAAGGATGCCCAAAAACCAATCATATGGAAATCAAGATTTATGCTGGCCAAATCTGGGAACAACGCTCTTCACGGGTATATTCGCCTGAGCTTTTAGGTTTGCTAGAATCTAAGGATACTTTGGTTATTCTTAAAAATGGAGAACCACCTTTTCATATTGTGATTGGCGTTCCGCATCAAACTGCTGTTGGAGTGACAAGAATTGCTGAAAATTGGACCAAGCCAAGTGGAAGGAACGGACGCGACTCTGATGAAAACGCCGCTTCATATGCATTAGCTGTTTTCTCAAAGTTGTGTGATCAAAAAATACCTTGTAAATTAGTCATCGCTGCTCATTCAACGGATCATGACCCTAATAAAGATGTGAACAGTCCTTATTGCAAGGAAGTGTTATCGGAGAAAACATACTTGCTCTTAGAATGTCACGGTGCGGGCGATAAACGAAAGCAAGATATCGAAATTTCAGCGGGGAACAATTCGCTAGGCAACGCATTAGATTTTGGTCGTCAATTGGCTACAAAGCTGAATTATCAATATCCCTTATCTGCTCAAATTGAGGCAGGCTTGAATAAAGCTAAAAGTATCTCAAAAGATATGGAAATTGATACTACTCTGGTGCTTCCGGCATTAGAGACCACCTCCTTAATAGAAGCAGGAAAAAGGGAAATCGCTGCTTTACATCTTGAAGCCAAACCCAGGTTTCGAATTTCGGAAAATGATGATTCTATATCCGCAGATGGATTGATTTTAGGAAATGCAATAGCTGAAGTAATCCTCTTAAAGGGAAATTTATGAAACTTCAATTTACAAATGGTTACCGTCCTCGCTTTGACCATATATCACGGATTCTTCAATATCTTCTCACTCAAGGTGACAAGAAAAAAATCTCTCGGCAGGAGATTGTCTCAGCTTTAGGCATTCCCGAAAATCAAGTTGAGAACTTAACCAGCATGATGACCGGTTTTGGGCTAGTGCGTCCCAGAATAACTACTCTTACTCCTTTCGGGAGAGCTGTCATAAAATCCGATCCGTACTTTGAAAAAATCGAAACCCTTTGGATTCTTCACTTCGTCGTATCCAGTAATCCAGAATGGGTCGTTTGGTATCGCGTCATTAACACGGTGCTTTCATCCCAGGATCATTATTCGGTAGAGCAAGTTAGCAATCGATACTTCTCAGATCTTGCCATTCATTTTTCTGAGAGGACGGTTTCCGAAAAACTACCCAAAGAAGTTGGAGCAGTTTTCGCTGCTTATTCACGTAGCGAGTTGTTACATTTGGGAATTCTTGAGGTAGAAGGTACTGGCAATTTTATAAAATCCAACCCTGTCGAGATTCCAGACCTAGCGTTTCTTTTCTGTTTATTATATTATCGGGATGAGTATTCACCTGGATCTTCAGCCATCAATACAGAGGATGCTTGCCTGGCAGAATACAGTCCGGGTAGGGTACTTAATTTACCGGAACACCAAGTCAGAACCATTTTGGGTAATTTACATAATGCGGGATTAGTTCGGTTAGAAAAACTAGCTAATCTCGATCAAGTGCGTATATCTGATTCGATGACGCAAGAATCTGTTTTAGAACGGATTTATGGGGGGAATAATGCCAATTAATGTATTTGATGCCTTAACCAGTCTTGAACAAGAACGCTACCGGGCTGTAATTTTACATGCAGTTCCAGAAAAAAGCCCATCTATGACCCACTTTTGCCAAAAGGTTTGTAAACAAACTAATGGGAAATATTTGGATTTATTGGAATTTTTTATCCAGTCTCCAAATCTTAGCGAGAATATTGACAGTTTCAGTCCAGAAAAATTAAGAGGACTGTTAATTGATCAGAGTAAAGGCCAATCATTACTTGTGATTGATCGCGTTGACTTTCTTCTGGATACTTGGCGCAAATCAGAGCGGCAGGACTTTTTCAGATTCATCAAAAATCAATGGGATAGTTACAAAGATGGAATGAAAGCCAAACTCATAGTTGTGCTGCAAACATCGCAAGAAATTGAGTCGTTAAAAATACTTGATTCGCAAGGCCAAAGCCGCATATTCCGGTTGAATGATTTCAACGACATTGGATAAGGGAGTTACTTTGCTATGACAAAAATTCGAGACATCGTCCAAATTAACAGCGGTTATACAAGCTATGTCGATCTATATGAAGAGTACTACGATTTTGTAAAAAATCGCGGAAGGATGGAACGATACAAACCCATCGCAGCTCATCGGCAGGTCTTTGAAAAAATCGCGAACGCACTCAATCCTTTGGATCGTCGGTTCTATTTTCTGTCTGGCAGCTATGGCACGGGTAAATCACATTTATTGTTAATGATGGCAAATTACTTTGCCAGTCCAAGCGATCTCCCTGAAATTGAAGCATTTTTCAGGAATTATGAAACAGCCCAGAGTGAAGTCCTATTAAAGCCAGGAGAAGCCCTCAAAGAAAGAAAAGCTGTTTCACTAAAAGAAGCCCGTAAATCGGGGCGTTTTCTGGTCGCCCTTTGCCGCTATAGCCTGAACCTGGACTTTGAAGGTGCAGTATTGAGGGCACTGGAAGAGGCTTTACAGAAGGATGAATCCCATATCCTTGTAGACAGTCACTATCGAGAAGCCTTACGAAGGATCAAAGATTGGCAATCCCGCCGCAACGAGACGCGCTTTTACTCAGATCTTGAAGCGGCAATCAGCCGATTATTCCCAGATTGGACTGTCAATGATCTGATCGACGGGCTGGAAAAATATGATGAACAAGCTCTAATAGCATTTAAGAGCTGCTTCCAGTCAGTCACCGATTCAGAGTTCACATATAAGAAGGATAATCTTCGTGACATTATTTCGGATTTCTTAAAAAACCCAGAATTCAAGGAACGTTATAAAGGGATCGTTTTTCTTTATGACGAATTTGGTGCTGCGATTGATGCAAACCTTGTGAATTACACGACTTTGCTTGATTTCGCTCAATACTGCGCGAATTCCACCCTTGAAAAAGGTGGGACAGTTATTTTTATTGGAACCGGGCACAAAGCTTTTCGTAATCACGGACAAATCGGAGATCTCAACGCAGAGACTCTAGAAGCTCGCGTTACTGAAATTGGTCTGCAAACGCAAGGGATGGAAGATATTATTGCCGCGATTGTTCAACCCAAGAAAGATTCCCCTGAATGGATACAGCAAATCCAATCTCAGTCCGGAAAATTCACCTGGTTCTCCAGTGAATGTAATCGGCTGCATTTGTTCAATTGGCTGCCAGCGCCAAAGATCAAGAACAATATCATACAGAACATTTACCCCATGCACCCGCTGGCTACCTTTGCCCTGCTTCGGCTAGCTGGAGAGGCGGGGTCAGATAACCGCTCGGTGTTTAAATTCTTTGCGCCAGAGTTTGACACTGGCGAGGGAGGATGGGTCAACGTTCAACCATATTCCTACCCATGGTTCATAGAGAATCACGATGTTATTGAACAAGGAAAACCGATTCTCTACACCGCAGACCTTCTTGTGGATTATTTCAAAGATAGTCTTAAGGCAAGCAACAGCCGTCTGGTTGACCGTGTAAAGAATGCCGTCATCAATTACGAAGCGACCCTGCGTGAATTAAATACATACTTAGCCCGAAAATCGCAACAGCAGTTATTTGAAGAAGCGGATGAACTGATGCTCCGCATCATTAAAGTGTTGCTCGTTAACGAGATCGCCAGTACCCAAGATGTCCCCATTGCAAATACTGTTCAAAATATTGAGTTTGCTTTGGATTATGTTGCCCCTAATGAGAAGACCCAGGTCGAAGATCGCCTGAAGTTATTATGTGATGCCGGAATTTTATTCAACAACCACGGGGTGTATGAATTAGTTCGTGGCGACCGGAAAGATGTGCAACGGCTTGTGGATCAATTTAAAGCCAATCCAGATAACCGCCCGACCAACCTGCTTCAAAATTTTTTGGAGTTGAGTCCACTCCGAGGAGATGAAGTTTACCTCGAAGCAAAAGATTACAATGCTTCATTCAGTGAGGATAAACGGTTAAAAGTTCAATTTGTCACCCCAGCGATGCTCACAGAGAAAAGAAACGTGAACGGCAATCCTGTATCTTTCTTCACTGCTCTGGAGCATGAACGCCTGCAAACAGCCGGGGTAACGAACGGTTATGAAGGGGTCGCTGTCTATGTTTTCTGTGAAAACGAAAACGACATCGACGTTGCGAAAAAAGCTGTTGCTCAGAATAATCAGCCGCGTGTTTGCGTTGCAATACCCCGTAATCCAATGAGCGTTTACGATGCGATTTTTACTCTCAATGCACTTGACAGCGACTGGTTTAAGAAACAATCTCAGAACTTCAGCCCATATGAAAAAGCGGAGGAGAAGAAGATCCGCGATGAGGCAATCAAGGTTCTAACCGAAGCAAAAGCAGGCTATTTTTCCAATGCCAAAATGTATTGGTTTGGAATTAATGGTGTGGAAATTCCTGTCCAGGAAAGCAAACGCCATGATGCCGCGAATAGGATGATCCAGGAGCTTTATGGGAGTAAACGCAATACATTTGGCCATAACGAGTTTAATAAGGCACATATCAACTTATCGGGTCAAGTTCGTGCCATATTCAAGGAAGCCGGGGATATTCTTTGCGATTTCTCGCAGCCCATCCGGGTGAATTGGTCCTGGCCAGATAACCGCGGTGGGACGAAGTATCTACGCAAATGCTTTGTAGATCACCAGGCTCTGCGTGTATTAACCATTGAAGGAGATACCCGCTATTTAGAGGCTGAAAAAGATATTAATAAATTCCGGACCGCTCTACCAGCATACGCCAAACTTCTGGAAGATTTAGCGGCGCTGGAAGGAAAAGGACCGGCAAATCTACTGCAATTCCTCCAGCCGTTGTTTGAGGATTACGGTCAAGGTGAAATTGCAGTTACTTTGTTCCTGTTATTAGCCCGACGGTTTTATGGCGACAGCTTGCGATTTAAACGCGAGCCCAATAACCTGACAGATATTCAATTTACCAGTACCGACGACATGCTTGACCTGGTTCAGGGGCAATATCCCTCCGCGGTGATTATTTTTGAACCAGTGAGCGCCGAGGATCAGACCTGTTTTGCGAAAATCACGCAAATTTTCACCAATCAACCCGCACCAGCAGGTAAGGTTTACACGATTGGGGAAGCCTATCAAGCAGCAGTCAATTGGTGGGATAACCTTTCGATCATTGCCCGTTCCCTCGGTTTTTACTCAGGAGATGACAAATCCCTGGCAGAGATATTCAGCCAGGCAAAAACCAAAGATCCCTTCCGTTTCATCAAGTATGATTTGATGGAAATGCTCGGTCAAGTGCCAGGTGAAACCCTAACGCCGGCAAATATCACTCACATCGAGGTTTACCTGAAGGCTTTTAAGGCGACTGCGGAAGCCATTCAAGCCAGTGTTGAAGACCAGATATTAGCCCAGGTAGCGGATATCTTTGGAGCGCCTTCCCACCTTGACGTTGATATCCAGGAGGCGTTTAAAAATTGGTACAACGGATTGAGCAGCACGCAAAAAGACCCGCTCGGTACGTACCACAACAATGACAGCAAGCCGTTGGTGAAGTTTACCGCGTATGCCAACATCCGCGAGCTGTTGTTCAAGACGTTACCGGAAGCGTATTCGCTGGGGAGAGTGGATACCTGGATGTCTAACTTCGTTTTGACGTTGGTTCAACGCATTCAAAGTGGAAAAAACCATATCGAAACCAATGCGCCGCAAATCAGCCAGCTGAAAGTGGAGTTTACAAACGACCTATCCCAACATGGCAACCAGGTCACCTATCAGGGTGAACTCCTACTGCACGCCGACACCGAGGACGGCCAGGGAATTATTTATTACACAGAAGATGGCTCCGATCCCACAACCAGCAAGCAGCGGCAAAAATTGACCCCTGGGGACACTTTGACGATCAAGGGCAACCGCAAAGTCAAGCTGGTGGTTGCGGATGAAAAAGGGAATTACACCGCAGTCAGAACAGTTGAAGCAATTGACGAACTGGAGAAACATAAGATCGTGCGGCCAGCGCAGAAAACTGCCTTCGACGAAACGATCACTTTCGTTTTTCCGAAGAACAAAGAAGCAGCCAGAATTACCATTCTGTCTTTGCTTTCGGAATTGGCAGAATCGGGACTCTATGCTGATAACGAATTGCGCCAGGCTGTTCTTCGCGCTTTAGATGAGATTGAAAAATAAGCGATATCCTGGGTGGGTATCGGTCAATAAGGATGAAACAACATGCCCGTGTATTACCACAACGAAATGCTCTTCTCTGAAATTTACCTCGAAGAAATTACCCGCCAGACCGAGAACGCTGACGTCCTGGCATCCTTGAAGGTTTTGGGAGAATACCGGGAATATGCCGATACCCACAACCTAAAATCCTGGAAAGAGTCCTATGTGCACGAGGTGCTGTCAGCGTTGGGATTTTTCACCCAATCGACCCCCACGCCTTCATCGGGCAGCGGTTTCGAGCGTGACCCCATCACCTATCTGTTTCCGATGGGGAGCGCCGGCACAGAGAAACCCCTTTCGTTGTGCTATGTTCTTTTGCCGGAAGAAAACCTGGATAACACGACCATCGGGAGAAACTGGGCGGAGAAGATTATCCGCGCCCTACGCCAGCATAACCTGCAGTGGGGCTTACTGACCAACGGCAAGCAGTGGCGCATTTATCATCAAGAGGAGCCCACACCCTACGAAACCTACCTGGAAGTTGATCTCGAAGCCATCCTGGCGGATAAAGCCAAAGAGGCTTATCAGATCTTCTACAAATTCATGAAGGCTGAGAATTTTGCGGTGCATGAAGATGGCAAGTGCCAGTTTGACCGCTTCAAGAAAGAATCTCAGGACAAAATTGATTACATCGAAAAAGAGCTGGCCAATGCCCTCAAACAGCGCGAAGAGGGCGGAAAGGGTGTGCTTTCCGATCTCTGCATGGGCTATGTGGAAGAACTGCGCTTCCGCAAGGAAGGCAACCTGGACGATGAGGAGCTGCGCAAGAAGATCTATCACGGGGCTATGCTGTACATGTTCCGGCTGCTCTTTTTGTTTTATGCCGATGCGCGCCGGCTGCTGAGCGATGAAAACCACGATTTGTTGACAAAAGTGGAAAGCGAATGCCGCACGCGCCATGATGGGAATGCTTCGAGCGATCTAAATTTCCCCATCTGGGACAGTTTGGAACACATTTTTGTGGATATTGACCAGACCTACAACGGCGGCCTGTTCAGCCCGCAGGAAAGCGAGTTTACCCGCTTTCTTTCTGACACCCGCATTGGGGATGCCTACCTGGTCAATGTTATTTTCAACCTGACCACCTACCGAGAGAAGAACGGCCAGGAAAAACCGATCAGCTACCGCGATATGAGCGTGCGCCACCTGGGGACGCTTTATGAAGGGCTGTTGGAGCATAAGCTGTTCATTGCCAGAGAAGATACAGAAGTAAAAGTTACCAAAGGAAAAATTCAATTCATTCCAGCTTCGCAGGGCGGCAGGCTGATGGTGGGGCATACGATCAAGTCGGGTGAAGTCTATTTCGCCGGCGATCCCAGCGAGCGGAAATCTACCGGCTCGTACTACACACCGGAATACATTGTCGATTACATCGTGCGTAATACGGTGGGAGAGAAACTTAAGGAACTGAAAGATGCTTTCCTGAAGGAACAGCGCGCGAACCTTGAAGCATCTATCCATGCGATCAATGAAGATGAACGCAATGCCTTAATCACCCTATTGGAAGAAAATGCCCTTACCTTTGTGCGTGAAAAAGTCCTCGATCTGTCGGTCCTCGATCCGGCGATGGGCAGCGGGCATTTTCTGGTCAACGCCGCGAACTTGATTGCCAACTTCATCACCGAAATTCTGAATGAGATTCCTATTCAAGGCAACCTGGAAAGCGGCACGGGTTACTGGCGGCGCTGGGTGGTGGAAAATTGCATTTATGGTGTGGATCTCAATCCTCTCGCGGTGGAACTTGCCAAACTTTCCATTTGGATTCTCTCGATGGCGAAGGATCAGCCGCTTTCTTTCTTGAACCACCATCTCAAATGCGGAAATAGCCTGGTGGGTGCGAAACTAGAGGAAATTGGAAATCACCCGTTCTCAACCGTCAAAAAGGAGCCACGTCAGCTTCATTTCTTTGAAAGAGACCCGGATTTCAAAGCCGCGGTGGAAGCCGTCATATTAAAAAGCCGCCAAATCGCCGGAAAAGCCTCTACAAGTCTTGAAGATGTACGAGAAAAGAAAGAATGGTTAGAGGAAATTGATCAGATTTTAGAAGGTTATAAGGCAATTTGTGATGTGCACACCAGCCTGTATTTCGGAAACGCGCTGGACGAAGCGGTTTACCAGCGCATGGTCGAGCAAAGGGATTTCAATCTGGCACAGTCATTGAATATACCTAACTCGTATTTCCATTGGGAATTGGAGTTCCCAGAAATATGTCTCTCGCGAGGCGGTTTCACCTGCATCACCTGTAACCCGCCGTATGATACCTTCAAGGAGAATGGTTACTTCAAAAAAGAAACAGCTGCAGGCACCGGTAATTTGTTTGGGCACTTTATCGCGAAAGCGGTGTCGCTAAACGTTGATCGAGGAGCGATTGGTTTTATTGTGCCGCTGTCCTTTGCCTGCGGTTCCAGTTATGAGAATGTTCGCCAAACCGTTTATCGGAATTATCACTCCCTTTATACCAGTCATTATTCTATACGACCCAACGCATTATTTGAAGGCGTCTCACAGAGGGTAACTATTTTTATTGCGCAGGCTAATGAATCAACATCTGCCTGCCAGTTGTATTCTTCCAGGTTATGGCGATGGAAGAAGGAAGATCAAGAGCGTGTTGTGCGTGATCCGGGGCTTGTTTTCGTTGATCGCATTCAGAGCGGCCTTATTCCAAAGGTGGGCTCTGAAATTGGTGCTGAGATTTATCGAAAAATCACAAAAGCACCAAAAAGAATGGATGACTTGTTTGTAGCAAGTACCTCTCGTGACTATGTCAGCTATTTTCATAATATTGCCCGGTACTGGATCAAAGCCTATGACTTTTTGCCCTATTTTAAGCGCGAAAAAGATGCCTCGCCTGCAACATCAACAAAGTTGAAAACGCTCTATTTTGAAAATGAATTTGATAAAAATCTATTTTTATTACTTGTAAATTCTTCGCTTTTCTATTATTGGTGGATTGCTCAAGGCGACGAATTTGATGTTTTAATCTCTGAAATCAGCGAGTTTGGCATACACGGCTATGAGACCTTCCGGCAAAATCAACGGACGGTTGCGACTTTGGTCAAGGAATTAATGGACGACTATCAAAGGAATTCAATCATCAAAAGCACTGCCCTGGGCGGCGCCAGAGCATTCTATCAAGAGTTCTATCCGCGTAAAAGCCGACAGATCATCAACCGCATGGATGACTTCATCGCCCCAATCTACGGGCTTACCGAAGAGCAGAACCGCTTCTTGCAAGAATATGATCTGGTCTGGCGCACTGATGAAGAAAAAGAAGAATGAAATGAATCCTGAGACGATTGCCTATTGGTTCTTCCGTCTGAACGGGTGCGCGACCATCACTAACTTTGTGGTTCACCCCGACCGGCGCGGTTCGCAGCGCACCGATGTGGATGTGCTGGCGGTGCGTTTCCCATACTGGCATGAAATCCTGACTTTTATCTTTGATCGTTTGACCAGATATCAGGCTCAAAAGGCGCACCACGGGCAGTGGGACA
>ENA-UOYA01005209-UOYA01005209.1-activated-sludge-metagenome-genome-assembly--contig:-NODE-5209-length-10420-cov-5.013603_pt1 | contig 10420 bp, 11 predicted proteins | sample MGYA00238163_ERZ764804 | MGnify/ENA primary metagenome ERZ764804 (study PRJEB28919, sample SAMN05720223) | activated sludge metagenome | isolation source: Anaerobic digester | place: Hong Kong...
CGCACCGTGCCACTCATGGCATTGGCTTCGCGGCTGTCATTGGCGGGCACGACACTCAAAGAGCCAGCCTCGTTTTTAATAGAAACCAAGGGGTTGAGTTGGAGCGACAATGTGCCGCCCGCACCCTTGACCGTTACAGCGCCAGCAGACTGCGCAAACTCTACGCCAGCTGGAATCGCTACTGCAGCTTTACCTACACGGGACATCTCTACTCTCCTTCCCGCTTAAGCGACATAACACAGAACTTCGCCACCCACGCCTGTTGCGCGAGCTTTGCGATCCGTCATCACGCCCTTGGGCGTGGTAACGATGGCAACTCCCAAGCCATTCATGACTTGAGGAATATCGTGACGACCTTTGTACACGCGCAAGCCTGGGCGGCTCACGCGCTCGATGCGCTCAATCACGGGGCGACCCGCATAGTATTTCAAGGCGATTTCCAAAGAGGATTTTCCCTCTTCGGTCTTCACTTGAAACCCATCGATATAGCCTTCGTCTTTGAGAACTTGGGCAATAGCCACCTTCACTTTAGAAGAAGGAACGCTCACCGTTTCTTTCGCCACCATCTGCGCATTGCGAATGCGCGTCAGCAGATCAGCGATTGGATCACTCATGCTCATCTTGCTTCACTCCTTACCAGCTGGCTTTGATAACGCCAGGGATGCGGCCATCAAAGGCCATCTCACGGACTTTGATACGGCCCAAACCAAATTGACGGAAGGTGCCACGAGGGCGACCCGTCACTTCGCAACGCGCACGCAAACGCGTGGGATTGGCATTGCGAGGCAATTTTTGCAGCGCGTAGCGAGCCGCCATGCGCTCGTCTTCCGACTTGCTGGCATCGGCAACGATGGCCTGCAGTTCGGCATATTTTTTGGCGAACTTGGCAACGAGTTTTTCTCGTTTGAGTTCGCGCTGAATCAATGCTTGTTTAGCCATGTTGCACTCTTAGTTTTTGAAGGGGAAACGGAAGGCTTGCAGCAGCGCTTTAGCCTCTTCGTCGGTCTTGGCCGTGGTGGTGATGCTGATGTTCAGGCCACGCAGCGCATCCACTTTGTCGTATTCGATTTCGGGGAAAATGATTTGCTCTTTCACGCCGATGTTGTAGTTGCCACGGCCATCGAATGAACGACCAGAAATCCCCCGAAAATCGCGCACGCGCGGCAGCGAGATATTGACGAAACGATCCAAAAATTCATACATGCGCACACCGCGCAGCGTGACCATGCAGCCAATGGCTTGCTGTTCACGGATTTTGAAGCCCGCGATGGCCTTCTTGGCCTTGGTTACCACGGGCTTTTGGCCAGCGATTTTGGTCAAGTCAGAAACCGCATGGTCCATGACTTTTTTATCGGCAACCGCTTCACTCACGCCCATATTCAGGGTGATTTTGGTGATGCGGGGCACTTCCATCGTTGATTTGTAGCCGAATTTTTGCGTCAATTCGGCAGCGATTTTTTCGCGGTATTGTTGTTGCAAGCGAGACATCTTTTACCCCTTACGCAACTTTGATTTCGGCGCCGCTCGACTTGAAAACGCGCACGCGTTTTCCGCCTTCGAGCTGCTTGATCCCAACGCGATCAGCTTTGCCAGCCGACGCATTGAAAATAGCCACATTAGATTGATGGATGGGCATTTCTTTAGAAATGATGCCGCCCTCTTCGTTTTTCATGGGGTTGGGCTTGGTGTGTTTTTTCACCACATTCACCCCCTCAACCACCACATGATCCGCACCTGTGCGCAGCGCGATTTTGCCGCGCTTGCCTTTATCGCGACCCGCGATCACGATGACTTCATCGCCTTTGATGAGCTTGTTCATCTCAACACTCCTTACAGCACTTCAGGCGCCAGCGACACGATCTTCATGAAGCGCTCGGTGCGCAATTCACGCGTGACGGGGCCAAAAATACGCGTTCCGATGGGCTCGAGCTTGGCATTGAGCAACACCGCCGCATTGCCATCAAATTTCACCAAAGACCCATCTGGGCGGCGAATACCTTTGGCCGTGCGCACGACAACCGCGCTATAGACATCGCCTTTTTTGACGCGCGAACGAGGCGCCGCCTCTTTCACGCTGACTTTGATGATGTCGCCAACAGAAGCGTAGCGACGCTTAGAGCCGCCGAGCACTTTGATGCACAAAAGCGATTTGGCACCCGTGTTGTCAGCAACCTCGAGTCGAGATTCAGTCTGGATCATGTTTTTTACTTTCCAACTTATCCGATCTGGCGCCTGCGCAACCCGATCCGATAGTCTTGGCCTCGCAACAACCCCGAGCCGTAACCGGGAGCTGCCATTGAGAGAAATACGATACCCCAAAGCAACCATTAGCGATGGGGAAGGCGGATTCTACACCATTTTTTCGGCTTTCCGCAAGCGCCTTGAATTTTCTTCGCTCGCGCGCTTCAGGAAAGCCATGCAAAAGCGAAGACAATAGCGCCTTCGATTTTCTCGCGCCCCAAAGAGGGCCGCCTCCTTCATGAGCTCCACCCTCCACAAGACATCACTTTCTGCCCTGACACTCGGCGCCCTGGGTGTGGTGTACGGCGACATTGGCACCAGCGTACTCTACACCATGCAAACGATTTTGAGCATGGGCCATGTCACCATCAACCCTGACAATATTTACGGCTTGCTTTCCCTGTTGTTTTGGACGCTGACTTTGGTGGTTACGGTGAAATATGTCACCTTGCTGCTGCGCGCCGACAACAAGGGCGAGGGCGGCATGATTGCTCTGCTGGTCATGGCCGTGCACGCCGCCAGCAATAATCCAAAGCGCCAGCGCTGGCTTCTGCTCATGGGTATTTTTGGCGCAGGTTTGTTTTATGGCGATGGGGTGATTACGCCCGCCATCACGGTGCTGGGCGCCATGGAGGGGCTGACCGTGATCTCCAAGGACTTTAGCGAATATGTGATCCCGCTGACCTTGGGCGTGATCTTGGGCTTGTTTTTGATTCAGCGCCACGGCACGGCCGGCATCGGCAAGTGGTTTGGCCCCGTGATGCTGTTTTGGTTCGCCGTGATCGGCCTTTTGGGCGTGTGGCATGTGGCACAAAACCCCGCCGTGCTGCTTGCCGTCAGCCCGCATTACGGCATTGCCTTCATTCGCCAAGATCCTGCGATTGCCTTCATCTTGCTAGGTGCCGTAGTGCTGTGCGTGACGGGCGGCGAAGCGCTATACGCCGACATGGGGCATTTTGGCAAAACCCCCATCCGCGTGGCGTGGTTCAGTGTGGTCATGCCCAGCTTGCTTTTTAATTATTTTGGGCAAGGCGCTTTGCTCTTGGCCAATCCGGCCGCCAAAGAAAATCCTTTCTTCATGATGCTGCCTGCCCACTGGGGCAACGCCCCCATGTACGCCATGGTGGTATTGGCTACGGTGGCGGCCATCATCGCCTCGCAAGCGCTGATTACGGGCGCTTACAGCATCACCAAACAGGTGATTCAGCTGGGCTATTTGCCGCGCATGCGCATCATCTACACCAATGTGAAAGAGCTGGGGCAAATCTATATGCCCTTTATCAATTGGGCTTTGTTTGGCGCCATTGTGTTGGCCATTATGGTGTTTCAAAGCTCCGATCGCTTGGCCGCAGCCTACGGCATTGCCGTCACCACGGTGATGATGATCACCACGATTTTGAGCTACTTCGTGGTGCGTTATTCGTGGAAGTATTCTGCTCTCGTGGCCTTCACGACAGCCGCCCTTTTCTTTTGGATCGACTTTGCGTTTTGGTCGTCCAATTTGCTCAAATTTTTCCACGGCGGTTGGTTCCCCATTGCCATCGGCGCTTTCACCTTCACCCTCATGATCACTTGGAAAGAGGGCCGGCGTTTGCTCTCCGAGGCGCATAAGCAGCAGGCCATTCCGCTGCGCGGCTTCCTCGATGGCGTGTTCTCGCACCCGCCCCAGCGCGTTGAAGGCATGGCGGTTTTCCTCTGCCCCGAAGACGATATCGCCCCCAGCGCCCTGCTGCACAACCTCAAACACAATAAAGTGCTGCACGAAGTCAATTTATTCGTGCAAGTGCGCTACCACGAAACGCCTTGGATTGGCCTGGCCAAACGCACCCAAATCGAGGCGTTGGGGCACGATTGCTGGCAAATCACCCTCAACTACGGCTTTAAAAACGAAGTGGATTTGCCCGATGCGCTCGCGCAAATCAAGGGCCATGGCTTTGATTTCAACCCCATGCAAACCAGCTACTTCCTCTCGCGCGAAGTGGTGGTGCCTACCCCGGGCAAGGGCATGGTGCGTTGGCGCGAAAAACTGTTTGCCTATATGTACCACAACGCCTCGACCGCCGCCGAGTTTCTGCACCTGCCCAGCAATGCGGTGGTGGAATTGGGCAGCAAGGTCGAAATTTAAAGCCATTTCGCTGTTTTAGGCCGAAAAACCTGCCTGAGCAGCTTCTTTTTTGATAGCGACGCCATAATGAACACCCCCACGAATGCCCTGCACACCAGCACCCTGACCAGCCTGCCCCTGCTTGCCCGTGGCAAGGTGCGCGACAACTACGCCGTCGGCAGCGATCGCATCCTCATGATCGCCTCGGACCGCCTGAGCGCCTTCGATGTCATCATGGACCAGCCCATCACGGGCAAAGGCATCATCTTGACGCAAATGGCGCTGTTTTGGTTTGAGAAATTAAAAGGCATTTGCCCCAACCATTTGACGGGTGATGCGCCTGAGAGCGTAGTGACTGAGGCCGAAAAACCGCAAGTGGCGGGCGGCCGCTCGATGCTCGTCAAACGCTTGAAACCCATCCCCGTCGAAGCCGTGGTGCGCGGCTATTTGGCTGGCAGCGGCTGGGCCGAATACCAAAAGAGCCAAAGCGTCTGCGGCGTGCCCCTGCCTGCGGGTTTGCGCAATGCCGCCAAGCTGCCCGAGCCGATTTTTACCCCCGCGGCCAAGGCCGAAGTGGGCGAGCACGACGAGAACATCAGCTTTGACAAAATGGTGGCCATGATAGGCCAAGACTTGGCCGAGCAAATCAAGGCCACCAGCATTGCCATTTACAAGGCCGCAGCTGATTACGCCGCCACGCGCGGCATCATCATTGCCGATACCAAATTTGAATTTGGCTTAGATGAAAACGGCACGCTCACTTTGATGGACGAGGTGCTGACGCCCGATTCATCCCGTTTTTGGCCAGCTGACAGCTATGCAGCCGCATTTGACGCTGGCAAAAATCCACCCAGCTTTGACAAGCAATTTTTGCGCGACTGGCTGGAAACCGCGCAGGTGAACGGCAAACCCTGGGGCAAGGTTGCGCCCCCGCCCACCCTGCCGCCCGAGGTGATAGCCGGCACCGTGGCCAAATACCAAGAGGCACTGGAGCGCTTAACCCACACTGGCTAAAGCGCAACGCCCCCCATCAACGCAAGGCTTGCGCAGGCTGCACGCGGCTGGCGCGCCAGCTGGGGTAGAGCGTGGCGACGAAGGACAGCACGAGCGAAATCGCTACGATGGGCACAATATCCTGCCGCTGCGGATCGCTGGGCATGCGCGTGATGATGTACACATCTTTGGGCAAAAAATGCGTGTGCAGCATATGTTCTAAGGCGGGCACCAGCACATCGATATTGCAAGCCACCAACAAGCCCAACCCCAAGCCCAGCCCTGTGCCCAGCACCCCCGCCCACGCGCCTTGCACCATGAACACGCCCATGATGCTGCTGGGGCTAGCGCCCAAGGTACGCAAAATAGCGATGTCGCTGGCTTTATCCGTCACGCTCATCACCAGCGTGCTCACCAAATTAAACGCCGCCACCGCCACGATCAGGGTCAGGATGATGAACATCATGCGCTTTTCTAATTGCACGGCAGCAAACCAAGTGCGGTTTTGCTGCGTCCAATCGCGCACCGCAAAACGATCGCCCAACGCCGCCTGCAATTGCGCCGCCACCTGCGGTGCTTGGTGCAAATCGGCCAACTGCACGCGCAGCCCCGCCGCACTGCGCGTCAAGCGCGCGGCATCTTGCAGATTCGTCAAGGCCAGAGTCGAGTCGTATTCATAATGCCCCGAATTCAACAAGCCCACCACCGTGAATTGCCGCAAGCGCGGCGCCACGCCAGCTGGGCTGACTTCACCGCTGGGCACGATCAAAGTCACGCTATCGCCCACCTCAGCCCCCAGCGCTTGCGCCAAATCACTGCCCAATACCACGCGGTAGCTCGCGGGTGTTAATTGCGCTAACGCCGCCTGCAGTTCGGGGTTGTTGTCTAAAACGGTAGAGACTTTTTCTTCTTGCCCCGACTCGATGCCGCGCACCAACACCCCGCGCATCGCGCTGCCGCGTGCCAGCAGAGCCTGCGCCGAAACGAAAGGTGCCCAAGCCTGCACTTGTTTGTTCTCGCGCAGCGTGCGCATCACGCTCTCGTCAAAACTCGCGTCGCCTTGCGCATAAATTTCGATGTGCGACACCACGGAAAGCATGCGGTCGCGCACTTCTTTTTGAAAGCCATTCATCACCGACAAAACGATGATGAGCGCCGCCACCCCCAGCGCAATGCCCAGCATGGATACGCCCGAGATAAAGGAGATGAACCCATTGCCACGCCCGCGCCGCCCCACGCGGGCGTAACGCCAGCCCAAAATCCACTCAAAGCGTTGAAAAAATATTTGCATAAGCTCGCATCTTAAAGGCAAGCCCTAGGGCGCGAATCTTCTGCACCCTCTATCCCTTAGGCGGAGGCCGCGTCCATCATGCCACTATGCCCTCATCCTCCGCATCGGCCATCGATTCGAACGCACTGTGCTGCAAATCCACGATATTCGGATTGGGGTGGTAACCACTGACCAAGGCCGCCAAGCTTTGGTACAAGGCCTGTACTTGATTGGCTTTGGCCTGCAGGCGCAAAGCTTCTAACTGCGGCAGCAGCTGCGCCCAAGGCAAAAAGTTTTCATGCGCCATCATGATGCGCGGGTGCGTCGTGGGCTTGGGGTCTTCGCCGATGAGCAGCTCTTCATACAGCTTCTCCCCTGGGCGCAACCCCGTGATTTTGATTTCAATATCCCCATCGGGCGCAGCCTCATCCTTCACGCGCAAACCCGAGAGCTCGATCAAGCGCCGCGCCAAATCGTAAATGCGCACCGATTCGCCCATATCCAGCACAAAGACCTCGCCCCCATCGGCCATGGCAGCAGCCTGAATCACCAACTGCGCGGCTTCGGGGATGGTCATGAAGTAGCGCGTGACATCGCGGTGCGTCAGCGTAATAGCCTCGCCATTTTGAATTTGCCGGCGAAACAGCGGAATCACCGAACCCGAAGACCCCAACACATTGCCAAAACGCACCATAGAAAAACGCGTGCCGCCAGCCGCCGCATCGGCCTGCAAGGCCTGCAACACCATCTCGGCCACGCGCTTGCTCGCCCCCATTACATTGGTAGGGCGCACGGCTTTGTCCGTGCTGATCAGCACAAAATCTTTAACGCCTGCATCGCGCGCCGCCTGCGCCGCATACCAAGTGCCCAGCACATTGTTTTCAATACCCGCTGCGCAATTGAATTCCACCATGGGCACATGCTTGTACGCCGCGGCGTGGTAAACCGTGTGGGGGCGCCAGCCATGAAAAATATCGTGTATGCGTTTTTTATTCTGCACACTCGCCAAGAGCGGCACCAGCTCTGGCCGCGCTTGCGCCGGCCAAGTGGCCGCCATTTTTTCTAATTCTTGATGGATGCTATAGAGCGCAAATTCTTCGCGCTCTACCAGCAGCAAGCACTTGGGTTTTTGCTGCAAGATTTGGCGGCACAACTCGCTGCCAATGGAGCCGCCCGCCCCCGTGACCGCCACTACCTTGGCTTGGATATCCAGACTCAGCAGCCGCGCATTGGGCGCCACGAGCTCGCGCCCCAACAGATCATCCACCGCCACATCACGGAACTCGCTCACACTGAGCTTGCCGCTGGCCAAATCCGCCAAGCCCGGCAAAATACGCACTCGCACCCCAAGCTGGCCCAAAAACTCCAGAATGCTTTGCTTCTCTGCGCGTCCCAATGCAGCAATCGCAAGGAACACCTCTTGCACCCTCGTTTTTTTCAAGAGTGCGGGCAAGGCCTTGCGTGAATACACCATGAGGCCAGCCACTCGATAGCCTTGCAGCTGGGGATTGTCATCCACAAACCCCACGATCTCCACTTCCCCGCCCAAGGCAAAGCCTGCTGCCGCTTGCTGGCCCGCGCGTCCCGCCCCAAAAATCATGGCAATTTTTTTATCTTGCTTTCCTATCCGCGCGCGGTAGCTCTGCCCTAACCAACTCGCCACCCCCGCTCGCGTAGCCAGCACTGCAATAAAGAACAAGGCGGGCTGCATCAGCCCCACGCTGCGCGGTACATTGTCAAAATTGCCGCCTATCACAATCGCAGCAAAAATCACCGCATGGAGCAAGCACGCCAGGCCAATGCTCTGCACCATTCGCCCTCCGCCATAGCGGAAAATCATGCGGTACAAACCTTGCGAAACAAAAATGGGCAAGGCAATCAAAATCGGCAGAGCATAGACCCAAATCGGCTCATGCCACTCACTCGGGTTGCTCACCAAACCAAAGCGCAAATCGAACGCCAACCACAGCGTTGCTGCGGCCAATAGCGCATCCACCAATACGGCTAGGAGCCGTTTGCACCACCGCGGCCACGCCAACACCCACTCAACAGCAAGCAATTTCCCATCCCCTTTTTTAGGCCTATCTTCGGCTCAGCTGGCTATTGTAATAATAGCCCGCCGCGCATGCAAAATTGTGCCAACAAATATGCCAACATTTTCGTTGGCTTGGGCTGAAAAAGCTTGGGCAAGTAAAGACCAAGAAAAAACCCGCAAAGCCTTAAGCAGTGCGGGTTTCCTAGCTTTTTTCCATTTCTTTGGACTTGTTAGAACAATCCAAAAATCAATCATTGGTGCCGGTTGTCGGATTCGAACTGACGACCTACCGCTTACAAGGCGGGTGCTCTACCAACTGAGCTAAACCGGCACGCGAAGCTGGCATTATATAAACAAAAACCGTCTATTTGATGCGCACGATGCCGGCTTTTTTTACGGGTGCTGCTTGAATCTGCGCATTCGGCTCGGCGGCGGGCTCTTGCGCGGGCTGCGGCGCGGCTTCTGCTGCCGCGCTGGGCTGGTAGCGCCCCTCTCGGATGAGGGTGAACTCCTCCCCCGTCATGGCCTGATAACCCTCTTGCGTTTCTTTGGAGAAGAGGCTGACCACATGATCGACGGGCAGCATGATGGGGCGCACTTGGCCATTGAAGCGCGCTTGAAATTCGATCCAAGCATCGCCCAGCATTAATTTATTGGTCGAGTCGTAGCTGATGTTGAGCACGATGAGGCCGTCGCGCACATGCTCGGGCGGCACTTGCACGAAACGATCGACCAGCACTTGCAAATAGGGGGTGTGGCCCTGCTCGGTAAGCCAGGCGTGTGTGGCACGCAATAAATGCGCGCGCAAAGAGGGGGACGGGGTTTCGCTCATGCCTTGCAGTGTAACGCGCCATCGGCCGTGCGCATAAAAAAGGCGCCCGCAGGCGCCCTTTTCATGGTGTAGAAAACCTTATTTACGCATGACTTTTTCTGAGGGCGTGAGCGCCTCGATATAAGCAGGGCGCGAGAAGATGCGCTCGGCGTATTTGAGCAGAGGCGCCGCGTTTTTCGACAGCTCGATGCCGTAGTAATCCAAGCGCCAGAGCAGGGGTGCCAGCGCCACATCCAGCATGGAGAAGCTATCGCCCATGATGAATTTATTTTTCAAGAAGATGGGCGCCATTTGCGTCAAGCGATCGCGGATGTGGTTGCGCGCTTTTTCAAAGGCTTTGTCACCGCCTTTGAGTTTGAGCTCGCGGTTTTCCAGCGTAGTGACATGGGCAAACAGTTCTTTCTCGAAATTGAGCAAGAACAGGCGCACGCGCGCGCGATCCACAGGGTCGCCAGGCATGAGCTGGGGGTGGGGGAAGCGCTCGTCGATGTACTCGTTGATGATGTTGGATTCGTACAAAATCAAATCGCGCTCAACCAAAATCGGCACCTGGCCGTAAGGGTTCATCACGCTGATGTCTTCGGGCTTGCTGTAGAGATCGACATCGCGAATTTCAAAATCCATGCCTTTTTCATACAGCGTAAAGCGGCAGCGGTGCGAGAAAGGGCAGGTAGTGCCAGAGTACAAAACCATCATGATGCGAGGCTCCTTGAGAAAGAAAAATGACGGCTTGTGACCGTCACTTCAAGCGATTATTGCTATAGATAATAGAGCTGCTCAGGCAGGTTTTTCAAGAAAAACCGCCCAAACAGCTTGAAATTTACTCGACTTCGCGCCAGAAAGCTGCATTCAAACGCCAGGCGATGATGCTAAAGCCCAGCAGATAGAGCAAGACCCAGACGCCGATGCGGATGCGCTCGTTTTGCGCGGGCTCGGCCATCCACT
>ENA-UOYA01005211-UOYA01005211.1-activated-sludge-metagenome-genome-assembly--contig:-NODE-5211-length-10418-cov-7.533919_pt1 | contig 10418 bp, 8 predicted proteins | sample MGYA00238163_ERZ764804 | MGnify/ENA primary metagenome ERZ764804 (study PRJEB28919, sample SAMN05720223) | activated sludge metagenome | isolation source: Anaerobic digester | place: Hong Kong...
GGTGCATTAGCAAAAGGAGAAATTTATAAGCCTACAATAGACGGAGTTGTGATTTATTTCAACACTGAAAATATTGATGAAACATTGAAATTAGCTACCGCAAATGGAGGACAAGTTCTATATCCAAAAACAGATAATGGAATAGGACTTGTTGCAGAAATGAAAGACACTGAAGGAAACAGAATTGCATTATACCAATCCAAATAAAGACAACAGAAAAGAGCCCTTCACCGTTTTGCTATGCGGGTTGTTTTCATCATTGCGTATTTTAGTTAATTTCAAATCGTAGTATGATAACAATTATTCACCACAAAAATTTGCACACCGCAATAGCCGCAAAATGTAATGTCCAATGGTAAAATGCCAGTAAAAACTATATAAGCTTTTAATTTAAAAGTGATGTGGTAGCAACATAATCTATGCTAATAAAAAATGAAAACAAAAATTATATTTCTAAAAAAAATGCTATCCCTATGCAGCATATATATATTGTTTGTTATCAACAGTAGATTATACTCCCAAATTATATATACTGACATACTTGACGCTACTCCGAATGCAACCTATGCCTTAGATTTAAATAATGACACTATTGTTGACTTTCTAATTCAATTCGATTCGAGTAATAAAGTAATATGTATACCTCAAAATAACAATGCTTATTTAGGGAATTATGTTGGTGGTGTACATTTACCATGGGCACTATCAGCATCGAATAGTATTTGTGACACACTTACAACATGGTATGATTCTAAAAACCCAGGTACAATGGCTTGGGGAACAAGCATAGGTTACTGGGTAGGTGCAGTAAATAAATACTTAGCACTAAAACTAATTGTGGGAACAAACACATACTATGGCTGGGCACGCATAGATCTTCTAGCAACATCCACATCGTTCACCATAAAAGATTACGCTTACGAGAGTACCCCAAATACTTGCATTCATGCAGGACAAACCATCTTAGGTATTAATGAAGATTCAAACAAGAACATTTATTCTATCTTTCCCAATCCCCTCATTTCCTCGACAACTATTCAGACAATTGCCAATCTTAAAAATGCAACCCTCACAATTTACAACTCATTCGGGCAGACTTTAAAACAAGTAAATAATATTTCGGGGCAAACAGTTTCTTTTTCCCGTGAGAATCTTCCAAATGGACTGTATATCATTAGGCTAACAGAAGAAAACAAAATCATTGCAGTAGAGAAATTAATAATTACAGACTGACACAAAAAACAATATCACTGGGGATAATACAGTTTGGAAAAAGTAAAGGGGCTTTCCTTCGTATGCAATTTTGCAATGGAAACTACCACTTTCGCCAAGTTCGAAAACATTAGTAATAAACCTAAACCTCGACAAATATGAAAAAAGTTGATACTGTAGAAGAGTATATTTCCATGTACCCATCTGAAACACAAGAACAGTTAATCTTAATTCGAAATATCATACAAAAAGCAGCTCCTCACGCAGATGAAGTGATCAGTTATGGAATGCCGGCATACAAACAACAGAATATCCTCGTTTATTTTGCAGGTAATAAAAACCATATCGGCTTCTACCCTACTGCTTCCGGGATTGAGAACTTTAAAGAACAATTTACAAACTATAAATGGTCGAAAGGTGCAGTTCAATTCCCCCTAGATCAACCACTTCCAGAAAAGCTAATTACAGCTATCGTAAAATTCAGAATAAACGAAGTGCAGCAAAAAGCAAAGCAATCGAAGTAGCTTACTTTCCTTTTAAAATTTCGTTTCCTATAGCACAATCCAAACATCTACTTCTGGCACAATAGTTTGTCTTTAACTCAATAAGTGCTTGGGAATCGGCAGCGCATTTTCGTTCAACAGTAAGAAAAGGAAACGCAGCCGTTACTTTATTCTTTTCAAATGGAACCTGTTCTAGCAAAACGAATGCGCGTTCACAGATCTCTTCATTGTCAGTTTCCTTCCCATAGGCAAAAAGCAATGGCACAAAAAAGTTTATATACAATGTTATTATACTGGCTTCTCCAATAGAAGGTTCGAACGGTGTACCTCGCTCCTTTTCAAAATCATAATGTGAGCTCCAATAGGAATGTATTGGCACCTCAAACAATTGTTTAAATGCTGAATATGAATCAATACTCACTAACAATTCAATGCTCCATTTACAACTTGAAACTAATGCAGCTAACTGTGCAATACGAATATTGGGAAAAGAAGCCGGCCTCAAGCGTGCATATTTCCATGAAGAGGCATTCATTCCTTCTAAACCGTGTAACCGTCTCTGGTATTGGTATTCACGATAAAGTGTCGTAGGATATTCATCCGTATGATAAGCTCTTAGCAACCCCGATTGTCCAAACAATATAGCTTCAATAATACTCGGTTGATCAAAATTTTTATGAATGATTTGCACCGGTATAGAATAAGCTAATTGCTGAAGTGTCTCGTTATTAATACTACTGCCCAAGTAGCGAGCCAATTGCATAAACACAACTTGATTCCAATCATTATTGGTGGTTTCCAATAACCTGTAAATTGTTATCACTTTTCGCTCTAATCTTTCTACGCACAACTCTTGAAGAAAACATTGCAAAAGTGATGGATGTATTGGTTTATACAACTTGGCACAAGGCACTTCAGTTATAGTATTCATTAATGTCGCATAGCGAGCAAGTAAACGTTCATCAACTTTATCTTGTAATGTTAATACCTCTACCGGTTGCTGATTTTCCAAGTATGTATAGTTGTTTTTACTTTCCCAAACTACATGCAATACAACCGTATTATAACTTGCATCCAAGTGGTGCTTGTGTTGTATCCATTCTCCTTCCTGTATATGTACTTCAATTGTTCCTGCTAAAATAATTTGGTCAATTTGAATTTTAGCTTGAATGAAATCAGGTCCTGCATTAGTTTGCAGCATGCCTTGCCGGAGTATATGCAGCGATTTTCCTGATTTTGTTTTTAAATCGGGGGTTCTAAAAAGCTGATACTTCCAGAGGTAATGAAGTAAATCCTCTTTAAACGAAAAAAACATGCATGAAGCTACAGAATAAAATTGCAACTAATAAGTGAATCGCGAAATTTTATTTGTTGTGCTGCAGTAAATCCGGTCTTCGCTAAATTCATAATTTTCAATCCGCTCATCTGTTCTACCTCAGGCGGAAATGCAGTCATTTTTTTATTGAAACTAATATCGATTGTTTTCAGTTCAGTGAGTGCTGTTAAAGTTTTAGGGAACACTAAAAATTCATTATAGCTCAAATCAATAATATTTAAGCTAGTCATTTCCCGCATTGATTCAGGCATATCTTTTAAATTATTTCGAGCCAAATTCAATCGTAACAAGTGAGAGAATTTCCCCACTGTTTCGGGCAAAACAGTCAATTTATTATAGCTCATATCTAATTCCTCTAATCGATTTAAATTCCCTATGGATGCATCCGCTACTGTTATCTTCAATGCACTTAAATTGAGATATAGAAGGGAGGTACATTGAAATACTTTTTTCACTTCCACATCCGGCTGCTGAAAAGCATTAGCAGCTAAATGCAAATACGTCAAAGCTTTTAGCGAAGCAATAGCATCAGGTAACCGATTAATTTTATTGCCATTTACATTCAATATCTTTAAACGAGATGAATAGCCAATATTTTCGGGTAATTGCGTCAACTGATTATTCGACACATCCAATACTTTTAATGTGCCAACAGCAAAGGTTTCTGTAGGTAACTCGCGAATCAAATTATTAAACAAATACAGCTCTTCAATATTAGCATGTATAATTTCAGAAGGAATTGCAGTTAGCCCGAAGTTGCCTATTTCCAGCGTTTTCAAAGCACATAAATCAAACAATTGCGGAGGCAACGTTTTTTCTACAACTTTAGTTTCCTGCCAATTGTTATTCAAAGCTTGGCTGATGTATAGCGCTTCTAAATTCTTCAACTGGACTATATCAGAATCTATTACACTAATTTGATTCCCTTTTAGATTCAATCCTTTTAGTTTTGAAAGCATTAATATTTCTTTCGGAAATACTTTCAATTGATTATTCGACAAGTCCAAATACTCGAGCTCGGTTAACGCACTAATGCTTTTCGGAATCTGACTTAAATTCTTTCCATTCAGCAAAAGTGTTTTAGCACTTGCCGGATTTGCCAATGCTTCGCTTAACGATGTATAAACTCCGCCTAAAGCAAAAACGCTCTGCACAAAAAATACCGGAATAATAAAAATGTAACGCATGTCTTATTTTACGAATACAACCGCAGATTGTTGCATATCGCCTATCAGTACATGCGCATCTTCTAACCCAATAGAGAAACGAATTAAGTTAGCCGGGTATTTTCGCATGCCACTATAATCTCTGTCGTAAAATGCACAAGCAGGCATCACTAACGATTCATGTCCGCCCCACGAAACCGCCATTTTAAAGAAACGAAGTTGCTCACAAAAGGCTTCAATTGCAGCAATAGCGTCCGATTTCACGTATACACTGAACAAGCCGCCATACCATTGCATTTGCGATTTCGCCAAATCCACCTTAGTCGCATCACCTTCAAAAGGATGATTTACTTTTTCCACCCAATGGGCTGATTTTAGATAGGCAATAACCTGCTGCGTAGATTCTCCAATTTGGCGCATACGCACAGGCAAGGTGCGAAGTCCACGCAAAATCAACCAAGCATCATGCGGAGAAATATTCACCCCTAAATTCATAAACTCGGATTGAAAAATAGAACTAATTTTTGCACTGCTACCAATCACCACACCGGCAATTACATCGCTGTGTCCGTTGATATATTTCGATGCCGAATGCACCTCAATATCTATACCCATTTCAATACAACGCTGCCCGACAGGTGTTGAATAGGTGTTATCAATAATGGTTGTTATTCCATTCGATTTCGCAAAATCTGCTATCTGTTTTACGTTTTGCACTTCGAACGTAAATGTATTAGGCGATTCCAATATAATCAAGGTCGTATTGGGTTGAACGGCAGCAATAATAGCATCTGATGCTCCGGCATCCACAAACGATGTTTCTACGCCAAATCGTTGCAAAATAATACGACTCAATTTCTCTGTCCAGCTATACGGATTTTTCACACACACAATGTGATCTCCTGCCTTAACTTGTGCAAGTACTGCTATGCTCATCGCAGCCGCACCGCTCGATACCACCAAAGCATCTTCAGCTCCTGCTAAAGCAGCCAATTTCTTACGCAAAATTTCAACAGTCGGATTGTTCCCTCTCGTGTAGATATGCGTTCGAAATTCATTGGCAAAAGCCTTTCTCAAATCGCTCACCTTCGCGAAGTAAAAATTGCTCGTTTGGTAAATGGGGGGCGTTACGGGTGAAGAAGACAACTCGCCATCTTCGCCAAGTTGGAACAAAATTTCAGATAAATTGGGCATTATGAAGGCTTTTGAATATTATAATTGACAATCAAGTATACAGCGTGAATAAAACGAAACCAAATAAACAGGGGTTTTCGAAAATAAATTCAATATTCGTTAATTAGAAAAAATCTTAAAATAGAAACTATGTGCGCGAAAAGACAGCTTTTCGCCCCTGTATTTTTTAATTTTAAGGCACAGTTAACACGGAATGAAAATAAAATTAATATCCATATATATCCTTTCGCTCATTTGCGCTCATAGCTTTGCTTCACCGCAGCAAGATAGCATCGTTAAGCCGGACCTCGATCCGGTGGTAATGGCGTTGGACACCCTCTCCTACAACTTGTTTACGAGAGAGAAATTGTTTGCTAATTCAGCTGAGTTGCAACGCGCTATTGCGATGACACCCGATCAGTTGCCCCATTACACCGATTTGGAAATGAAAGTGCGTATGAAGGAAATCCCTTCCATAATCCAACTCGATTACAATGCGGATGTGAAGTCGTTCATCGATTTGTTTGTGTATCGCAGACGTGATTTGATGAGTAAACTGCAAGCCAGCTCGCAAATTTATTTCCCCTATTTCGAAGAAATTTTAGCCCGTAAAAAGTTACCGGATGAATTGAAATACCTTCCACTGATTGAGTCTGCATTAAACCCAACAGCCGTTTCCAGTGCAGGTGCTACCGGACTTTGGCAGTTGATGTTAGGAACAGGTAAAATGATGGGGTGCGATGCTAACTCTTGCGTAGATGAACGTAGAGACCCAATTAAATCAACTGAAGCGGCCACTAACTACCTTAAACAACTATACGACATGTATGGCGATTGGCAATTGGCCTTGGCCGCTTACAACTCCGGACCGGGTTGGGTAAACAAAGCAATTGCTCGTGCCGGAACGAAAAATTTCTGGGCGATTAAGTATTATTTGCCGAGTGAAACAAGAAGCTATGTTCCAACTTATATAGCCATGGTCTATGCCATGAAATATGCCAAAGATTATCAATTACTTTCAGCCGAACCTAAACGGGAATTATATGCCGTTGATACTGTTGTTGTGGGTGGAAAAGTTACATTGAAACACATTTCAAATGTACTAGGGATTTCAGAAGCAGAATTACAATTCATTAACCCTTCCCTGAAAATTGGCATCGTACCTCTGGTGAAAGGAGGGTTCCCTTTGAACTTACCCATCAATTATTTCGTTCAGTTTGAAAACAAAAAGGATCAAATCTTAAACGACCCTGCAATAACAAGTCAGGAAGCTATAGCTGACGGTTTTGCCAATCCGGAATTTATTCGGGTACCCAAATACGTTTGGTATAAAGTACGTAGAAACGACAATCTTGCAGGAATCGCAGCTCGCTATGGAGTTTCTTCTTCCGATATCAAACAATGGAATCATTTGCGCAGTAGTACAGTTCAACGTGGACAAAACCTGAAAATTATGACTTATGTTCAGGTTCCAAACTACAAGAAAGAAGCCCAACCTGCCACAGGCGATTCTTCAGCTCATTCATCTGATCCTGAAATCGGCTCTACGGCTGAATTAGATACTTCAGAAAACATACTCTACTATATCGAAAAAGACGCAAACGGAAACATAATTAAACGCATTATGAAACCGGAAAGTCAGGTGATTAAACCCGTTACACAAAACAGAACGGCTCAACCAAAACCGGCAGCACCGGCTCCACCTAAAAGCAGAGTACATCTTTACAAAGTTCAATCAGGCGATACCTTATCTTCTATTGCACGAAGAAATGGTGTAACTGTTGCAAAGCTATGTTCAACTAATGGACTCTCCACAAAATCGATTCTGCATAAAGGTCAAGTGATTAAAATCGTACAATAGAAGTTTTATCGAATTCGCTACGCTTTTCAAAAAACTCCTTTATCTTAATGCTGAAATTAAGAGGTTATGAGTTATCGTGTTTTTTCTCCGCAGGAATATCCGCTGCCCTATATCATTGAAGATTTAAACGAATGGCCTATTACTCGTTTAACGGAAAAGCGAGAAGAATTTGTACGTCAAGTAGAAGAATCGGTCTATCAAAAATTGAAAGCCAAATACCCCACCGAAAAGGAGTTAAAGGAAGAACTTTCGAAAATCTTGTATCAGGAGAAAATCCGACTTACCCTTACTCCGTGGAAGGCAGATCCTAAAGACGAACGACAGTTTTGGAATAACGTCAAAAGCAAATACATTCAGCTAGATGCACTAAATAAAGAATCGGAAACAACGCCCGATGAAATTACACGCGAAATCATATACCGCTACACCAACGAAATTGTAGGTAAATTCGACCCGAAGATTTTTTCATTGGCTAGAATTGTTCTACCCCAATTTTTCGGAAGAATCCTGAAAGCCGCTCCGGGCAAATGGTTTAAGACTATTAGTGCGAATGCAAAAACCATACACGAAAAAATCCCCATTACCGGTAACGTAGAGAAAATTCGTGCATTAGCAAAACAAGGAACTGTAATAGTTGCCCCTACACACTTTAGCAACATGGATTCCATTATGGTGGGTTGGGTATTGAATGAAGTGGGACTCCCGGCTTTCTTATATGGCGCAGGGTTGAACTTGTTTTCGATAAAAATCTTGTCTTCGTTTATGAGCAATTTAGGAGCCTATAAAGTAGACCGAAGAAAGAAAAACGGCTTCTACCTCGAAACACTGAAAACCTATTCCAGAGAGGCCATCCAATCGGGGGCGCATTCTATTTTCTTCCCCGGAGGAACACGTTCACGATCAGGTAGTTTGGAAAAAAAGTTGAAGCTCGGATTATTGGGTACGGCAGTAGAAGCACAGAAAAATCATTATAAGCACTTCAATAAAGAAACAGCACCAAAAGTATTTGTGGTGCCACTAATTATCAATTATCACTTTGTTTTAGAGGCTGAATCGCTCATCAACGATTACTTAAAAGAAACGGGAAAAGAAAAATTCCTCAAGGAAAACGATGAATATTCTACTTCATACAAAATGATCAAGTTCATTTTTAAATTTTTGTCGGCTTCTTCTTCCCTCGCCATTTCGTTTGGTGAGCCGATGGATGTGATTGGCAATAATGTAGATATGAATGGTGACAGCTACAATCAATTAGGCCACAAAATCGATGTACGAAACTATTTTATTACCAATGGCGAACTCACCGATGATCAACAGCGCGAAGATGAATACACGCGTATGTTGGGTGAAAAAATTGTGGGGCAGTATTTCAAATACAATGTAGTGCTCACGAGCCATTTGGTATGTTTTGCATCGTTTGAATTATTACGCAAAAAATACAAATCGGTCGATTTATATACATTACTGCGTACCCCACCGGAAGACATTAAAATCCCTGCAGCAGAACTAAACGAAGCCATTGAAAACCTCAAGGAGCGTTTAAAAGAAATGAATAAAAACAACGAAGTATTGCTGTCTCCTGAAATTCGTTTCACAACGGATAAATTGATTGAACATGGCATGACGAACATCAATCTCTACCATGCCAATTCACCGCTCGAGAAATCGACAGACGGAAGCTATTACTACTCCGAAGATTTGAAGCTACTGTATTACTACCACAATCGATTAGAGGGCTATAACTTGGAAAAACAGGTATAATGAAAGTTGCAACACGTTTGTTACAAGCATTCTTTGTGGTATGTATTTTAATTCATGTATATGGTCTTTATTCGCCCATTACGGATGAATCGGTAACATCACACATCATTCATATCATCAGCTATACTTTGTGTTTATTGGGACTTGGACTTTTATCCGCTCCAAGTCTGTTATTCTATAGCATTGGAGTACTCTATCCTTTTTATTACCATTTCTCATTTCTTGTAAAACAATTAATAGCAGACCACAGCATTAACTTCATTTGCTTATTAGTGAGTGTGGTCTTACCTGCGGGATGGCTGCTCTTTCGAAAAAACTCAACTCAAAATACCGAACAACATGCATAAACTACTCAACGCATTTTTGCTGACCATCAGCATCTCTGCATTTGCACAAGAATCAACTGCTCCAAAAATTCACGGTGCCGATATTTATGGAGCAAAACCGAATCGCCCATTCCTCTACAAAATTCCGGCTACCGGTGCAAAACCAATGGAATACAGTGTTATTGGACTTCCACAAGGATTAACATTAGATAAGAACACAGGCATTATTTCCGGAATTTCACCGGCAAAAAACAATTATTCTACGCAATTAATTGCAAAAAATAATTTCGGGGCTGATACGTTAACCTTCGACATAAAAGTTGGTGATGAGCTCTCGCTTACGCCTGCTATGGGTTGGAACAGTTGGAATGTTTTCGGATTGCGTGTTACCGATAAAGACATACGAAACGCAGCAGATGTAATGGTTTCAACAGGTTTAATTGACCACGGTTGGGGTTATATTAATATCGATGACGGCTGGGAAAGTGAAGAACGCAAACCCGATGGTGAAATTGCTACAAACAGTAAGTTCCCCGATTTAACGGCACTTTCCGATTACATCCACAGCAAAGGCTTGAAATTTGGCATATACAGTTCTCCTGGCTCCAGAACATGCGGTGGCTTTTTGGGCTCCCTAAACCATGAAGAACAAGACATTAAAACATACGAAAAATGGGGCGTTGACTATTTGAAATACGACTTATGCTCCTATACGGTTCGCACCTTTTTAGTGAAAAAGAATTTACAAAAGCCATATATCTACATGAATCAGTTCATTCAAAATTCAAACCGTGATATTGTGTATAGCCTTTGTCAGTATGGCTTAGGAAAGGTTTGGAAATGGGGCAAAGAAGTGGGTGGTAACAGTTGGAGAACAACAGGCGATATTGTCGACACTTGGGCTTCCGTTAATAGACTCCTCAACAAACAAAAGAAACTCTCTGCATACGCATCACCTGGGCATTGGAACGATCCCGATATGCTGGTGTTAGGTGTAGTAGGTTGGAACAACGATAGCCGCAAATGCCGTTTAACAGAAGCTGAACAGCAACTGCATTTCGGGATGTGGAGCATGTTGGC
>ENA-UOYA01005212-UOYA01005212.1-activated-sludge-metagenome-genome-assembly--contig:-NODE-5212-length-10412-cov-2.940910_pt1 | contig 10412 bp, 11 predicted proteins | sample MGYA00238163_ERZ764804 | MGnify/ENA primary metagenome ERZ764804 (study PRJEB28919, sample SAMN05720223) | activated sludge metagenome | isolation source: Anaerobic digester | place: Hong Kong...
ATAGGTCTGACGGACGCGATTACCCGGTGCGAGGATCATCACAACCATGGCCGCGATTGAGAAGAACAGAGCTATTAAAGAAGCCCATAGGTCTCGTTTGAAGAATCCAAATGGCTTTGTGAAAAGACGCTGTAGAAAAGAAAAACCGAATATCGTAGTCTGAATAACCACGTACGTCTCACCAAAACCACCGGCAATGAACGAAAGCAGTCCAATGATGAATAATCCCACTATTCGAAAACTTCTTTTTTGTACGGTATCAATGCTTAAAAGGATCGTCAGAATAAAGAAGAGGGGGATGAGCGGAAGGATCAAAGAGCGCATACCCTGTCCCCAGTAAAGAGATTGAGGAAGATCCGGAGTGATGAAGAAAGAGGAGACCAGGGCTAAAGAAGATAGGAAAAGCCCACAATATGTTTTCCAACGGTTTGGCCCACGTACAACCTTTCTGGCAAAAAAGACCATTCCTGCCAAAAGGAGAACGAGTGAGATCAACACGGCATACTTCATACTTGAAGGTCCAAGATAGCCGGCCAGACTGTCAAAAAAACTTGCGGAGAATCGACCAGACCAGTTTATATACCAATCCCATGTGGCTCCGATGATTCCTTTGCGTACAACGAGTGCGGCTGAACTGAAATCATCCGCCACAAACCGGCTAAATGACCCCACATAGGCATGCGCGGCCAGAGGAACTATCAATGACAGGCAGACCATAGGAAAAGGATGAGACAAAATGTAATTGAGCGGGCGATGAAGAAAAAATGCAATAAATAAGAAAAGACATGCGAAATAAAAAAATATGAAGGTGGATTGCAAAATCAGGTTTCTACCGTCGAGCGATTTTCCGCCGGAGAGCAGTGAAAAGAAGAGGTCATCTGTTAAATTAACAAAAATGGCGCAGACAACCGCTGAAAAGAAAAACGTCGGTGTAAAAGGGGATCGTCTCAAAAGAGATTTCTCTGGCATGGAGAGAAATTGTAACCCAAACGGTTCATGAATTATTAAAACAAAAACAGGTTTCGTGTATACGAAGCCTGTTCTCTGGCATATTATCTGTGGTTATTAGAAAAGTCCCCATTCACCACCAAGACCTTCTTCCATCATGGAAAAATCCCACATTTCCATTCCGAGATCAATTTCAACTGGCATTTTCAAGCCTTCTTCGGCTTTGTGACGTGTCGCGTCAAGCATGGCTGGTCCGTAAGGGCAGAATGGGGTGGTTAGAATCATATTCAATACAGCATTCTTCTCATTGATACGTACGTCTCGGACCAGACCTAGCTGAAGAATGTTATATCCAATCTCTGGATCGACGACCTGAACAAGCGCATCTTTCAATGGTTGCATCAACTCTGGATGAGTAGATTCTGCTGTCCAGACCGGTCTATTCGTCCCCGGTGTACCGTTCATTTCGATTCCTCCAGAGTGTCTTTGGAAATACTGTAAATGCAGTGAGAATCACCACTTAAGACACAACTGATCTTTTCGACAGGGATATTCATTATCTTTGAAATCAATGTCTGATCAACAGAACAGACTTCAGGATGAGACTGTCCTATATGGAAATATGGACAACCATTTTCGTAAATGTAATAATTCTCATCTTTCTTTTCCCATCCAACAGAAAAACCCTGTTTTTGCAGCATATTTTTTATGAAGTCAAGTTTCTGTTCTACGGAAAAACCTTCAGTTTGTTTTTCATAATCTTTTACAAGGTTTTCCGCTATATCGGTAAAGAACCTGTTGATAACCGAAGCGGGCAGAGATTCCTTCATCTGGTCAAGCAGACGGGATGTCAATTCAAAATAGCGGCTGGGGAAACGTTCAATCCCTTTCTGGCTCAATGAATAGACCAGCCGGGGGCGCCCGACGCCGTGTCTTTCCTCTTCACTTTCTACCAGTCCATCAACCATCAAATTTGTCAGATGATGCCGAACGGAAATGGCATTTATCGAAACAGAATTTGCCAGTTCATTGATGGTTGAATGCGGTTTGTCAAGAAGTGCTTTTAAAATTTTTTCCCGGGTACTCTGCATTTTTCCTCAACGCATTTATTATAAAAATAGTATAGCATGATAAAAATAATTTAGTCAATATACATGATATTTATACAAAATAATATCAAAGACCTAACACTTCTGTAGTTGCGGTTGGTATTCATCAAAGATACAATAATAAAGATTAATGTAATACTTGAATTCGGGGCATTGATAATGAGAAAAGAACCGTCACCGCGAAGTTTACTGGTTTATCCTGCGTTATTAAGTATATGGTTATCGATATCATGCGCGGCACTATTTTATACCGATATAAAAACAGCCATGGCTGGAGTGTTGATCCTCGCGGCAGTTGCCGCGGCCACACTGGGAGCATTTTCTCTCGCTCTGGCATTCGGGATAAATATCATCACAATTATTGTCTACTCTGCGATGATTTATGTAGTCTATGATTTGAATCCTTCGAGCATGTTATTGATCGTCACATTTGTGACAGCTGAAATTGGAACTGCCATCCTTGCGTGGAATACAAACAAGCAATTTTTGTCAGTCAACCGTATGATGGAACGCGACAAACTACTGATTGACGAAATGCGCATCAATGATGATAAAACGGGTTTAATGCGTTTCCACTATGCTCTACGTGTGATTTCAAATGAAATTGCGCGCGGAATACGTTACGGAACGCCTTTTTCCATTCTCATGATGAAAATGAATGAATGGGACCATTTGGCCGAGACAATGGGGCTCGAATCTCGAGAAGGGTTGATGAAAGAAATTTGCGAGACATTGCAAACCAGCAGCCGAAATGTAGACACCCTTTTTATTAATATGGATAAGATCGGGATCATTCTTCCTGAAACGAATCGCGAAGGAGCGATTGTTATCGCCCAGAGATTGGAAGAACAGATCAATCGAAAAACAAAACTGACCCCCAGAACGGGAATCGTATGTTTCCCAATTGATTCAATTGGGGAAGATGATCTGGTTCGAAAGTGCGATTCAGCGCTTAAATTTGCCGAAGAGACGGGAACTACCCGGGTAGTGTATCAGGATATTGTTAAAAGTGAAGGTAGTTCAATAAATCAATTCTTCACTAAAAGCCTGGATGTGTACGAATCAAAGAATAAAAAAAATGAGGCTGAAGAAAAAGACACCGCCGCCGGGGTAGAAGAAACCGATGTTCATTTCTGCGGAATTCACAATTTGAAAGATATTGAGAATTTACAAAAAATACTGAAAAAAGTACCTGAAATCGAGATAATTCGCTTGATAGATTTTTCTGAATCAGAGATCATCTTTAGAATCGGAATGGAACACACAAAATTATCTGATAAATTGATCCATTTTTTGGATATTCCGAACATAACAATTGAAGACCGAAAGAACGTCATTGTTATCCGTCTGGATCCTTCTATTGAAATCAAATCATAGGAAACGATAAATATTTCTAACGATGGTCTGATCAATATATTGATTTAATTGAATTAAATATTATGAATAATATTATAAATATTGACATAATCCCACCAAAATGGTAGACTTTACACATCAAACATCGTTATCTGGAGTGATTACTCATGAGTGATCTGGTTATTAATAATCTACATGTACGCATTAATGAAAAACCAATTATTAAAGGTCTGAATCTAACAATTCCGCAGGGTGAGGTCCACGCGATAATGGGCCCAAATGGTACAGGAAAATCCACTCTGGCAAATACCATCATGGGGCACCCGTCGTACGAAGTCACTGAAGGTGAGATACTTTTCAAGGGAAAGAATATTCTTGAATTATCCACTGAAGAACGATCACATCTGGGGTTGTTTTTGGCTTTTCAATACCCGGTTTCCATCCCGGGTGTGACTGTGGCGAATTTCCTGCGCACGGCTGTCAACGCGCATCGTAAAGCTGCGAATCCTGAAGATAAGGGCATTCCAATTCTTGAGTTCCGAAAAGTAATGAAGGAAAAGATGGAAATGCTGAAAGTTGACTCGGCATTTGCCGGACGTTACCTGAATGAAGGTTTTTCTGGCGGAGAAAAAAAGCGCGCGGAAGTTCTTCAAATGGCTATGTTGAAACCTGAGATCGCCATTCTGGATGAAACTGATTCTGGTCTGGATATTGATGCTCTTCGTATCGTTTCAGAGGGAGTTAATACGTTGCGCAGCAAGGACCTGGGTGTTCTGGTTATTACGCACTATCAACGCATATTGAACTATATACGACCAGATGTGGTTCACGTGATGATGGACGGCCGTATCGTAGAATCTGGCGGACCTGATCTGGCATTGGATCTGGAAGAACACGGCTACACCTGGGTACGTGAAAAAATGGAAAATGGTGAACTGGCATAAATTGCCAGTCATCATTATAAGATCGGAGAATCTTAATGAGCAACGAACCACAGGCTCAATTTTTAGATGAACTTGGGGATTACCGGTACGGTTTTAGCGATAAGGATGTTTCAGTTTTTGAAACCGGCCGCGGGTTAAACCGACGAGTGGTGGAGCAGATCTCCTCCATGAAAGGTGAACCCCAATGGATGCTGGACTATCGCCTCAGGGCGTTAGAACATTTTCAACAACGTCCCATGCCGAACTGGGGGCCTGATATCAGCAGTTTGGATTTTGACAATATTTTTTATTACGTTAAACCTTCTGAAGCGGAAGGAAAATCATGGGATGAAATTCCTGATACGATAAAAACAACATTTGATAAACTGGGAATTCCTGAAGCGGAACAAAAGTTCCTTGCCGGTGTGGGAGCTCAGTATGAATCAGAAATGGTTTACCATTCGATTCAGGCTAACCTTGAAAAATTAGGTGTGATCTTCTTGAGTATAGAAGAAGGTCTTCGTCAATATCCGGATCTCTTTAAAGAACATTTTGGGACGATTGTTCCGATCGAAGACAATAAATTTGCGGCATTAAACAGTGCCGTATGGTCAGGTGGGTCATTTGTCTATGTACCCAGGGGTGTGAAAGTCGATCTACCGCTTCAGGCATACTTCCGTTTGAATCGCGCGAACATCGGACAATTTGAGCGGTCAATCATCATTGCGGATGAGGGGGCGCAGGTTCATTATGTTGAAGGCTGTACCGCGCCGCAATATACTACCGATTCATTGCATAGTGGTGTGATTGAGATCGTAGTCAAGAAAGACGCGCGGGTGCGCTATACAACCATCCAAAACTGGTCGAATAATGTGTATAACCTGGTCACGCAGCGTTCTGTGGTACACGAAGGCGGCACAATGGAGTGGGTGGATGCTAATCTTGGTTCTAAAGTAACCATGAAATATCCATCATGTTATCTTGTTGGTCCCGGCGCCCGCGGAGAAATTTTATCCATGGCTTTTGCCGGAAAAGGACAGATTCAGGATACCGGAGGAAAGGTTATCCATTTTGCCCCTCATACCAGCAGCAAAATAACCTCTAAATCGATCAGCAAAGCAGGCGGACAGGCGTCTTATCGTGGAATGCTCAAAGTTTACAAAGATGCCGGAGACGTTAAATCGAATGTGGTATGTGACGCGTTGCTTTTGGATTCAAAGTCACGTACGGATACATATCCTTATATTGATATTGATGACGATGATGTTACCATCGGACATGAAGCGACTGTCAGTAAAGTCGGTGAAGAGCAACTCTTTTATTTGATGAGTCGTGGTTTAACCGAAGAACAGGCCACAACAATGGTGGTATCAGGGTTTATTGAACCCCTTGTTAAAGAACTTCCGATGGAATACGCCGTAGAAATGAACCGGTTGATCCAGTTACAGATGGAAGGCTCTATCGGTTAATCCGGGAGATTACATAGAACTATGACAGATACTCCTGTAGTTGTTCAACGCAGCCGGTCAAAGGCTGTTGAAAATAATACAAATTTTTTCTTTTCAGATAATGACATCCCGGCAGAAAATGATACTCATCTAAAAGAGTATCGAAAAAAAGCATGGGAAACCTTTATAAGCCAGAAGCTTCCTACGGGTAAAGAGGAAGCATGGCGTCGCACCGATTTGTCAAAATTGGATCCAGGCCAGTTTTCCCTGATAAAGAATAATCCTGAAACCAGAGTATCTGAACCTCCTGCAGAAATACTTGAACCTTTAGCAGATAAAGAACAAGCAGGGCAGATCGTTCTTTATGGTTCCAGAGAGAGTATTAACGTATCAAAAAAACTTATAGATACTGGAATTATCTTTTCAACTTTCAGCCAAATGCGGACGACAAATCCAAATCTGCTCTCAAGTGTTCTGGGAAAGATAGTAAAACCTGAAGTCAATATTTTTTCTTCAATGGTGCATGCCTTTGGGCAGAATGGTGTTGTTTTATATATTCCAAGAAATACTAAAGTTGATCTGCCTTTGCATAGCGTTGTATGGAATTCACTTGAAAATGCGGCATATTTGTCACACATTGTCGTTGTATTGGAAGAGAATTCAGAAGTTACGTATATTCATGAGTCTGCTTCACCTGAAAGAAACTCAATTCCCGCGTTTCATTCTGGTGTAGTTGAGATTCATGTTGGTGAAAACGCGAAACTTCAGTTTGTTGAGTTGCAATCTTTCGGAAAAAATGTCTGGAATTTTACAAATGAACGCGCCCGGGTGGAATCAGGCGGCACCATTGAATGGACATTTGGAGCCATTGGAAGTCACCTGACGAAGAACTTCACAGATCTGGATCTGGCAGGCGACGGTGCTACCGGTAAAATGTCAGGCTTTTATTTTACAAATGGAAAACAACACCTGGATCATGATACCCAGCAGAATCACCTGGCTCCGCACACTACCAGTGACTTGCTTTTCAAAGGCGCATTACTGGAAAATAGTCGTTCTGTGTGGCAGGGTATGATTTATGTGGCTCCAGGTGCGCAGAAAGCGGATGGGTACCAGGCTAACCGGAACCTGATTCTAAACAAAAGTGCCCATGCCGACTCGCTGCCGGGTCTGGAAATTCTAGCGGATGATGTTCGGTGCACTCACGGCGCAACAGTTGGAAAGATCGACCCTGAAGAGATTTTCTACCTGTTAAGCCGCGGCATTCCAAAGAAAGAAGCTGAACGATTGATTGTGGAAGGGTTCTTTGACCCGATCATGCAGCGTATTCCTTTTGAAGGAGTAAGAAATCGCTTTCAGCAATACATCCATGACAAAATGGCGGTTTAAACGCCTGTATGGTATGATGAATTGGCTAATTTTTTGATATACAGGAGAGCACGTTGGCATCTGTACCTTTTATGAAAGATCCGACTCCGGAAAATAATTTTGATGTTGGAGATACTGTTGAAGTATTGGCCGACCATGATAAAGGCGGTGAGCGCGTCCGCGGATGGGTTAGAGGAATTGTTGTCCAGGTGGACGCCAAAATGGTTGCTGTTCAATTCCGTGTAAATGTTTATCTAACAGATGGATGGATGGTGCCAGACCATATTTTATGGTTTCCACAGAATTCATCCAATCTGCGTGCTCCATCTCCCAAGAACAGACCAACACCCCCAAAGCCTGTGGTAAACAAAGCTGACCTGTTATAACATGAACATTGATTTTTCAACTCTAAAGAAGGACTTTCCCATTCTTGAAAGGGAAGTCCATCCGGGTAAGCAATTGGTGTATTTGGATTCAACTGCGTCAACCCAAAAGCCACAGTTGGTTCTGGACGCCATGGATGAGTATTACCAAAAACATAACGCGAATATTCACCGCGGCGTATACACCATCTCCGAAGAAGCCACTCAGATGTATGAAGAAGCACGTGAAAAAGTGGCGAAATTCATACACGCGCCATCCAGACGAAATGTGATCTTTACTCGAAACGCGACGGAATCCTTAAATCTTGTTGCGTTTACCTGGGGACGTGCGTATTTAAAAAAGGGTGACACAATACTTCTCACCGAGATGGAGCACCATTCGAATATTGTTCCCTGGCAGATCATTGCGGCAGAAAAAGAGTTAAAAATTGAGTTTATTCCCGTATTGGCTGATGGAAAACTAGATCTTCAAGCCTACGAATTGATGTTAAACAAAAAACCAAAGGTTGTTTCCTTCACGCATATGTCTAATGTGTTAGGGACAATAACGCCTGCGAAAAGAATCACCGAACTCGCGCATCAAGCCGGAGCGCTAGTTGTAATAGACGGCGCTCAATCTGTTCCACACCTGCCTGTGGATATCACCGATATAGACGCGGATTTTCTGGCATTTTCGGCTCATAAGATGTGCGGGCCTACGGGAATTGGCGCATTATATGGCAAGCTAGACATCCTGAATGCCATGCCGCCTTTTCTAGGCGGGGGTGACATGATCCGTAAAGTCACTTTCGAAGGGTTTACAACCAGTGATGTACCGGCAAAATTCGAAGCCGGTACTCCCGCTATTGCAGAAGCCATCGGATTTGGCGCGGCTGTTGATTACCTTAATTCTATTGGCATGGAAGAAATTGCCCGCCATGAACAGGAAATCGCAAAATATGGACTTGAGCAATTAGAAGCCAGTGGTATTAAAGTAATCGGTCCGCGGGAAAGCCGCGGAGGTGTACTTTCGTTTGTAATGGATGAAATTCATCCGCATGATATCGCCCAAATTTTGGATAGCGAAGGTATAGCTGTACGAGCAGGGCACCATTGCGCCCAACCATTACATTTGAAATTCGGTCTGCCAGCTACTACACGAGCCAGTTTTTATCTGTACAATTCAAAGGATGATGTAAACAGCCTTGTGAAAGGGTTAGATAAAGTCAAACAAATGTTTGACCGTTAGACTAAAGTGCCATGGATGATCTTTATCGTGAAATTATTATTGAACATTACAAAAACCCCGGTTTTCGGGGAGAATTGAATCCTAACGATTATTCTTTTGAAGATGAAAACCCGGTATGTGGGGATCATATACGCGTCGATTTACGGGTAAATAGCGACGGTCAAATTGTTGACGCGCGATTTAGTGGAGAAGGATGCGCCATTTCTCAGGCTTCTGCTGATTTGCTAATAGAATCAGTCATTGGAAAGAACATTGAGGAAGTAAAATCGTTATCCAAACAAGATGTGTTAGATCTACTTGGAATAGACCTGGGCGTTGTGCGGCTCAAATGCGCATTATTGCCATTAAAAGTTCTAAAAGCCGGTGTTTATGGAATGGGAAAAGAAATAGAAGAGTTGGATCTGGAGTGAAAATGTCGGAGTCCAATGAAATAGAGTATTCCCTTGTTGGAAATATTGAAGATATACCCGAAAATAGCCGGCTCTTTATCGACTTTAATGATGAACCCGTCGTAATTCTTAACCTGGCAGGACAATTGTATGCCATTGGTGATATTTGTACGCACGACAATGGACCTCTGGGAGATGGCGAATTAGAAAACTTTGAATTGGTTTGCCCTCGACACGGCGCCAGATTTGATATAAGAGATGGAAAGGCTAAACGAGGGCCGGCGTTTCGCGATATACCAACATACTCAATAAAACAAGATGGCGGCAAAATATTTATTGGAAAAAAATGAAACTCCCGCAAATTGCAGTGCGGGAGTTTTTTTCTATCAAATGCAGCCGAATTTTCCTATCACTCTGAGAATATCAAACCCTTCAGCAAAAGGCCGTTCTGCGATGGCTCCATAACGCACCAAAGTAGCACGCGTGAGGTCAGCATTGAAATAATACCGTGACGCGTATGTTGTGTATTGATTCAATGCATTGATCTTTTTCTCCACTTCAGCTTCGGTTACCTCAATGAGAAAGTTAGGGAAAAAGCCATAACTTGACCGGATCACGTCAAAACCCAACACCGTAGTACCACGGAAAGCTCTTAATGCTTCTTCGGTCACTGTTCCATGATCCTGATGGATGTCAGCCCGGGTATGCACAAAAACAATATCCGGTTTGAAATCCTTGTTTAATTGGATCATGTATTCCAAAATTTCCTGTCGGAAATGAGGGAAACGGCGGGTTTCAAATTGACCCAGAATTACCTTTTCTTTGGGCACACCCAGAGCTGACATGCTGGCATAATGCTCTTCCACAAGGTGATGCAGTTCAGGATTTTTCTGATTATCCGAGAGTGTGACACAGCGGATATCGGTCTGGTCAACGATCTGGGCAATCAAAGCACCAGCGCCAAGTTCAATGTCATCGGGATGGGCACCGATAAAGCACACTTTTTTACCTGAAAAGGTCAGTGACGCGCCCATGATTATTTCGTCGCCAGGAAGCCGCCTACGACTTTGGTCATGACCAGTTTGCCTTCGGCTTTGATACGTTTTTCGGCAACAGCCTGGATTTTTTTCATAATTTCTTCAAATTCATTTTTGTCGTTAAAAAAGGACGTCCAGAGTCTCCGATCTTCTGAGAGAGATGCGCGGGTATATTCAATGAAAGGTTCAGCGGATTCAAACGTAAGGGGGTTTTCAAACACAT
>ENA-UOYA01005213-UOYA01005213.1-activated-sludge-metagenome-genome-assembly--contig:-NODE-5213-length-10410-cov-12.252149_pt1 | contig 10410 bp, 18 predicted proteins | sample MGYA00238163_ERZ764804 | MGnify/ENA primary metagenome ERZ764804 (study PRJEB28919, sample SAMN05720223) | activated sludge metagenome | isolation source: Anaerobic digester | place: Hong Kong...
TAATAATCCATTTTTATAATTTTTTATCACTAATTAATTCTTTTATTTTCATATCCCTGTTTTCTTGTTTATCTATTTCTCTGAACCATTCGGGATTGCTTACAATTTGATGTATATTGAACCTAATCAATGGGTACCTACAAATATTTTGTTTACTAAAATAAGGCTGAGCATTTTCTTCAGGATTAAAAGAAATATAGTATAAGTAATCTTCTCCACAAGTAAATATACAACCAGATTTGTATCCAGGCAGATCTTTTATTAGCAAATAATCTGAATATGTGCTTTTAATATATTCTTCTTTATTTTTTATTTCTCTCATCTATTCTATCTCTAATTAATTGAATATCTTCTTCGTTCGGCTCATAATTATTCATCATTTCTATTGGCACATTATTCCAAGAATTGCCGAAATATGTCACTTTATATCCCCTTAGTATACATTCTTTATATATATCCTCATATCGATTCTTAAGATATAAACACTTGTCATAAAAAAATTTAACATGGCCCTTTCCCAAAGTAAATTCTTTCGGTTGATTATCCATATTGTATCTACCACTATTAATGAGGTTTGGAATACGCTTAATTTCACGATGCTCTGCTAATAAATGCTGCCTTGATAATTCCTTTGGTGGTATCCCCACATTTATTCTTGACATATTTTATTAGTTAATAGGCTTAATTTAAAATCTCTTAGTAATTCTAAATTATAATTGTATTTTTTGATAATATTATTCATATCACTGATAAATAAATTAACATTAAAAGTATCTTCTAATTCATCATTAAATTTATATTCTTTTTTTATAATAGAAAAAAAATATTTTATCTCTATATTACGAAAATCTCCTGCTATAAAATATAACCTTTGTGCAACAGCCATATGTTTATAATCTCTAACTAAATAATAAGATTTGGCAAATATTGTTGATATAAATGGTTTTTTCACTTTTTAACTTTTTTTTCAAATAGATTATATCTATAAAAAAATGTAATAGTTGAATATCCGTCTCTATTAGATGTAGAATAAACATTATTATTATAAGATTCAAAAATAAATTTATTCTTTGGATTTTTATGTGAAAATCTTTTTTTAAATCTGTCTATAAAATATTCCATAATATCTTTCGATTCCTTTGACTTTTGGGCTATTGTTAAATGATATCCACCTTTAGATAGATTTTCTTTAGCCTTTAAATAATCGATGTCTACAATTAGATTTAATACATTTCTATCAAAGCCTTCTTTTTTAATGCTTTTTATTACAAAATCTTGCTTCATAGACGTTCTTATAGTAAACATACCTACAAATATACTTAAAAAATATTATATCTCTAATCCTTTACTAGCCTTTTTTACTAAATCTAAAAATTCAAAAATTTGTAGTTTATTTAATATATGATCCCCATTTTCCTCTCCACCATAATCTATCATTAAATTTTCAACTGTCTGAGCTTGTAGATCATTATTCATTTTTTTAAAATAAAAATCTAAAAAAATAGCTATTGGTTTAATGGCATCGATTTTTTGAATTCGACTATCATAAATTGTTGAATTAGATTTGAATAGTAATGCCTTCCATCAGTGGGAGTAATTGCAATCTTAAATTGGTTTCCAAATAGTGTCGGCAATTTTGGTGTGTTTTCATTTAATTCAATTGAACTAATTGTCTCTATAGAATCAGATATTTGACTCACCATTTTACCGAAAATTCCCATATTGTAAATATAAGCTTTTTGTTGGATTAATAATTTATGATTTATTTAACTCCATTCGGGAATTCCAAATTATATAGTCTCGATGGTACTTTATCCCCATCTTGAGTATTTAAAATTGTTATTCCATAGTTGAAAGAGCTACAGAAAAAATGTTTAATCATATCTGACATTTCTATAGAATCCACTTCTTTAACAGTTATATCACTCCAAATATAAAGTGAATTAAATAAAACCTTTGATAGAGTATCAAAAACTATAGGATAATTTCCAATTTCAGGTATATTATCCTTATAGAATAGTATTTTTGATAAATCATCTATTCTATCTGGATATATTATGGATATATCACTCATAATTATATCGTATAATTTTCTAGATAAAATAACATTCCAACAAGCAATTTTTGGCGCAAATTGAACAGTTGCGGTATATTCACCTGTTGGCCTTCTCTCATTATCTATTGTTTGAACATTTTTATTTGCATAACTATAGATTAAATCATACTTTATCTCATTATTAGTTAGTAATGAGATAAAATCCGACTTTATATAAAGATCATTATCTAATATTACCACATAATCAAAATCATAATATTTAATATTCTTAAATAAATTTTCAATATTTTTTGAATGCATTAATGAATATCTATAATTATTCCTAGAGTGTTCATTCCAATTTATTTCATCTACACAATGTATTTGTGCAATTCCTTTTAATTCTTTAAATAATGAAAAATCTGATGTATAATCACCATAATTAGAATGTACACCTATATGGATATTTAAATTATGATTATCTCCGACAGCTCTTAGTAGAGTTGCAATGGTTAGTTTAGTGTAAACAGATGGACTATGTGATGATATTATGACACAAATATTCATCGATAATTAAAAATTTTTTATCTTATTCATCATCAGTTGAAAAATCAGTTTCAAATGCCATCATTAAATTTGATATATTATCTTTTACTAAGATAAATGTCTCAAATATTTTAAAGTTAATTTCATCTAATTGATCGTTAATGTTCGAAAGATATTTTTTATTAAATGTTATTTTAACATTTTTATCAGAATCAATTTCATCTATTTCTAGATCCCATTTATATTCTTCAACCATAGATACTTTCCCATTATTAACAATGACATTTATAATTTTATCTTCAGAATTTATATTAGATAACTTTTTAATATCAGAGAAATCTGATTTTAATATTTTAAATCCCCATTTTGAATTTTTTATATCTAATCTCGATTCAAGAGCTGATTTGTTAATATCTCTTATTTTTGATAATTCTCCTCCAATGCAAGATATTTTTAATTTACCATTTGAATAATTAGCTGATCTTACATGAAGTATGTTATCATCATCTGAATTTTCTTTATAATTTATATCTAGTTTTATCTGTGAATTTGGATTAAAAAATCTTAAATTTTTTACAAATTTAGATGACCCAATTATTACGTAATCAAATGTTTTATCTGATGAAAAATTTGTTATATACTCAGATGTTGAAAGAAGGTAATTTTTTAATGATAATACAGCCACGTCGTTGGCCATCATGGAATATGCTAATATGTTTTCGCTGTCTATTTTTAACTTTATAATATCTGATATATTCGTTAAATCTTGTAATTTATCCACAAAATCCGAAAACTTTTGACTATTAAATAATAATGTTGTTTTACCAGCCATAAAAATATTTTTTCTATTTAATATATACTTTAGAAAAGTAATTGTTTATTATATGAATAAATATATAGCTAAGTTTGAGGCGGCTAAATTTGACCCAAATGATATTTTAAAGGGTTATAATATGACAATAGCTGATTTAGATAATATGATAAATTTTTTGGATAAATATGGAGAAGATGAAAGTGATTACGAAGAATTCGCGGAAGATGAAGAAGATGGGTATGTTAGGGGAGTTCATCAAAGTGCCAAGGAAACTGATTATTATAATGCTACCCCATTAAAAGAAGAGCTTAAGAAATTAAAATCTAGTGGATATACTGGATTAAGGAAATGGAAAATTGATAACATATTAAATAGATATAAAGAAGTTGAGAAATTAATAGATGAGAGAATTACTATTGAAGATTATTTATTGGAAATGACAGATCAAGGAGTTACTGCTGATATTGATCCAATGAGAAAAGTCATTGACATTCATTTACCAAGAAAACAAAAAGGAAATTTGGATAAAATTAATATGATCATTAGCTATTTAGTACATTTAAATAAATCTAATAGAATAAATGTAGAACTTGAAAAAATAACCTATGGAACCCTTCGTAGAAGAGAATCGATTGGATTTAGAGTCACATATTCAAATGTTAATTAATTCCACCATTTACCTATAATAGAATTTATTTTAGATTCCCTTATAATTCTCTTTTCATCATTTCCAAACTCCTTCATTATAGATTTTTTACATTCCAACTTATATAATAGATATAAAATAATAAATGATAAAAATGATATCCAATATCCAATAATATTGGATCCATAAAATGATAATCCGAAAGAGTCTAGAATATTAAATTTATTGGAATAATTAAAAAATGGAGATAATTTAAATGTACCATAAAATATTCCAATTATAAAGCAAGATAAATAATATCCAATATTATCATTTTTAAATTTCTTCTTTGATGTAAAAAGTAGAATTAATAAGCTTATTGGAAATATTATATAATTAATAGAATTTTCAAAGCTACCAAAAAATATAATTGGTAAACCCCAGGATAACATTAGCAATATTAATAGTATAGTTTGCTTTTTCATATGATTGATGATAGTTTTTTATCCCTTTCTATCCAAGATTTTGAATCAAATTTATTAGAGTGTTCTCGTGTTTCATCTTTATCTTTTTTTATTTTATTTATTATGAATAAATAATATTCATAGACTGAATCATTTACATCTTTACTTTCCCAATAGGAAGATAAAATTTCTTTATCTTCCATTTCTATTTGAAACCAAATTTTATTTGATGGTAAGTAATGGATTTTAGCAGCTATATCATAAGATGTGGAGTAAGCTAATACACATATTCCCCAATAGGGGTATTTATCTTTGCAAGATTCTATTTTGGAATAATCTCTAATTTCTATTTTATTTGAGAAAATTTTTTTTAAAGCAGATCTTCCATATTTAGGTGAATCGAAGTTCATATTTCAAATATACAAAAAAATATAAGTTAAAAAAAATAATATATAGATTATGATGAATCAAATTGAAAGTTATGATGATTTCTTATTCGAGAATAGAATCATAATGGCAATAAATGAGGGTAATTTAGTAGCGTCGAATGATTTTTTAGAGAAATTGAAATTGATGTCCAAAAAAAATAAGATAGCTGAGATTTTATTTTCACTATTTAATGATGGAGAATATATTGACTCAGATCTGCCACAAAATTATATAGATGTTACTGCAACAGAAGATGCTATATCTTTTTTAAGTGATGTTAGGGCTAGTAAAGCTATTGTTAGTGGATTTGAAGCTAAAGGAAGATCTACAGTTAAAATAGGAAGATTTGTTAATTCTTTTTTAAACAATTCTTTGATCAAAAATATTATTGAGAATGATTTTAGTATATCTAAAAAATTTACAGATAAAGATATTGAAGAATTTGTCAATTTATATAAATCAACGAATGTAGATTCCGCGAAAAAATTTAAATTGCTTAAAGGTGAAGATATAGCAGAATACTATAGTGAGGAAAAATACGCCTCTAACAGAGGTGTTTTGGGAAGTTCATGTATGAGAGATGTTGATTCAGATTATTTTGATATATATGTCGATAATGATAAAGTTTGTAGATTACTTGTTTATCTAGATTCTGAAGATCAATTATTGGGGAGAGCTCTTGTGTGGAAATTACATGAGGGTCCTTGCGATGCTGACTATTTTATGGATAGAATCTATACATCAAATGATTCGGATGTTTTAAAATTTAAAAATTATGCTGAAGAGCAAGGATGGATGTATAAATATAAAAATAATTCGGAATCTGAAGAAGGATTGATGTTTAAATACAAAGGAGAGTTAGTATTTGGCAGAATTTATGTTAAACTGAGAGATGCCGACTTTGATAGCTATCCATTTGTGGATACCTTATCTTTTCTAGATAAAAAGGCTAAGTTGCTAAGTAATGTTGGATTTAAAAATGGAGTTATTTTATCTTCTACCAGTGGAGAAGATGAAACATGTGACGCTTGTTCTGGTAGTGGTAAAAATAATTGTTATTACTGTGATGATACTGGATATGTCGATTGTCCTGAATGTGATGGAGATGATACTTGTAAAGAGTGCAATGGTGATGGATATGATGACGATGGTAGCAAGTGTGATGAGTGTAAAGGAAAAGGTACTATAAAATGCCCGACTTGTAAAAATGAGGGAGTTATTAAATGTGATGAATGTAATGGAAAATCTTGTAGCGATTGTGTTGGATTGGAAGATAGTGTTATAGAAAAAATAAAAGAAGGTAGTTGGAAAGAGTTTAAACCATTGGTATTACCTTCTAAATAAATTATTTTCCTAAATAATTCATTAATTCAATAATATTTTTTACTGTATAGCTTAAAGATTCCAAATTTTTAGAAGAGTTTCTCAAATAATCAACATGTACATCAACTATTTGCAGATTTCTTTCATTTTCAGCTATATGAGCATCAATTAGTAGTGATTTTTCTCCTACATTTGTTTTTAATCCAAATCCAGTAGCATAAAATACAAATTTATCTTGCTTTAATTTTTTTAACTTAACTTCTTCTTTAGCTCTCCTATTTAAGAAATAAGATATTTGATCATTGATCATTTGTCTATATGATAAAGCTAATGATTGAATTTCAATAATTTTTTGTGACTTATCTAAAGTAAAATTTTCTTTTAGAGCTATATATAGTGGATCCATTGTTTTATTCCACTCTTCTCTTTTTCTATCAAAAAATTCTTCTAATTTATCATTAGTTTCTTGAGCTTTATTGATTCTTTCAACCTCTTCTTTATCGTATAATTGCATAAAATTATTTTTTTATTTATATCAATTATTAATAAAATAGTTTATGATTTTTTTCCTTTAGATTGGCTAATTAATCGATTAATTAGCCTTTGTTGGTCTTGATGTTTCAAAATATCTTTTTTACTTTTCTTTTTCTTTCCTGTTCCTGGAGCTGGCATATTTTTATTTTTATTTTTATCTATTTTCAATAACTACATATGTTTTTTCAGATATCGGATATATTTGTATAATTCCATTACTTGATTTAAAGGCAACTTCTCTATCAAGATAAGATAATTCATCATCAAGGAAATTACAAAATTCTTGACATACCTCAGTATCAGCATTAGTTACTATTTGAACAGTTGAGCTTTCCATAGATTCACTGTTATCAATTTCTTCAATTTTTATTACCGAAAATCCACGACTTTTAAAAAATCTAACAACTGCTGAATATGATATTAATACTTCTCTCCAATTTTGCCTTATAAAATTATATTCCTCAGGAACACCTTTTTCTCTTGGGGTTAGTCTAACAACTAATTTATTTATGATTTTAAAATCAATATCATAGTCAATTATCCTTTTTTGTGAAGTTTTTAATTCATTTATTGTTTCTAGGCATTTTATTATTTTATCTATTTTATTGATATCATTAAATTCGTCAATTCTAAAGTCTAAATTCCATTCAAATTGATAAATGATGAATGGTGCTGTTCCAATTTCTTTTTTTACTGGAGACTCCAATACATCATTTATTGGTAGAAAATAATCTTCTATTTCTTCGATGGTTATTGATTCTAATATTTTAGAAAATTTTATCATATAATATATATTAATTTCTAATAATTGAAATAAAACTGACATTTTTTCATAACTTTTTTTCATAATTTTCTATTGGCATAAAATTTGATTTTTTTCAAAAAAATAATAATAACAATTATGAAAAATTTAATTTTACCAAATTCATTTTCATCAATGTCAATTTTTGATGACTTCTTTAATTTTTCCGATTTCGGATTTAAGAATGGTCCTTCCGTAAATGTGAAGGAAGATAAAAATCAATTTTTGATTGAGGTAGCTGCCCCAGGGTATAAAAAGGACTCATTTAACCTTGAGATCAAAAATGGATATTTAAAAATTTCTTCTAAAAATGAAGCGTTAAAAGAAGAAAAAGAAGAAAAATATTATAGAAAAGAATTTTCATATTCTTCTTTCGAAAGATCATTTTCTTTACCAGATAATGTTAATTCGGATGATATAAAAGCTTCATATGATAATGGGATTTTAAACATATCCATTCCTAAAAAATTAAAAATTGAAAAATCGGCTAAATTGATTGAAGTACAATAAAAAAAGTCCCTCAGATTTCTGAGGGACTTTTTTTATATATAATTAATGAGGTATATAAAATTATTTGAAAGTAATTTATCTAATGCTAGATTAAGCGTTGAAGATATAACGGATTATTTTTTAGAATTTATTGATAATGAATCAATGAAATTAACCAATACGAAAATAGATAAAATATATACTATTTCACCTCCATCTTATAAAATTGTGACTTCGTTATCGATAAGTAAGAAATTTCGAATATTAAGAAATGATACCATTATAGATTTTTGTAAAATTTTAGAATCAATAAAATCTATTTGTAATAGATGGAATTTAAATTTTGATTTAAAATTGGGAGATGTGGATAATAATTTATCATTACATATCTATCAAAATTTACCTGAAATAGTACATAGTTATTTATTGGAGGATAACATATCACCACACATGGCTATTACCTCCTCTAAATTTAAAATAAATTTAAATAATCTAAATATAAGATTTGGTCAAATATTAAAATTAAACAATGACAATAATTTTGAAATTTGGCTTAATATTGAAAAATATCGTGGTGGATCCGGAAAAAATGGATCCTGGATAAAAAGTGATAATGATGAACTTAATAAAAATAGAAATTTAATACCTATTTTATTAGAAAAGGAAGTAAATAAAAAATTTCCTTGTAATTTCATAGGGGAGGAGCATAGTAATAATAATACTTGGTTTAAATTTAAAATAAATGCTTAAATTCTAAATATTCCATATTTACCATTTTTAGAATCAGAATATCTTCCGATTTTAATTAAAAGATCCCCGCTACAGGTGTGAATATTATTTGTTATTGATTCAAGGATGCCTTCTCCACAGACGACCCTAACATTTATATTCCTTTCATGAAAGAGATTATATATATCTTTTGATATATTTTCAATACTATAATTAGTACTTTTTTTAATTACTATTCCTGGTTGCGGATCCTCTAACATCCTAACGACTAGGACATTTTTATATTTAGTATTAACTATATTACAAATTTCAGAGACCGAATTTCTGAAATTTGTTGGATAAAAATTTAAAAATCGGCAATATGTGTCGTCCAATTGCTTCGGCGTGACATATAGTCCTTGATAAATGCCCAAACTATCCACTTTAGATTCATCAATATATTCTTCCTCCTCTTCTTCCTCTTCTTCCTCTTCTTCCATTGCTCCGTTTTCTACCAAAAAATCATAAATAAAATTCCTAATTTCAGGATCATCACAATCTATATATCTACATATCATATCCTTTTTAGATAGCCACAAAATAATTATATTATATACTCCACTTTCACGATTCGATATGGATGATAAAAATTGATATCCCTCTTTATAAAGTTTTATCTCTAAAGGCACAAGCCTATTAGTTATTTTTTCTTTTTCGGAGTCGGAACAAAAAGTTAATTTATTTGGATATCTATCATTTTTTTCAGCGAAATTAACTGATATCCTGTCAATATTATCTGATATTTTTTCATCTAGATATTTATATAAATCAATAAGATATAATCTATCAGATATTTTATATTGCATTTTATCATATTCAACTTTTAGAGTATTTAAAAAATCCCCAAATTTAGTAAAAATAGATCTCATTTTATTTTAAAATATTAATTACCTCAGGATAATATTTACAAACATTATCATTTTTTTCATCATAATCGACTAAACATAGAACATATCTCATAGAATTAAGTCTGGCTATTCTTTTATCATTTGAATTTACAACCACCCATGGTGATTTAGAAGTTGATGTATTATTAAACATTTGATTCTTATAATAGGTAATTAAATCCCATTTAGAAACTGATTTTTGATCATTAGGAGAAAATTTCCAATATTTTAATGGACTTTTTTGTCTTAGTTCAAATCTTTTTTGCTGTTTTTCTTTAGTTATGGAAAACCAAAATTTAACTAAAATGAGACCTTCTTTAATTAAATTTTCTTCCCATTCAACAACATTACTCATAAAATCTTTATATTCCTTTTCAGTGCAATATCCCAAAGCTGGTTCAACGACAGCTCTGTTATACCAGCTTCTATCAAAAAACACAATTTCACCTGGCTTTGGTAGATATTTCTCATATCGAGCAAACCAATTTTTCTTTTCATCCTCGGTTGGTATTCCGAGTGCAACAACTCTGAATCCTTTCGGATTTAAATGCTCAGTAAATCTTTTTATACTAGATCCTTTTCCCGCACTATCCCTACCCTCAAAGATAATAGCCATTCGACTTCCTGTTTCCATTACCCATTCTTGCATTTTCAGTAGCTCCACCTGTATATCAAATTTTTCTTTCTCATATAC
>ENA-UOYA01005214-UOYA01005214.1-activated-sludge-metagenome-genome-assembly--contig:-NODE-5214-length-10408-cov-4.473969_pt1 | contig 10408 bp, 11 predicted proteins | sample MGYA00238163_ERZ764804 | MGnify/ENA primary metagenome ERZ764804 (study PRJEB28919, sample SAMN05720223) | activated sludge metagenome | isolation source: Anaerobic digester | place: Hong Kong...
TCAAATGCAACACCCCAGTAAAAATCATTATTCTTTATTATCGCAGAATTATCCCGATGTATCAATAGCTATAAAAAATTTTTTCCAAATTCAGAAGTCCCTTTACCCTTGACTAAAATATGCCTTTGCTTTATTATGTTTTTGTGATGAGGAAATATTGACTAAAATTTGCATAAGGAGAACTAAAATGAGGGTTAAGGTTTCTGATTACATTGCCGATTTTCTTGTAAAAAACGGCATTACCGATATGTTCACGCTCACGGGGGGCGGTGCGATGCATCTCAATGACGCTTTCGGTCATAAGAAGGGGCTTCACTGCATTTATAACCACCATGAGCAGGCCTGCGCCATAGCGGCGGAGAGCTATGCGAGAATCCATAACAAAATTGCGGCAGTCTGCGTTACAACAGGTCCCGGCGGAACAAACGCAATCACCGGAGTTGTCGGCGGCTGGCTGGATTCTATTCCGATGCTCATTATTTCAGGTCAGGTTAGGTATGACACAACTGCAAGGGGCTCGGGGCTCAACCTCAGGGCAATGGGCGACCAGGAGTTTGACATCACAAAAGCCGTTGAGTGCATGACAAAATATTGTGAAATGATAACGGATAAAAATAAAATTAGATATTGCCTTGAAAAAGCACTAAAAATCGCCCAGCAGGGCAGACCCGGGCCTTGCTGGCTCGATATCCCGCTCGACATTCAGGGCGCATATGTTGAAACGGAGGATTTATACCCGTATGACGGTGAAGACTTCGAGCTGCTGCCGGAAAGCGTGGACGATAGGACAATTGAAGATATTATTAATAGGATATCAAAAGCTGAGCGCCCCGTTTTTTATGCCGGTAACGGAATAAGGATTTCTGGCGGCTTTGAGGCATTCAAAAGTGTTATTGAAAAGCTGAATATCCCTGTTGTGACGGGCTGGAACAGCATTGACTGCATCTATGACGAGCACCCTCTCTACACTGGCAGGGGCGGCATAATGGGTGACAGGGCAGGTAATTTTGCCGTTCAGAACAGCGACCTTCTGCTCTGTGTCGGCAGCAGGCTGAGCATCAGGCAGGTTGGCTACAATTATGAAACATGGGCGAGAGCGGCATATAAAATTGTTGTGGATGTTGACAGCGAGGAGCTTAAGAAGCACACGGTCAATGCAGATATGAAGGTCTGGGCGGATGCAAAGGATTTTCTTGAAAAGCTTGACCGAAAGCTTGACAAAAAGCTATTTGATGGTGAAGGCTGGCTCGAATGCTGCCGCAGCTGGAAGAAAAAATACCCTGTTGTACTGCCCGAGCATTATGAGGTTAAGGAGAAGGCTAATGTCTATTGCTTCATAAAGGAGCTTAGCCGCAGGCTCAAAGAAAACCAGATAACGGTTGTCGGCAACGGTTCGGCCTGCGTTGTGGGCAGTCATGCATATGTAATCAAAAAAGGGCAGAGATTTATAATTAATTCTGCCATTGCCGCAATGGGCTACGATTTGCCCGCCGCAATAGGTGCGCACTGTGCCGAGCCGACGGGAGATATTATTCTCGTGACCGGTGACGGCAGTATTCAAATGAACCTTCAGGAGCTGCAGACGATTATATCAAATAATATGCCAATTAAAATATTTATGATAAATAATGATGGATATCATTCCATAAGGCAGACTCAGCGGAGGTTTTTCGGCGAGCCGCTTGTGGGCATAGGGCCAGAAAGCGGGGATTTGACCTTCCCCGATATGTCCAAAATTGCAGCTGCATACGGCTATAAATATTACCGCATCGAAAACAATTCACAGATGGGCATCCTTGACTCTGTTCTGGCTCAAAAAGGTCCAGTTTTCTGTGAAATAATTGTATCAACAGAGCAGAATTTTGAACCGAAATCCTCAGCAAAAAGGCTGCCGGACGGGACGCTGGTTTCGCCTCCGCTTGAGGACCTGAGCCCATTTCTGAGCCATGAAGAGCTTAAATCGAATATGTTTATCCCTTTGGTTGACGAGATGTAAAATATGAAAAGAGTGACAAAGGTAGAATATGAAGCGTTTTGTTGTAACGGGTCCTACAAGCTTTATCGGTAAAAATCTTATAGATGAGCTTATTAAAAACGGCAATGAAGTCTTTGCTGTTATGCGACCCGAATCAAAAAACAGAGCCTCCCTCGTTGCTTCGGAAAACCTGCACATTCTTGAGCTTGATATGTCGCAGGCAGATAAAATAAAAAATTATATTGACTCATGCGATTTCTTCGTTCACCTCGCATGGGAAGGAACAACTCCTCAAAGCAGAAATGACCCGGAAATTCAGCGAAGGAATGTAGATAATTCAGTTCTGGCCTTAAATCAAGCAATAAACCTGGATTGCTCAAAATTCTTTTTTGCCGGCTCACAGGCGGAGTACGGGATGCATAATGAAAAGCAGACCGAGCTTTCAGCCTGCCGCCCTGTTTCAGAATACGGAAAGGCAAAGCTTGCCTTCGGGCAAAAGGGTGCCGAAATCTGCAGGAATATGGGCACCGAGTTTATTCACCTGCGGATTTTCAGCGTTTACGGAGCCGGTGACCACCATCCATCACTAATTAATTCATGTGTTAGTATTTTTGAAAACGGCGGAATTCTCGAAACCGCCTCTCTCTCGCAGCTGTGGAACTACCTACATGTCAGAGACCTCATAAACCAGCTTCTGCTACTGCTTGAGCTTAAGGAAAAACCTTTTGATAACAATATAATTAACCTTGCAAGCGGCGATACCAGAACGCTCAGGGATTTTGTGCTCAGAATATTTGAGCTTTCGTCAAAAAAGGGGAGGCTTGTGACAGATGCCCGCCCAGATAATCCCGAGGGCACTGCCTCATTGAACCCCGATATCTCAAAGCTTGTAAAGCTAACCGGATGGAGGCAAAGGGTTTTGTTTGATGATGGAGTGCTGGAAATGCTTCTTCAAAAAAGAGAATAGTACTTTTTGTAAATTTTTACACAACCTATGTATTATTCCCCGTTTTTGTCAGAAAATAAGCATATGAAATGCAAAAACAGTTACTCCGGCAAGAAAAAATTTTAAAGAAAAACAGAATAAAAAAATCCAGAATGTTAACAATAGTGTTGAAATTATTTAAATATTTCGACACTATATTTTTTATATGGAGGAGCTTATTATGAAAGCGACCGGAATAGTAAGAAGAATTGACGACCTTGGTCGTGTTGTAATACCTAAGGAAATAAGGCGAACAATGAGAATCCGGGAGGGGGACCCACTCGAAATATATACAGATGCTGACGGGGAGGTCATTTTCAAAAAGTATTCCCCTGTCGGTGAGCTTTCATCAATTGCAAAGCAATATGCTGAGGTGCTTTTCAGGGGTACAAACCTGCCCGTAATTATTACCGACCGTGACAGAGTTATTTCCTGTGCCGGTCTGCCGAAAAAAGAGGCTGTTGACCGCAGGGTTACATCTGCTCTTGAAGAAATAATAGAAAGCCGCACAAATTATATAATGACTGCAGAGGGCGAAAAAATGCGCCCCGTTGAAGGCCTTGACAGGGATGCCGGAGTTGCTTGCCCCATTATCGGCGGCGGAGATGTTTCCGGAGCGGTGATTCTGCTCCAGAACGAAAACGGCTCAATTCCTTCGCAGACAGATGCAAAGCTTGTTATGGTTGCCGCATCATTCCTGGGTAAGCAGATGGAGGATTAAGCTTTAATATAAGTAGAAGGTCTACCCATTAATTGAGCAGTCGGCCTTCACAACACAGCGCATACTCTCTTTACGGCGGTTTAGGGTTTATATAGTACCTTGTTTCTTTCGAGTATGTATTCGTACCCGATAGAAGCAGGGTATTTTTGTTTACCTATTTTCTGCTTAACTTATGATTTATAATAGCAATCCATGTTTATACACATATAATGTATTGTTATTAATATTTTTTTGAGGTGAAATTAAATATGAGTCCCTTTGATGATTGGCCCTGTTACGCTGAAATGCCGTCAAATTCAGATTCTTATGTAAGATTGCTGCATGCATCACCTGATGCTCCTCCCGTTGATATTTACGCTAACGGAAACCTGATTGCAAAAAATCTTGCATATAAGCAACTGACAAACTATGTTGCGGTAAAGCCCGGAGAGTATTCGATTCAGGTGTTTCCGGCAGGCGAGAAAGCAAACCCGGTAATAACTACAATGTTAACTGTTCCGCCTAAAAGCAGCTTAACGATTGCTGCTGTTGGAAAGCTTGCAGATATCGAGCTGCTCCCAATAATGGAAGTGTATATGCCAATGGTTGATAAACGAAGTTCATATATTACATTTGCTCATTTGTCACCAGACGCACCCGCCGTTGATATCACTCTGCCAGACGGAACAAAATTATTTTCTGATGTAAGTTTTAAAGAGTATACTAATTATGTTGCTGTAAACCCCGGAACCTATACATTACAGGTTAAGCCTGCAGGTCAAAATCAGGTTGTACTTACTGTGCCCAGTGTGAAGCTGTCTCCCGGTACAATTTATACCGTATATGCTGTGGGTCTTGTGAGTGGGGACCCGCCATTAGATACAATAATATCCGTGGATGGAGAATATTAAATTCAAATACTCGAATTTAAGCAAAAGCACGGCATGCGTTTTCCCGCATACCGTGCCTTTGTATGTTAATTATCAGTTTTCAATATTGATATCGTTTGTGAACCTCATCCCGCCGCTGTCGTCCACATCAACAACAATTCCGTTTTCTTTTACCGTTGAATAGGTCGAGGTATGGGATATCATTGTTAAGTTCCATTTGACATTCGGATAGATTTTACCAAGCCCGTTAGTAACAATTGCAGCTTTGGGCATAAGAGTTTTAATAAAGGTTCTGTTTGACGCCTCTGCATAGCCGTGGTGACCGAGCTTTAGAAGGTCAACCCTGCCTATCTGCGGAGCCAGTCTTCTTTCAAGCCCGTGGAGGTTTGTTATGTCCGCCGCAAGGAAGGCCGAAAAATCACCCTTAGTCAGCTTTGTGCCTATTGAATTGTCATTTTCACTGATGTTCCTGTCATTAATATCCGCCTTAGTGTTAAAAAACTGAACGGTAAAATCCCCTAATTGAAATGGCTCTGACGGAATATCGGACACAATGTTAAAGCCCCTCTTTTTGAGCGACCCGATAATTGTATCATAAATCTTGTCCATGTGCCATGACTTCAATTCGCCCGGCCTCGCCCGCTCAACATAGTATTTTTTAAAATAAGCTGTTTTTATTGTAATATCCTTGTCATTGATTATTGCTTCAAAGCAGCCCGCATGGTCGTAGTGGTAGTGAGTGGCCATCACAAAGTCAAGGACTACCTTGCCGTTTTCGTCGCCCGCAACCTTTTTAATGTAGTCAATAACAACATTCTCATAGCCATTGATTCTGGCATTGACCTTCGGGTTATTACTTCCCTCGCCGCTGTCAACAAGCGCAAAATGCCCGTTGCTTTCAATCAGGATTGAGTCTGAATTGCCTGTATTCAAAAAATGAATTCGGTCTGCCGTGCCGTCGGAGTCAAAGGTCTCGGCGGTAATTTCGTATCTGTCTTCATATTTATTGCAAAGGGCGACGGTTATTATGTCAAGTATGAAAACCGAAAACATAATCGTCATTATTATTACTGTCGCAATTTTCTTAACCATAAGGTCACCGTTTATTTCAAAATCAATTTGATATTATAGCACAGAGTACTCCGGGATGTCCACAAATATATTTTCCTACTTCAAGGATATATCGGCGGAAAATAAAAAAGCGCACCGCAGCGAAAAAATCCTTTGCGGCACGCAGGCATTAAAAAACTGATTATTTCCCTTCAAGCTTAGGAAGCTCGTCAATTGTAACCGTTCTTGTTGTGAAATTTCGGATATCTTTTTCATCCAAATCAAAAATACGCCCGCCTCTTTTATTGCCGTATGTATTGTAGCCTGCACCTATCGACTGAATGAGCCTGATGCCCTTGTTCCGAACGATAAAGGAATTTATATGGTCGTGGCCGAAAACAGCTGCAAGCACATCGCCCTGTCTAAGCCAGCTGTCAAACTGGCCGTTGTTTATGGCGGGAGGTGACGGTGGTTCGTCACAGCTTTCAAAGGCCTCATAGTCCTCAAATTTATACCATTTATCCTCATAGCCCGGGTCTCCCCTGAAGGCTCCGGGAGTACCTTCCGGTACGGGTGTGAGGCAGTCGTAAACTTCGGGTATTATTATGTGCTGAAAAAGAATTGAGGGCAAGGGAACGCCGCCGTTTTTCTTTCTGAGCTTTGTGCTTGTCCTCTCATACCACTCTATCTGGTCTGTCTGAACAAAATTATAGCCGCCGCCGGGGTGATAGTCGCCCGAATCGAACATCCAGAGGTTAAAAATGTCTTTTTTGCCCTCGCTGTCCTTTATTGTAAGGTTATATGTTCCGCAGCCTGACATTTCCTCGGCGTTCATTGACATCCTGCAGTTTTTGTATTCACAGAAAATGCAGGTCTGAAACTCCTTTAAAATGCCAAGCTCGGCATCATGGTTGCCGAAAACGACTGCAAGAGGAATGTTTCTCTCAGCGATGGGGCCGACTATTTTTCTGATGGTTTTTGCGGCACTGTCCCATGTGAACTTTTCCCAGGTGCCGGCAATATTATCGCCCGTGAAAACCACAAGGTCGGGTTTGGTATGCTTGACCGCAAGCTCTATGACCTGCATGGCTTTCCTTGATTTTTCAACGCTTTCGGGCTTTGTATCTGCCACAAGCTCCGAATCAATTTCATGAATATCAGAAAGCTGAAGAATCCTGAATTTCCCGTCCCTGCGGAATTTAAGCGGCTCCTGACCGGAACGGTCACAGGTGCAAGGCAGACCGCTTGCAAGGGTGAACGGGAAAACAAGTGTATTAAGGAGAGCTTTTCTTAATGCTCTAGTCATACTATCCCCTTATTCTATGTCTGAAATCATTTCCTTGAGTGCCAGAACCTCATCCTTGTTGAGGGTTATGCCCTTGTTCATCTTGTCATGTTGTGGCGACCATTCCCTTATGTCATACTTCGGCTCCCTGCCGTTCCAGCTTATTAAATTTAACTCCTTCGTCCATCCCTTTGGGTTTTCGGAAATTACACCGATTGTTTCAACAATTTCATAGGTAAACTCTGCCATAATTATCCTCCTATTATTCAGCAGGTCCAATCCTCATTTACAAGCTCCCTGTGGAGCTCCCTGAGCATTTTTTCCTGTTTTTTACGGTCCGGAATTATGCCCTCCACTATTGACCAGAACTCTTTGCCGTGGTTGTGCCGGAGAGTGTGTGCCAGCTCATGCACGACAACATAGTCAATACATTTTTCATGTGCCATAATAAGCATCCATGAAAAGTTGAGGCTGTTTTTGCCGCTGCAGGAGCCCCAACGGGTAGAGGCAGAATTGATTTTAACACCCTGCGGCTCGACGCCCATAAGCTTTGCAAACCTTTTAACCTTAAACTCAATGCAGTTTTTTGCCTGCTTTTTGTATAACGCAATAATTCCTTCCTTGATTTTCTGAGCGGGAAGGCCCGGTGGCGCATAAAACCTCTCTCCGTCAAAGCCTATGCTGCTACCCTGCACTTCAACAAGAGGGTAGGTTTTACCCATAAGTCTGAGGCAGCAGCCGATTTCGACTTTAAAGGTTTGTCTTTTTTCATTCCGCAGCTTAACTGCGGCAGTTTCCTCCTCAATCCATTTCTGCCTTGAGGCAACGAATTCATCTATTGCCCCTTTGCTCATAGAAGGAGGGCAGCGAACCTCAACACTCGCATCCTTCTGAATGTAAATGCCGATGGTTTTTCTGTTCATACGGGTTAGCTTGTATTCCATTATGACTCCGCTGTCTGTGTAAGCTTAATAACGGCCTCAACGGCAAGCTTGGCGTTTACCATCCTGTATGTGTCAACAAGTGGATGGAACTGGCTCGGGTTATCGGCCACCTCATAGCAGGTGTTTTCGGGGTCACAGACTATTTGTTTTATTACATCGCCAGGAAGGTCGGGCTTTACTGACCAAGCAAGTGCTGTTACCGCTGTAACAACAGGTGCGGACATTGATGTGCCGGACATATAGCAGTATTTACCGCTTTCTGTTGAGCAGCAGCTGAAAACATCATAGCCGGGGGCACAGATGTCTACACGCTTGCCACCGTTTGAAAACTCCGCCTGACGGAAATGTGCACTACCCATGTTCTGAGCCGCTCCGACAATAATAATTCTGTCCACAATCTGCTTAGCGCTTATTCCCGTTGAACCCGTAAAAGCGTTATCCTCGGTTATTGAGCAGAACATTCCGTTTAAAAACGCATCCTCAGCTTTCTCCTCGGAGCCGTTGCCCGCGGACTGAACAACAATATAATCATAACCGTCCCTAAGCAGCTTTGCCATAGCATAAGAATAGTATTTTGCCTCTATATTTAAAAACATCTTATAAAACGGCAAAAGAAAATCCTCAGTCGGCATTGACGCCGTAGCACCGACAGAATAGTTTATTACCTTTGCACCGTCGCGCACTGTGTATGCAAGGCCTGTGAGCAGTCTCTCCTCAGTCGACCAGAACTGGAAACCGACAGGCTCCCAGTCAACACAGTGAAGCGTGCAGTTATTGCATATACCCGTAATGCCTATGTTGTTATCGGCATTTGCGGCAATTATACCAGCAACATGAGTACCATGGTCGTCAATTGAATTCTGCCTCTTGAGCCTTGAGTTGGGAAACACTATTTTGCCCTGCAGATCCTCATGCCGAAGGTCGAAGCCTGAATCGACAACGCCGATATCTATATGGTTGAAATAATCCTTGTAATCCCATGCACTGGGAGCCTGAATAGCCTCAAGCCACCAGTTGCTGCCGCTGGGACACTCCTCGTCCCATCCGTAGGTATTATTTCCGCCATCTGTTCCCGTCCACGGGTCTGAGGGTATGGAGGTTTTTGAAATTTTATATGCAAAGTTGCAGCCGGCAAGCTCAACCTCTTTATTTTTCATCAAAGAATTGCATATTTTCTTGATTTCATCAATATTTGAGGGTTTAATATGAAGCTGATATCTGTTTAAAATACCCAAGTAACCGACAATTGATGCATCAACACTTCGGACAATTTCCAGTTTTCTTTTAAGGGGTGTTCCGTCCTTAAAGAAAATCAGTATTTCGTCATTGACATAGCCGCAGTCATCTGAAATCTTGACAATATTCTTTTCTTCGGTTTTATGGTAATAATCCCCCTTTGAACTCTCGGCGGGCTTTACCGACTGTTTGACGGGGGAAGGTGTCCTGCGTCCGTTTTCAACCTTAACTACAGCGGCAGTTCCGTTTGATTCGGAAATATTGACATTGCTTTCATGTATGGTGCTCCTCGGAATTCCGTAGGACCATACTGTAAGAGTCAGGGCAAACACTGCTATGTACGATATTAGTTTTTTCATTTTGCACCTCCTGAAATTCATAAGCTGATTATAGGATTATTTTCCATGTATTGTCAATAGCGGTATTTAAAACTATTGTAATGTTTTTGTCAATAATGTATAATTTATCAAAGCAATCAAAATCAGTATACACCATACGGAGGATTTATATGAAGCTTTCTGACCTTGTGAAGATTCTGGACGCCCAGATTGTATACGGAAACGAATTCCTTGATAGAGAGGTATTCAGTGCCTGCGGAAGCGACATGATGAGCGATGTTCTGGCCTTTGTCAAGGGTCAGGCAGTCCTGCTCACAGGTCTTGTCAACTCCCAGGTGGTCAGAACCGCCGAAATGGTTGATATGAAATGCATCGTTTTTGTCAGAGGCAAGGTACCCGATGAGGGGATAATCGAGCTTGCAAAATCTAGCGAAATAGTTCTGCTGAGAACCAGTCTGGAAATGTTCACCTCCTGCGGCCTTCTGTACTCAAATGGGTTACGGGGGGGCAGTGGAAAATAATGAACAGCGTAAAGCTACATTATGATGTGGACGGCGAGGATTTTACAAGAGCAGGCGAAGCCTCCGGCAGCATTAAGCGCACCCTGAAGGAGCTGGGGCTTGCTCCCGATGTTATACGCAATATTGCTATCTCCGTGTATGAGGGCGAAATAAACATGGTTATTCATGCAAACGGAGGCACGATTGACTGTGAGATTCTGCCGGATGTGATAAATGTTGTGCTCAAGGACAGCGGACCCGGCATTGAAAACATCCCCCTTGCAATGCAGGAGGGCTATTCGACTGCTCCTGATAAAGTCCGTGCCCTGGGCTTCGGAGCCGGGATGGGTCTTCCGAACATTAAAAAATATACCGATGAGATGGAAATAGAATCCGAACTCGGAGTCGGAACAACCATAAGGCTCAAGGTTTACATAAAGTAGTTCACGACAAGAGAAGTATGAAAACGGAGGTTTATAATGGCTGAGTTTTTTCATTCCGTTCG
>ENA-UOYA01005218-UOYA01005218.1-activated-sludge-metagenome-genome-assembly--contig:-NODE-5218-length-10401-cov-4.957085_pt1 | contig 10401 bp, 7 predicted proteins | sample MGYA00238163_ERZ764804 | MGnify/ENA primary metagenome ERZ764804 (study PRJEB28919, sample SAMN05720223) | activated sludge metagenome | isolation source: Anaerobic digester | place: Hong Kong...
CTTGGAATGGGTCTTTTTTTTATTTTTTTGGGCAATTCATTTTACAACTTACTTAAAAATACAAAATACTTAATATATTGCGAATCCGTGATCAAGCATTTGACTCTCTTTCGTCTCCGCATGCTTTTTCCCCTTTTTCGGCATAAATTCTAAACCGGCAAATCCCCGCATTTTTCAGTTCTTTCCGGTGCATGAGCAGGTTGATCTCCTTGACTCAAGATGACGCTGGTGCAGTTGTCGGAATTTGTAATAACCGGATAAAATTGTCCCTTGCGGTCCTTTAAAAAGAAATCTGTTTGTGGTTCATTTTTGCCGCAGAAACCCAGATCGCCTGCGATGCAATGCTCGCTGGTCATCACCGGGTTCCTTCCGCCGATCGCGACCTCCGGAATGACACCATGGAAGTTCATTGTGAGAATGTCCTCGAGCTCCGCCTCATGGGAGATCACAGCCTCCTTGAGGCCCAATTCTTTTGCAAGCAGAAAATCCATGCTGTTATACAGATTCAGTCCATAATCCCCGAAAACGTTCACACCTGCCTTTACAAACGGTTCGATCCATCCCAGATTGCCTACAGACACTCCGGTTTTGGCACAGGCTGCCGCAATTTTATCAAAATTTTTGCGGATATTTTCGTCATGCCATCCCTTCGTAATGTTCGGAATGACGGGAACCACTCTGCTGTCGTCACGGTGCGCCCCGCTCAGGACCGCTTCATAGGGAACATAGATCCTGTGATAGTCCGGAGCAAAGCGCTCGTTTCCATCAGCCCGGTAAAGATACAGGGAGGTTTCCGACGGTACTGCCTCTGCCGCGCTTGCCGGCGCTTTCGGAGGCTGATTCCAATGGATGGAGACCGGGCTTCTCCTCCCCTGCCGGTGAAGCGCTTCAAGCTCTTCCAAAGCGGCTCTTCGAAGTTCGTTGATCTTGGACAGCGGAATAGATGCTCCCTCATCGATATCCACGGTGCAATCCGTCATCCGAAACGGCGTGCCTCCTGTCTTAGACAGCTGCGCTTTCACAGCCTCGGGAGTTGTCTCTCTGGCGACAGCTCTTTCGACAGCCTCGGCCGATTCTTTCGTGACGCTGTTTCCCTTTTCATCTGTTGCTCTCAGAACGGCAGGTCTGCCCGGACCTGCGCTGAAGCAGAAGGAGACTCCCATTTTGCGCATGTTTTTCTCCTCCGCGCCGCTTTTCCCCTCATACGACGCTTTCGCCCGCCGCATGAGCTCCTTGTCCGTAATTTTATAAACCTTGTCGCCGTCCGTTACGACGCCGTCGATATAGCCCACGGTAACCGTGTCGCCTTTCCCGGCGGAATCGACCTTTTTATTGTCCCGCAAAAGGAAGGTAACCAGATTTCCCGGCAGCTCGCCGCTTCTGATCTCGATCCCGTCCCCCACCGACAGCTTCTCTGAAAGACGGATTGTAACCAGCCCCCGCTGCCGGTTTCCTTTCCTTTTCGCATGCTTGCCGCCGGCCGGCTTGCCGGCGGCGGTGCTTTCAACCACTTTTCCTATATAAATACCCTGATGCTTGGATAAATCACCAGACAAAAGATCCTTTTTCGGATTTCCGTGCAAATATCCTTCCGTAAAATCTCCGCGGCTGAAGATCTGGGAAAGATCCTTCAGATCGGAGGGGTCGACCCGGTACCGGCCCTGTTTCGCATAGAGATCGAGATATTTGCGGTAAATGCCGGTCACCACTGCGACATATTCCGGCGTCTTCATCCTGCCTTCGATCTTCAGAGAGGCCACACCGGCCTCCGAAAGCCGGCTGAGCTGACCGATAGCACACAGATCCTTGGGGCTCAGTGCAAAGTACGGGCCTGCAACCTCCCGCATGCCGCCGTTATCCCGGTAAACCGAATAGGGCAGCCGGCAGGGCTGAGCACATTCGCCGCGATTTCCGCTCCGGCCCCCTATCTCCCGACTCATCTGACACTGGCCCGAGTAGCAGATGCAGAGCGCGCCATGGACGAAGACTTCAATTTCAGCCAGGTTTGCATCGGCGATTTCTCTGATCTCCGGAAGCGACAGCTCCCGCGCCAGGACTACGCGGGAAAATCCGAGCTGACTCGCCTTTCGTACGCCTTCCACGTTATAAACGGTCCCCTGGGTGGAAAGATGCAGTTCAAAGTCGGGCAGATGCTGTCTTACGAGCTTTGCAAAACCGAGATCCTGAATGATCAGCGCATCGGCGCCCGCTTCATAAAGCCATGCGGCATACTTCAGCGCATCGGAAAGCTCACTGTCCCTGATCAGCGTATTCATGGCGGCATAGAGCCTTACGCCTCTCAGATGAGCGTAACCGATGGCCTCCTTCATTTCCGTGTCGGTAAAATTAGCCGCGTTGATTCGCGCGTTGAAGAGCTTTCCGCCAAAATAAACGGCGTCGGCTCCGTTTTCCACTCCCGCCCTCAATTGTTCCATTCCGCCTGCAGGCGCCAGCAATTCCGGTATTTTGAACATAACCCTCCTGTAGGAATTCTTTGCGGTTTCCGCAGTTCTCTGAACCTCCGCAAAACCGCAAGAATTGATTTGATTAATCCTGTTATCCTGATATAATACTATTACTAGCCCGCCCAATTTGCAACGCAAATTGGTGGCGAACCCATGTAAGAAAATTGTACTGCGGGCTAGCCCGAAAAATAATAATCGATCGGATGGTGCAAGCATGTCAAAAATTAAGGAAATGCTGTCGGACTGGAAATATATGAAGCTCTGCTTCTATATCATCTTCACTGCCGCACTGCTCTATATCCTTTATTTTATCATAAAGAATTTTGACAATGTCATTATGGCCGTTTCTTCTGTGTTCGGCAGCATTATGACCGCATTTTCCCCGTTGATCATCGGACTGATCATCGCCTATCTGCTCAGCCCGATGGTGGAATTCATCAACCGAAAGCTGGTCTCCAGGCTGTTCTTCAAGCTGCCCTCCGATCCGCTCAAATTGGAGAGGATGCTCGGGTTGCAGCGGACCATCAGCATCCTGATCACTTTTCTGATTATCATAATCATCGTTTGCATTATTATTTATGCTTTTGCATTTCTGATCGTCGGAGATCTGGTATTCACCAGCGTGCAGAACATGATCGACAGCATCATCGATTATTTCATGAAATATGAAACCGTTTTCCGGGGCTGGCTTGAAGCGATACCGAACAATACCGACATCGAAGAGCGGATCCAGAATTTTGCTTCGGACGCCGTCAACTGGATCACCGACAATTTCAGCGCCGCAGCCATCATGAACTTTGTCACGGGCATCAGCGGAAGCATCCTGAACACTGTAATCGGCATCGTCGCCAGCATCTATCTGCTGAAGGACAAGGATTTCTTCCTCCGGCTCTGGAGAAAGGCGCTTCATCTGCTGCTGCCCATGAAGGCCAATGCCATCGTCTCCGAAACCCTGTCCGACATCAACAGGGTCGTATCCCAGTTTTTAAGGGGCCAGCTTCTGGATGCGCTGATCATCGCCATCCTGTCGTCCATCGCCTTATCCGTCATCGGTCTGGATTTTGCAGTGTTTATCGGCTGCTTTGCGGGTCTCTGCAACATCATACCGTATTTCGGACCGGTCATCAGCACCGTGCCTGCCGCTCTCGTCGGACTTCTGACCGGCGGGATCACCCAGGCGCTCTTGGCGATCCTCGTATTGATCGTGATACAGCAAATCGACGCCAACATCATTTATCCGCGGGTCGTCGGCTCCAGCATCGGTCTTCACCCCCTATTCGTTCTCATCTCCGTCACCGTAGGAGGTTATTACTGGGGGATTGTCGGAATGATCCTGGCAGTCCCGGCCGCAGCGATCATAAAAGTGATTATCATGAAAAAACTGGACTCGATCGAATGAGTCCAGTATCTTTTTTATCTTATTCAGACGCGATTGACCGATACAGCTTCAGACTGTCTGTCCACCTTCCTTCTTCTGTGCTTCCCATTACCACGCACAGATAGCGCTTGTTGCCGATCTGTGCGGAAGAAACGAGACAGCTTCCGGCTGCTTCACTTTTCCCTGTTTTCAATCCGGTAGCGTATTCATAATAGTATTGGCTTTCGGGATCGATCAATTCATTGGTGTTATCATAAGTTACATTCTGGCCGGACAGCCAGGTATCCGAAATGCTCCGACTGCCTGCGATTTCAAGCAGCAGATCCGATCTTAAAAATCCGCGGGCGATGCATGCCAGATCATGGGCCGTGGTGTACTGGCCTTTTGTGTCATAGCCGTCGGGAGTGACAAACCACGAATCAACCGCCCCGAGCTCGTCCGCTTTTGCATTCATGGCAAAGATAAAAGTTTCGAGGGCCTCGTCAATGGAAGCTTCTTCATCCTCGCACATCTTTCTGCCGGAGAAAACAGCAAGCGTATAAGCCGCGTCGTTTCCGGACGGCAGCAAAAGCGCATCAAGCAATTGACGTACAGTCAGTCGTGTTCCGGGATACAGCCATGCTCTGGAAGCATCCGCCGCGATCCGATAAACTTCTTCGCCCACCAGGACCTCGTCGTCTGGCTTGCAATGATCCAACGCCGTTAATGCGGTTAGCATTTTTGCCGTGCTTGCCGGCGCGATTCTTTGATCGCTTTCTTTCTCATATAGAATGGTGTTTGAGCTGAGATCCCATAAGTATACGTTTCGCGCGCTGACTTCCGCTGAAATAATTTTTATGGCTGAAGCAGGAGGATCCGGAGGCAGCGCCCGTTCCCCGACGGCGTCAGCGTTCAGGCGTCCTGTGAAAAATGTGGAGCCGAGAATCAGCAATACGAGAAGCGCTATGTTAGGCAGGTCGTTATGCTTTCTGAAGAAAGTGCCGTCAACCTGTTTTAGGATTCCGGCCGCTTGACGGAGAGAAGGTGAAATCTGCAGGAGCAGTTTTCCGATGACAAAACCGCAAAACGCTCCGGCCGTATTTAAAATCACATCGTCGATATCCGTGGTCCGGTATCCGAAAAGCTGAAGCAATTCAATAAATACGGATAATAAGGCGCCCATCGGCAGTGTTATCCAAAGCCTTCCACATTTCCGGGAAAGCAGAACTAAAAGCGCTCCGAAAGGAACAAACATGATGATATTTCCCCAGAGATTGAACGGATTTTCGTCTATCGTACTTAATACATGAAACGGTATGAGGTTGATGTTTCGCCCAAATGCGTGAAGCGAAAGCGTATGCCACGGCGCCAGCGTCATAGAAAAAATCAACGTCAAATAGATCCCCATGATCAGTGTTAACATTCTGTGAATCCAGTTAACCTTTTCATTTCGCATTTTTAGATATATCTCAAATGCCCCTATGAAGAATAAACTTGCGGCTATCCCCGGTAACAGTTTTTCTGAAAAAGACATTAACGCATAACCCCCCTGAAAAAAATAACCCCCTTTTGATAAATCCATTTTATCAAAAGGGAACAGGCCGTTTTTTAAGGGAAGCTTGATATATTATTAAGAATTAATAAAGGAATCGGTATTTGGAAGCGTAATTGTAAATACCGTCTGCGACTGGCTGCTGCGAGCTTCGATCGTTCCGCCGTGAAGCGTTATGATATCTCTTGCGATCGCAAGCCCTAATCCCGCGCCGCCGGTCGCCGTGGAGCGGGCGTCATCCAGGCGGTAGAATTTTTCAAAAATCGATCCCAGTCTTTCCTCCGGGATCGTTCCTTTATTTTCAAATCGGATCAGCGCTTTGTCATCCTGTATTTCCGCGAAAATTTGAATCGTACTGCCGCTCTCGCTGTAAGCAATGGCATTCTTCAGGACGTTATTGAATACCCTTGCCAGCTTGTCTGCATCGCCGTAAATCATCATATCCTCGGATGCATGGATTTCCGTTTGCTTGCCGCTGGCGGCAAGCTGCGGATACGCCTCGTCCGCCATCTGGACCAGCATATAGTACAGGTCGATCCGTTCTTTTTTTAAAGGAACGCTCTGGAGATTATACCTTGTTATCTCAAAGAACTCATTGATCAGGCTTTCCAGCCGGTTAGCCTTATCGAGGGCGATGCGGACATATTTTTCCTTCTGCTTCTGCGGCATATCCGGCGTTTCATCAAGCAGGTTCAAATATCCGATCACCGAGGTAAGCGGTGTTTTGATATCATGCGCCAGATAGACCACCATATCATTCTTGCGCTGTTCCGCGTCCTGCGCTTCTTTGGAGCGGGTTGCCAGCTTGTTCTTGACCTGATTTAGCTTCTCTTCCATAAAACCGAGTTCCGGACTCATGGTTATTTTGCCGCTTGCTTCTTCCGCCAGCCGGTCTACCCCTGAGACGATTTCATCAAAATACTTGGTGAACCATGCCAGAGCCATGCGGATGAAAAGGATAAAAAAAGCAAGGACCGTCACCATCATGACGATTTCTATATTGCCTCTTATATTGAAGACATAGATCAGACGGGCATCGTCCCATGGAATCTGATATAAGATTGAAATAAGACTGGTGATACCGTTGCCGAAATAGCCTCTGCCCGCGGAGCGGATCAGAAGAACGATCAAAACAGCGGTCACAAGCAGAGTCAACGTCTGAAAGAACATTTTCCGTATCGGTTTATATAGTGATATGGGTGCCGGTTTTTCCCTCCAGGGCATCCACAGCCTTGAACAGGGAACTGATGACGGCTCTCCTGCCGTCTCCGGATTTCGCAAATTTCACCGCAGCCTGTACTTTTGGGAGCATGCTCCCGGGGGCAAAATGCCCTTCCGATATGTATTGCTCCGCCTCTTCCACCGTCATGTAATCCAAATCCCTCTGGTTCGGTTTGTTGAAGTTGACAGCCACCTTTTCCACCTCGGTCAGGATCAGCAGGGTATCCACACCGATCTGCTCAGCCAGGAGCTCAGCCGCATAGTCCTTGTCAATGACCGCAGCGATTCCTTCCAGAGAACCGTCCTCACGCTCGATGACCGGAATACCGCCGCCGCCGGCAAAGATAACGATGGTGGAATCCCAGAGCCTTCTGATGGAGTCGATTTCCACAATATGACGGGGGATCGGGGACGGAACCACACGGCGCCAGCCGCGTCCCGCATCCTCTTTCATCACATAATTCTTTTCTTCAGCCAGCGCTTTGGCCTGCTCTTCGGAATAAAACGGTCCGATGGGCTTCGTCGGATTCCGGAAAGCCGAATCATCCCGGTCGACGACCATTTGGGTTACGATGGTGACGACCGGAATATGGCCCCTCTTGATCTTGATCAGCGATTCGTGCATTGCCTGTTGCAGATGATAGCCGATGTAACCCTGGCTCATGGCGTCGCATACGTCCAGAGGGAGCGGCGGGGCAACGTCTTTGGCGGTTTCCAGCGCCAGTACGATCCTTCCGACCTGGGGCCCGTTGCCGTGAACCAGAGCGATCTCATAATCGCTGGCGACGATCTGTCCGATATAATCACAGGTTTTTCTTACGACCTCCAGCTGGCCTTCCGCGGTCGGCGGTGTGCCGGCGGCCTGAAGCGCATTTCCTCCCAGGGCAATTACGATCTTCCCTTTACACATTTTCCTTCTCCTTATAGTAATATGTTTCTTCTATATCTCTGGTCCGTCTTGGGATTCTTCATGCGATGACTGTTCAGTCTCTGTTGATGGGCATGCTCATGCAGCGGGGGCCGCCCCGCCCTCTGGACAGCTCCGAGCTCGGAATCGTCATGACCTTTACTCCGCATCGGTCGAGCAGATCATTGGTCACATGGTTTCTGTCGTAGGTAATCACGACGCCCGGCGCAATCGCCAGCGTGTTGGACGCATCGCTCCACTGCTCTCTCTGAGCGGCGATCCTGTCTGCGCCTCCGCAACGGATCAATTGGACCGACGGAAGCTTCAGCTCCTTTTTTAAGATCGTCTCCAGCTCGTATTTGCTGCTTTTAAAGACCGGATTCTTTTCCTTGTCCAGCGTGATCTCGTAGATATGCAGCGGTCCTTCAATTTCCGGATGGATGGTAAATTTATCATAGTCCACCATGGTAAATACGGTATCGAGATGCATGAATGCACGGCATTTGGGGATCTCAAACACCAGGATCTTCCGGAAGCTGTTGGGATGGTTCAGAAGCCGCTGCGCAAAGATCTCAATGGCGTCGGCGGAGGTCCGCTGGCTCAGGCCGACGGCGACGATTTCCGGCGAAAGCACCAGGATGTCTCCTCCTTCGATGGGATTCGGACCTTCATAGTCATACCATTTGTCGGTGCCCTCCGGCATGAATTCTTTATTGAACAGATGGATGTACTTCAGCATGAGCGCTTCTCTTTTTCTGGCCTTGGTTCTCATGCAGTGGATGCTGACGCCGTTTCCGACACAGGCGCCGGGGTCTCTTGTGAAGTACAGGTTCGGCATGGGATCCGTGTAGTAGGGGTATTCTTCATTGATGAAGTCCGCAAAGGAATCGGACCTCCTGATGTGCAGATCCTCCTTTTTGATTCCCGCGATGATGGTCTCCACCATGTCCTTTACCGGCATTGACAGCAGATATTCCTCCATCGCTTCGATGGCATGGGGAGAATAAACGTCGCTGTCCCGCAGGAACTCCCTGATGAATTCTTCTCTCGCCTCCATGTCTTGCAGCGCCTTGACCACTTCGTCGGTAAAGTAAAGCACTTCCACATCGTTATCTCTTAAAACCTTTGCAAAGCGGTCATGCTCGCGCCTTGCCACCTCCAGATACGGGATTTCATCGAACAGCAGTCTTTCGAAGTTATCAGGAACCAGTCCCTCGATCTCGCGTCCCAGCCTATGTAACAGTACACTGTTTAGCTTTCCTATTTCCGAGTAAACGCTTATGCCTTTTACCATATCACGTTCTCCTTCCTGACGTCTCATACCGTCGGTAATCCCGCTATGCAATCGTTGCTGCAATAACCGCCTTGATGGTGTGCATCCTGTTTTCCGCTTCGTCGAAGACGACGGAGTGCCTGCTTCGGAATACCTCGTCTTCCACCTCGCGGATATCATACCCTTTTTCCTTCCATTCTTTTGCCATTTTCGTTTCAAAATCATGGAACGCCGGAAGGCAGTGCATGAACAGCACGTCGGGATTCTCCGTCGCCTTGATAAGCTCCATCGTGACTTTATAAGGAGTCAGGAGCCTGACCTTTTCGGGGATCTGGGCTTCTTCTCCCATGGACGCCCACACGTCGGTATAAATAACGTCGGCGCCCTTCAGGCAGTCGGGAGTGCCGGAAATTTCAATTTTGGCGCCGGTTTCCGCCGCAGCCGCTCTGGCATTTTCCAGGATTTTCGGATCAACTGCCAGTTCCGCCGGGCCGTAGGCGACAAAATGGATCCCCATTTTGGCACAACCGTACATCCACGCATATGCCATATTGTTTCTGATATCTCCGCAGAACACGACCTTGGACCGGTTAAGCGGTTTGGCCAGATGCTCCTCCATGGTCATCATGTCCGCCAGGATCTGGGTCGGATGATCAACGTCCGTCAGGCCGTTCCATACGGGAACGCCGGAAAACCTTGCCAGATCCTCCACCACCTTCTGTTCATATCCTCTGTATTCTATACCGTCGTAAAACCTTCCCAATACTTTTGCCGTATCCTCCAGCGATTCCTTCTTTCCCATCTGGGAGCTTCCGGAATCCAGAAAGGTCACATGGGCGCCCTCGTCCAGGCACGCCACCTCAAAAGCACACCGCGTTCTCGTGGAAGTCTTTTCGAACAGCAGGACGATATTCTTTCCTTTCAGCATTTCATTGCGGATTCCCGCTCTTTTTTTCGCCTTTAAATCGTGAGCCAGATCAAGCAGATACCGAATTTCGCCGGGAGTAAAATCCATAAGGGTGAGGAAGCTTCTTCCTTTTAAATTGACAGCCATCTCTTATCTCCTTCTAATACATTTAGATTCTTCTCATCGGATAAAAAGCCTTTGTCTAACAATAAAATATCGCAGCAGATAAAAAAATAAAGTACCAGCGCACGATTTTTTCCGTGTGCCAGTATTCTGAATGTGTTATCATAATGCTGTGAAAAAAGAATCCGGAGCAGACGGGACAAATTAAGCCGCATCGGCGGAAAGGGGATCGTTACCAAATGATAATCAGAAGAGTTGAACCAGACGATTTGGATGAAATTACAAAGCTGGAAAGCGTCTGCTTTCCCGAGGGGGAAGCGGCAACAAGGGAGGTATTTGCGTACCGGATCGCCGCGTACCCGGAATGCTTCTACGTGGCCGTGGAAAACGGCAAGATCATTGGGATGGTGAACGGATGCGTGACGGACAGTCTGACCATCAGCGATGATCTCTTCAAACCGGGAGGCGGACACAACCCAAATGGCAAGCATCAGGCGGTTTTCGGATTGCTGGTGGATCCCGGTTATCGAAAGAAAGGCGTCGCGGCGAGTCTGATGAATCATTTTATGGATACGGCAAGGCAAAGCGGCCGGGAG
>ENA-UOYA01005220-UOYA01005220.1-activated-sludge-metagenome-genome-assembly--contig:-NODE-5220-length-10398-cov-5.670308_pt1 | contig 10398 bp, 26 predicted proteins | sample MGYA00238163_ERZ764804 | MGnify/ENA primary metagenome ERZ764804 (study PRJEB28919, sample SAMN05720223) | activated sludge metagenome | isolation source: Anaerobic digester | place: Hong Kong...
CGACGCTCTTCCGATCTTATCACATTTATATATTGTAAATGTATAAGTATATATTCCCCCCAATAGGACAGATGAGATCCTAAACCCTCATTTGTCAGGGATAAAGGCCTATTCCGGTCTGAATTTTCGATCTGTCTGATAGGATTCAACTAGCTCTTTCATCGGGATGATACAGGGTTTGGATTCATTTCGTAACTCTGCAGCAACCTTTGACCCATCAGGTTTTGTCACAACAATCTTATGAAGATTGAATGTATAGAACTCGCATTCATTGATTAGTTCAATTATTGCTTTGTAGGCTTTGTCCAATGTAGCAAACCTGTGTTCATAGGTTTTGATCACATTGTTATGGTAGTATTTCCTGGTTAAGCGGTATGGTTTTTCCGTCATGGTTTCATCACTCCTCAAGTTTTTTCAGGTTTTTGTATACTGGCATGATTTTTGCCAGGTAACTCGTGGCCTTATCTATATTATCCTCAATAGTATAGTTATCAATTGTATAGGGCTGTAAAGTTATAAGTAACTCCCACGTTAAATTATTTGCCTTTCTTATACATGCACTAATCGATTCATCATGAGGATCAGATGTATATTGGGATTCTTCTTTTACATGCTGCTTATATGTAAACAGAAGATGCAAGGTAACTTGGAGAGTCCCGATTATCTGATTTAACTCATCATCATTTCGAACTTCCTGGCTACGCAAGGTCTCACCAAGATCATTAATTAGTTCTGTAAACTGTTTATATGATGGATTATCCATTTTTATCTTCACATCCTGAAATTTCGCCGGGTAACTCTAATAATATTTTAATCTGTTTATCTCTGTGATTTTTAAAAAGGCAAAAATAAACAAACATACTCATCTTTGCATATCCTTTAACTTCTCATTTTCATAAGCAAGTTTATTATAATTGTAGGCTTTTCCTGTGGTTACATCAAACCTTCTCCTACAGTATGGACAACAAATATTGGTAAAGTTCTTACCCTTGTATTGCCACGACTTTGTACAATACATACAGTAAACAGTAATACCCTGATTAACCATACTTAATTATGCACCTCAAAGGATATATCCAAATCTTTATCATTTCGTAAGAACCTTTGTTCATCAATGATATGATTTAAATAGTTAATGATCGCATCCTCTATCTCATCATAGTCCATGTAATGAACATCGAGATCTATATCATCCTCAAAGGTGACATCTACTGAAAATGTCTCATTATCCTGGTTAAATTTTACAGTTGATGGATCGATAGTAACACTTGGATGTAAGGTATCTTTTGCTATCCTCTCAATGCTCTCAATTGTATGATCGTAATCATCGAAATAATCCTCATATAACCATGTAGCCGTAAATGATACTGTTTTATCGAAATCTCCGGGAATAAATGATACTCCTGAAGGATAATTATTTAATGTCATAATGAAATCCTCCTTCATCATATATGCTTATTGTGTGGTAATGCAAATACGATCATTATTAGTATTTATATAACTGATTTCAACTGGTTCTTCATGAACCGGGTTTGTATCCCATGCACCCGCATGATACATACGAAGTGCCTCTTCGATGGTATCTGCTTCTATCTCGTATTCCTTGATTGTTTTCACTGTAAATGTAATCATAAATATATATCACCTATCCATTTATGTTGTCCACTCCTCACACCAGTCGTGATGACATAGCAGCCATTCTGTCATCCCGATAAAGTTCCGTCTGATCTCTTTTGTCTCGTTTGTGTCACGGTTGTATACTGTAATGGATGCATAATGATCATAAGGGATTATAGTCACATTAGAAATATCCCAATTACTACCTGATACTTCAGGATGATCCTCAAGAAACGACTCTGTAAACTCGGATGTCAGTTCCTCATCATTTGGTAGTTTAATCCATATTTTGACTGTCATTTAGTATCATCTTCCTCTATATATTACAGGATTTATTCCACTAGTGAGCCGGATCGCTCAATAAACTCCGAAACCTCTTTAACATGTATCCCATATACTCCCTCATCAGTATATGTATATATACTCACCCTTGATCACGATACATGGATACCCGTCCATGAACCATACATCATGTACATCATTCTTCATAATTACACTCCCGTATGCTTGAACTTGTTATAAATAGTGTTTTCTCACTTAAATAAACAAACCAGATTTAAACTGATCTGTCTGTGTGTAATCATCTTTATTTTCGTCTGTTCGTTCCTCATACAAATTACATGAGATACTATTCTTCTTTACAAACAGAAATCTCATTTTATTATTATACTGAATGATGTTTTGGGGATGATAACAGTTTATCTCCTCAAGTCTGTTTTCATATTCATTACTGACCCATTTACAGTTTTTACATAACGTCATTTTCACTCACTTCCAATGGTATATCCTCTTCAAGGGCAGAATCTTTACTGCATACATGATTACATCACCTGAAATATAGTTAATATGATCAACCTATGCGATACACGGATCATGTAATGATCGGTTCTGATCAGTACATTTACTCATAAGATCGTAATACCGATCTGATAAATTGCGATAATCCTCATATTTTACCCATTTGTCATTCCAAATATCAAATGCATTTATAAACATTTTCATAGTTTTAAATGCACTTTCGACATCATGTACTGTATATACGAAATTATCAATATACATTACATCTCCCATATTATCAGATGCATACCCCAAAGAGACAGAATATAAATCTCTTGCATTATCAAGGGTAACACCAGACAAGTTAATCGGTTTGTAGTAGTATATTGCGACTACCATACCGTTTTTCTCATATCTCCGCTTTAAATATTTTGTTATTGTCATGATAATCACTCTTTACTGTTGTTATCTAACTGATCCTGTAAATAAATAAAATATTTAATGATTGTATCCACTCCTCCAAGTATGTATATACCCGACAGAGACAGATCATCATCCCACTTTTCCGCCATTGATCTGATCTCCTCATCAGTTGTATCAGGAGTTAATCCATCTATTTTGAAATTCTCAAAATAATCATTTGCATGGAAAAATCCAACCTGATCATGAATCAGGTTAAAAAAATCCTCAGGATTTGCCTCCATTTCTTCCATTAGAGATATAAGTTTTTCATATGCTGATTCATCAAAACAACCTACATAATTTGATCCATTCCATTTTATTTTATATCCTTTATAAATATCATTGATATATGGCATAAGATCTTCTGTGTTATCGTGCAATTTTGATGCATCAACATTGTGAGGTACTTTGATGTAGGTCATTAAATTGTTATACACCTGTACAGGTGTACCATCAAAAGGTGATCGTAATTCGATAGTTACAGTCTCATCTTCCCAATTTAATACCAGATAAATAGGGATTTGATCCCGTAAAAATGGATCATACCAGATAAGATCATATCTGCTATACAGCGCTACTTCATTCTTCATCATTTATATCACTCCTAAACTTCAATAATCTTAACAGATACATTATCATGTTCATCAATGGTTATGAACATGTTTTTGTAAAAATCCTTGTTATTATACATGTCATTTCGGATCATGTACTGATCGACAAGACTTTCATAATGATCCATATTGTCTACGTGACCGTCTACCCACGATCCATTCACAAAATGATCGTGGTATCCATCGGAAAAATATACTCTTGTTATGTAATCCACAGTCGGAGTATATGTCTTATGGATTACAAACAGTTCATATTCCTTTATCTCATCATTATCAATCTTATTTTCATTCATTTTTCTCACTCCTGATCTTCATTATGTACTGGCCATAGACCGAAATCTCCCCACTCTTCATTAACCCCGATGAAATATCCATCAGGTATAATAAACTTATTGGGATCATTAAACCAGTTTTCAATTTTGTTCATTTCTTCATATACATATTCATCAAGAAGGATTATTTCCTTAATGTTTATATCCGGTTTAAATATATCTCTATGATTATCATAGAGATATACTAAATAATCATAATATGAATTGGTATATGATCCTGAGTGGATGAGATCGATAATTATATCGGGAACGATATATACTCAACGATCTGCACTATACCAAGTGCCTGCATCATCTTCTGTAAATTTATGGATATAAAAATGTCCATCTTTCTTAACTCCTTTGAATTCAAACATTTTCGCTCACTCCTTAAGTTGTATGGTTAATCTGAATACTTCTTTACCAAGATATGGAAGTCCTATACAGTATAATATATCTGCGTAATCACCCTCCTCTATGTTTACGAAAAACGTACAATCTTCATACGTATCATAGTCGATACCTATATGATCACATAGGGCCTGAATATCCTGGGAATCTGTGATTAAATTATAATCTTCGGGTACTTCAGACACAAACCCGAAGAATGTCTCTTTAATTTCAATCATTTTTACCTACCTCCTTTTGGAACCATTCATCATTTCCATAGCCAAACGAAGGCCGTTCGGAGTAAGCATACGGCCTCTTGATGTTCGAACAATTAACTTTTCACGGATCAGATGATTTTCACGTGAAACAATAGTAGACTCGGACTCTCCAAGCATAGAGGTTAACTGTTTGATACCGGTTGGGTTATTTGAGAATACATTATATAACGTTGTAATATATTCACGGTCTATGCTATCTAATCCGTAATTGTCGATCCCCATGTTATGAAGAGCCTTAAGCATGGTGGATTTATCCATGGCTTTAAGATCGTGCTGAAGTGCGAAGTTTCTAATTATATTACAATATTGTATAGCATGCCTTGGAATATACCTTGTTGCATTTGCCAAGGCTGCATAAGCATCCTCTGTGATGTTTAGATGGTTATCCAAATTTAATTTTAGTATTTGGATCATCTCTTCATGAGTATAGGATGCAAGTTTGAGGTTTAAAGTGAAACGATTAAGTAAGGGAGTAGGAATCTTATCAATCTCAGTGGTTGCGGCAATGATGCTGATTTCACGGCCGAGTTCAAAAGGTTCGGTTCTTCCGTCTGGATACTTAATAAAGATGATTCCGGAATCCATATAGTTGTATAAAACATATTCCATTACGGATGGATCAAGGCTATGAATCTCATCCAAAAACAGGATCGACTTATCAGGGAGTTTTATAATGGTTGTCAGAAGATTTATATTTTTGCTGCAAACTACCTCCTCTATATGGACGTTCATGGATGCTGCAATTGCTCTGGCTAATGTGGTTTTTCCTGTTCCTGATATCCCGTAGATAATAGTATGAGGAAAGGCAGAGCCTTTCTTGTTACAAACATCGATATTATCCTGGATAATTGATTTAATCTGGTTATTTCCCACATAATCAGAGAGAGATACCTGATTTTGGGTAATCGAATTTGAATTCATCATGATGTATCAGTGCTCCTGAAATTGAAAAATTCTATATAAACATGCTATTTTGAAGATCGGAACGAGGCCGTTCCTTAACCCCTAATTCGTATAATCTGTCTAATGAATACCCCAAGGACTTCTGCACCCTTGGGCATTTCAATAAACTGCACATTTTCGGGTTACATATTAAATGGGATTCATACATACAGTAGGTAATTTCATTGCTCATTTTATCACTTCCATAACGATAGATCGTTCTCTATTTTTATAGCAATGCTGACAATCCTTACAGATTTTTTGACAATGAATTACATAAAATCCTTGGAATTCAGCCCTTTTCTTTGCATCATTTAGTAATTCCTCATTTTTGTAGACATAAAAGGAGTGATGAAATCCATGAGGGATTACAAAGGTAGTAGAATTAATTGTACTGGCACTCCACACAAGGATAAGGTTCTTTGGGATGAGGTGAAGTAATCCTTTTACTATATTGTATCGTTTAGTCCATACAGCAGTATACAACTGCGGATTTGCCTTTGCTGTGAGGATAATATTTAGGAATTGCTGAATATTGATGATCTCCCCGAATGATGAGAATCGAAGGATGTTTAATGGGGAGGTAATGGGATCAAAGTTGATCATAGAGTTGGAAAATACCTCACTGTTATGTCTTAATTTGGGCCAGAGTGATCTTCCTCTGATACTGCTCTGGATAAACGCATAACAGTTTTTACAGATACTCCTGCAGTTTTTCCGGTTTTCCATACAAAAATCAGGGAAGTCAAACATGATGCTTAATAATCCCTGCATTTTATTTGTTTCTGGTTTACTTTTATGATAAGTAATCCAGTAATTGTTTACATACTGTGATTCTGTGATCATCATGATGATCTCCCTTGTATAATTATTCCATGCGTTTTGATGTATTCAATAGCATCATCCCAAGGAAGAACATACTCATTATCAGAGTTAAAGTCTCGTATACTGATGCCTTTTCCCCATATCTGTACAATTACATTATCCTCTACATAGAATGTACATGTTGCAGAGGTTATTTTCTTAAATGGAACAGTTAAAATGTTATTCATTTTTGCTTCGCTCCTATACATTAGTTTAATATATTAGTAAACCGTATCATAAGGTGCCCCCAGAACAGAAAACACACTAGAAAGGGATCACTCCTTTTCTTTTGTGTTTTTTGTCAGGATAAAGGGGAGGCCTTTTTCTTAAGATTTTAGATGTTTAAGTAGCGGTCGATAATACCCGGTTTTTGGCCGTTTGGTGGTTCATACGAGATAATGAGGGTTCGTCTGTGAGTTCGAAGGCGGCCGCGAAGACCGGTGACCTCATATTCTGTTATGTTGTTGGCTTTGAGCCATTTTAACAGATTTTTCTCACAATGAGGGCTGCGGAATGATTTAATTTTAATATTCATTTAAATCGGATTTTTCGGCAAGTTTGAAGATGGTTTGGTTAATAGGGCTCATACTGTTGCCGTAACCTTCATACTCGGTGATGGTTTGATCGTCGATATCGACAATGATGAGGTATTCGATGTCGCTATGCTGTGAGGTTCCGATGCCATAGCCGGTGGTGCCATCGATATCATCCTTGATCATTTCGCTGAAGATGATACGGGCAAGATACTCAGGATCGTTCCACCTGGCCTTTTTGGCTATGGCATTACAAACGATTTTATAGAGTAAATATCCATCGTAATGCTGGTAGAGATAGATAGGGGTTGAAAACTCGGATGATACGAGTTTAACCTGTGATCTCGTACTCATAGGTATTCATCCTCCTCAAGATAGGACGCTTCCCTTGCATATTCGATCATCGGTTCTTCGGTTTTTTCATTAATATAATAGTCTTTATAAATTTCATACTTCATGGTTTACCACCTGTTTAAATTGTTTAACTTTTAAATGTATTGTTCCCCCATAATAAGGGATTCATACTGTTTTTCGATCGGTTTAACCACTTTTGTTTGAAGGTCTTCGTAATCCTGCTTAAAATTTGAATTTTCATTAAAGAAGGTATGGACAAAGGCCAGATCGCCGATTCTGGCCATGATCTCGTTGTCCATTGCCCGATGGACTGCAGTTTGGTAGGCAATTGCAAGCAATTCTAACTGATGCTCATTGATGGTGATGGTGTAAATATCATCTTTCATGGAAGTCAGTCCCTTATAAGGTTGGCATTTGCATATTTCAGCATTTCAATAGCATTATCGATGCGTTTTTTAAATTGTTCGGGATTGCTGAAATCACCGTGAATGATGATCCGGTTATTTGCTGGGCCAATTTCAAGTTTGTCAACGAATTCGCTGGGCTTTTCGATTTTGTGGAGGATGGTTATGGTTGGTTCATCCTTTGAATCAATAGTCATTTTCATAATTACATCACCTTTCTGCCTCTCTTGCAACCATGCTCAATTTCATGGATTGCCTGGTTTAGGGTTGTTCGAAGGGTTGAAAATGGAACGGAAGGGTCTTCATTATGCAATTTTATGAGGATTTTTTCGTAGGTCTCTTTGCTAATCATGGGGATGTTTCACCTCTGTGTTTTATAGGGGTTTGGGTGCCTTGTTGGAGATGGCCGATCACGGGTAATCCGATAATCCTGTGATTCAAGCCATATGGTTAAATCTTTCATGAAGAGATCACGGCCTTTTGGCTTGAGATCTTCGGGAAGTTTTGAGATGTATACATTGATTGTGGAATCAATGATGGTTCTGAATTCGATCATGGGTTTCACACTCCTTAATTTACTTCGTTTATCGAAATCACTTCAATATTATTTTCGATATCCATTTGTTCAAATGCCTTTTCTGCAATGTTAATTTCCGGTTCTTTTTCCGTATCAACTGAAACCATTTGGGTAATATGGAATTCCACAAGATAATTTTTAACTGCCATAATGTGTTTTTCTCCTTATCCTTTGGTGACTCACTGGATACTGTGAGTGGTTAATCATCTTTCGATTCGTATCTTTGGGGACTGTGAGCCAAGGGATACGACAAAAAATATGGGGATATATTTGGAGACTTATGGATCGGATTTGATTAGGCCGGTCATATTATATATAGCGACGTGATACGAGTGCATTGATGGTTTTTTGGCTTTACATCCGTGACCCATCGAACGGATCAGAGGTATGAATGGATGGATTGAACCATTACATACCTATTTTTATGTTGGATGAGGGTGTAAAAGATGTTTCCGTAGTTTTTAAACAGGGTTGCGCCTGTATGCATAGGAGTGGAATTGCACCACGATAATGGACTTTTTTTTCTATGCAAAATATAATTATTTGGTTTTGTCCTGTTCTACAGCGCGGACAAAGAAGGTTAAAACAGCCAACCTGTTTGACTCAATAGTGATATCGTCGTTGTTAAATAATACATCACCAGTGTGCCCTCTGAAGGCTCCTGTGATGTCAATGTATACATAAACTGTTTTATGTGTTATATATTCGGAGATTTTATAAATCTCCCTGCTGATTCTATCTACTATATATACCTTATTATCCCAAAATATTTCAAACATTTAAATCTCCTCCTTTATAACCTTGAATCGTGCCATTTTCGCTCCGAAGTTATCCATCTCTTCAGGGATGAGATCAACCCCTCTCTTTTCAGGTGGAAGATTCATCTCCACAGTTGTTATGCTATTGCATACCGCGGCCAGATTAAGGGGTAGGATGCCGAATACATCCTTTCCCTTGATTTGATCTGGGTTTGATACATGAGGAATCACTTCTCCGGTGATCCCATGATTTGCAAGCCACTGTACAAGGCCTACATGCCGGGTGATGATGATATTTTCACTCATAGATATTATGCTCCTGTTGTTTTTTGCAGAGATCATACATGCAATCATCGCAATATATGACCTTTTGGCAGACATACCAAGTGTTTTCATCCCTTCGTTCATCGGGTTTTGAAAACACATGGGCTGATGAGATGTGAACGTCCTTTCCACAGAATGAACAGACATAATACTCGGATTCTCTTCTTGATGGCATGATTTTTACTCTCCTTTGATGTTTTTTAAAGTATTTGGGAGATATGAACCAGCCACAACTGGCCGGATGCCCGCTTTACTATCACTTGATTCATAGGCTGAAAACCCATGATCGTTACCATTTCTTCATGATCACCTAAGAGTAACCGGTGATTAGAGAGGAGTTCAAGTTTCTTCTTCATGATGCGATACCTTTTGATGCATAGGAGTGGAATTGCACCACTCAGGGCTTATATATGCAAAATGAGTTGAATTTTTGATTCGAAACTACCGCGGGTGCCAGAACCCTCCTGACACATCGGGATTTTGAGTGTTACTAGATGATGATTAGTCGTCGGGTATACCGTTCGGAGGTTTTTGTGTTGGCTCCTGTGGTCATCGAGGGAAATTTAAGACCACTTCATGTTCACAGGTTCACGAACACGCCCCCTAGTTGGGTGTCTGCCTGCATCATAGGGGAGGATATACCACTTCCTTAATCCCCTACTCACTCTATCAAATTTCTTTGACATTCTATATGTATATACACAGAAGTATATAATGGTTGCGATTTGTGATCTATAGATGCAGGTTATATAAATTGAAAAATGAGGATTTTTTATTTGGATTTGATCTTTAGGATATAAGAGCCCCACTGATCGGCCATCGCGCTTGCAATTCCTGGATAGGTGATGCTTCGGATCAGGGATCGGTCTTCGGAAGGGCCAAGTTTGTTCTGGCCTGATGGGGTTTGATTTTCCCAATAGCCGCGGGATGGTTTTTCGAGAATATTGGTTGGTTTAAGGGGAGGGAGGTTTTTGAGCCACAGACAGGTCGTTTTCGATTCGGGATGACCGAAATGATAGGGTTGAATCTTTTGATCCGGTTTTCTGATGCGGGTAGAGATGCAACCTACGGGGTTTTCAAGCGCGATGTATTCGATATCTGATGAGAGGAGGTATTTGATGAATTGTAGAGCATCCTCTGTGAGTTGTTGGCGCTCTGGTCGTCGTTTATTCCAGTGGAGACCGCTGCTACACAGG
>ENA-UOYA01005223-UOYA01005223.1-activated-sludge-metagenome-genome-assembly--contig:-NODE-5223-length-10389-cov-9.300368_pt1 | contig 10389 bp, 10 predicted proteins | sample MGYA00238163_ERZ764804 | MGnify/ENA primary metagenome ERZ764804 (study PRJEB28919, sample SAMN05720223) | activated sludge metagenome | isolation source: Anaerobic digester | place: Hong Kong...
TCCTCACGGCCACCAAGCCAGAACAGGCGACAGGCTCGACAACCGCCTTGATTGATCAGCTCGCGGAGCCCGCGACAGCACTTCCGCGCGACGCCAGCGCGCACCTGCCTGTGGCAGGCACGCGAGTCGCCCTGCTCAAGTTCTCCACCGGCGACACCGCGATGATCGGTCCCCCCGCAATCGTCGGGCGGAACCCCGGCTCAGTGGTTCCCGACCCGGGCGGATCCCAGCTTGTGGTCGTCTCCGATCACAGCCGCACCGTGTCTCGCGCGCACGCCGACATCGGTTGGAAAGGCGAGACACTCACCGTCAGCGATCGAGGCGCCGGCAACGGCACAGCCGTCACTCGCCCATCTCAAGGACGGTTCGAGCTAGCGACCGGTGAGCCATACGAACTGCTCGACGGCGACCTGCTGCACCTTGGCACCGATGTCACCTGCACGGTTGCAATCCCCGCGGGACCGATCAGAGGGGAACGATGATGCAACCTTCGCCTCCGGATATCTCGAGCTTGCAACCGAATCGACGGGATAATGACCCATGCAGTTCCTACCCGAACCGTTGGCAGCTCAGCGCTGCGCGCGCCAACACCACTGCACGAAAGCACGCTGATGGACGACGAGTACTGGTCCAACTTCTCGGACCCGCTGCCGCTCTCAGAGCTCGCACTGATCTTGCGGCTCAGCGAGACGACCGTGCTCCGCAGACTTCAAGATGCCACCATCCCCGGGCACTTTATCGGCGGATCCTGGATCGTCTTTCAAAGCGAATTCCGTGCATGGCTTGCCAGCCGACGCAACCTGCCCATGGACGGGCGGCCCAACCCGGATCCCCTGATCGCCTGCGAGGATCAACTCGGAATGGCCGAGCTCATGGAAATCTTCGGCAAGACCAAACAGACAATCCGGCGCTGGCTCACGGAGCAACAGATCCCGGGTTACGTCATCAATGGTCGATGGGTGGTCTACACCCACGAACTCCGACAGGCGCTGAACACCAACGCGAACACCGCAAGGATCAACTAGACCCCCGGAGATCAAAGGTTCTTCAGCATAGGACCCGCGACACGCCCGCCCGCCTCCGATTAAAGCCCCCTTTAACTCGGAATGATTGCCCCATGAGTCAGGGAAGCAACGCAGGCGTAAAACGCAACCGTCGTCCCACCGGAACAAAGTCAGTCGAGCGGAAGATCCACCTGGATCCCGCTACAGCTGCCGCCATCGCCGCAGCATCGAAGGCATCCGGCCAGATGTCTTTTTCCCTATACCTCGAGCGCCTTATCAGTCAGCTCGAAGCCGAACTGGGAGCACTGCCCGTGCTCTCCCCCACGCTCGATGGCACGGAGGTAATAACAAAACGCGCCGCTTAACCAGAAGAGGCCCGCCACTTGCGTGGCGGGCCATCCGAAGTATTGCAGTTCCAACCCTCTCGCTTGCCGGCACTGAGGTTCGAACTGGGGAAGATCATCCAACCCTCACGGGAGGTTTCTCTATGTCTCGCAGTCTATTGCTACCCCGACGGCTTTCACCATCAGTGGTCCTCGGCGTGTCGCTCGTGAAAGCAGAGACGCTCGCAGAGTCCGTGGGTGGTCGCGAATCAGTTTTGAGCCAGTTTGGCCGACGCCTTTTCACAACGACAAACGAATTCCCCAGGCATTTGGGTGTCCTATTTGGCATTCCTGCAGCCACTGGGGCGCGCGCTCGAGGCGAGGAGTTGCCTATCAGACCCGATTAAAAGAGAAGGCCCGTCGCAAGCGACGGGCCGAAGTCTCACAGCCTCACACCTAGAGAAGTTTGGCGACAGATCAGGTGTGTGGCCGATTTTGTAAAGAGCCGGAAGAGATCCGGGCCTTTGTTGTACCCACAATCCGAGGAAGGTGTTGGGTTGATAGTAACCGATCTGCACAGATACGACCTCGTTGCGCGCACCCACACGAACAGCGTGTCGCTTCCCCTGGATGCAGCGTGGGAGCTGACCCGGCGCATTAGCCCGCGCGATGACGTTCGCGTGATGGTCCGGGAAGCCGATGGTCAGCTCCATGCGAACGCCTACCCGCGCCTCTACAGGCTCGGCCCTACGGTCCCACAAACGCCGTGGTGTATCCGCCTGGCTGACACTCATGGGCAGTTCCGCCTGCTGTGCTTTGACTTCGACGCCAAGGACGGCGAGGACGCTGCGGAACGAGCTGTCGATGACTGCGAGGCACTCTCCAAAATTCTTGGCGGACTGTCGATCGCCCACGTTGTCTGCCAGTCCTCAGCCGGCGGCGGCCGACACCTCTGGGTTGGTATTCGCGGCTCCGCAGCCAGTGACATCATCGGGCGACTCGCGATCGCCGCCCGCGCCAACTACCGCACCCTTGACCACGGAATGCTGCTGAACCCGAGAGAAGGAGCGGCCCGGCCTCCCGGCGCTCCCCACCGTGATGGCAGTGCCTCGCGTATTCTTCGCGGTCGCATCGAATCGTTGACCAACCCGACCACGACCACCGAGGACCTCTCACAGGTGACTTCGGCGCTTATCAGTGCGGCACCCTCGATCCGGGCAGAGGAAAGCTCCCCGTCCGGACCGATCGATACCTCTCACACGGCCCACCGGCGCCTGAGCAAGTCCGGCGAAGCGCACATGGCAACCATTCGAGGTGGCAGCAACCCCAGCTGGACCGGTTTCATGTGCCTACTCGCTGCCGCCACCGCCGGCTGGGCATTACGCGATGTCGAGCATGCCGCACGCACTGCTCCGGGTATGGAGCACTACCGGACGAAGAACACCGGCCGCGGCACCCGCCGCCCCCGCACGGCCGCTGAGGCCTCCACACGCCTTGAGCGGCAATGGGCCAAAGCCCAGCAAATCGCCGCCCTGCACACCGTCCTGCCGCCAGCACGAGAGCCACGGGACCTCACCGAGCTGGACGCGATCGTCACCGACGTCGAGGACCTCCTGCAGCGCTTCACGGTCAATGCCGGTCGTTGGGGCAACACTGAGGCCGCCGTGTCTCAGCGCACCATCCTCACCGCGGTGGCATACCTGACACTGCACACTGGCAAACGCGTCGTCGCAGCTTCAATCCGCGACCTGGCACTGCTTTCCGGCCTCGGCCGCACCACCGCCGCAACCGCCCTCCACGCCCTCACAGCCGCAGGTTTCCTCCAGCCGGTGCGTGGCCACGACGGCGCCAACGCTGCCGAATGGAAGCTAACCCCGCACTTTTCCACAAGCCCTGACAGACTCCGGTCACAACCACCTAAGAACCCCCGCCCCCCCACCGAACTCTTTACTGTTAGAGCTGCGGTTGTCGACGTTCTCGAGCGGCGACTGCTGGATCAGCGGCATGACCTCTTCACCCGCGCGGGTCTGGGACATCTAGCCGGTCAGCTCTACGCCTACCTGGGTGGTCGGCAGTCAGTAACGGTTGATTCGGCGGCCCAGATGCTCGGTGTTTCTCCTCGACATGCGGCGACAGTTCTGAGCCGACTGAGGCATTCGAAGCTGCTCGTCCGAGCAGGAAATGGTTGGGCGAGGGCGAAGCAAGACCTTCGCGATAAGGCAGCGAGGGTACTTGGGGTTCTGGGAGTGCTTCGCGACAGAGCCGCTCGGTACGCGTCCGAGCGCGAAGTGTGGGCGTGGTGGCAAGCCGAAGTATCGACGATGACGGCTCGTCCTGGAGCTCGCCCGCGTCGAGCCCATGTCACCAGCCGCCCGGTGTTTGAGAGCGGTCGTCCTGGAGAGCGGATTTGGCCTCGCTACCCTCGCAGCAGTGATGCTCGAGCCGACCACCGACAGGCCAGGCAATATGTGAATGACGGCGTCCTGTCCCCCACCAACCGGTGGCAGCTGTCCGATGCCGCATAAGCGAGCTGCGTCGCCCCAGCAAGGTGTGGTACCGTTTCTTGTACAAGTAATTCGGAGGTGGGTCATGACGACTGTCACGGCAAGCGATGCGCGTAAGTCCCTATTCCCCCTGCTGGGGCAGGTCAATGACGACCACAGCGTGGTGACCATTACCTCTAAGGCCGGTAACGGAGTTCTGATCTCTGAAGAAGACTACGAAGCGTGGCAGACGACTCTTCACCTGTTCTCTACTCCCGCCAATGCCCGCCGCCTCTCCGAAGCGCTCGAGCGTTCCGACGCCGGCACCTACACCGCTCGGGAACTCGACCGGGAGTGAGACTCGTCTTCGACCAGGCTGGTTGGGAAGACTACCAATGGTGGCAGCTCAATGACCGTCGGCTCCTGAAGCGCATCAATACTCTGATCGACGACGCGCTTCGCACGCCTGGCGAAGGACGTGGACAACCCGAGCGGCTCAAACACCGAGCCAATGATGTTTGGTCCCGGCGCATCACCCAAGAACACCGACTTGTGTATCGAATTGTCGGAACCGATCTCGTGGTCTTGCAGGCTCGTTTTCACTACGACGACTGATCTTCTCTTTCCCGCGATTGCGGCGACGCGGGCGTAAGGAACCCACAGGCGTCACGCTTCTCGCGCAGAACGATCACCCGACTACCGGCGCTATCCTCGAGCTCGAGCTGCACGTTTCGACCACGGAGCTGCGGCTGGGCTGCTCGCCGCAGGCATCCTGCCCACGGACAAGATCACGGCCGCTCAAGCGGCCTGACGGAGCCCGCAAGCGGGCCATGCCCCCAAACAGCTAATTGCCCTTCCGGCTCGCCGACCGTAGCTCGCTCCCGACCCTGCGTGCCCTCCGGGCGCTATTTGCAGACTCCGGCTACGCCTGCGCTTAGCAACCGCACCCCTCAAGCACTCCAGGCCGTCCTCTCTCAATCGATCTCTGTTGCCGGAAAGGCAAAAGAAACAGTTGATCAAGGAGAAGAAACCATGACGGACACCATCACCCTCAGAGGATTGGTCGCCACGACGCCGCGCCACATCGTCACCAGCGACGGACTGCCGATCACATCCTTCCGCCTCGCAAGCACCACCCGTCGATTCGACCGCACCGAGAACCGATGGATCGACGGCGACACCAACTGGTACACCATCACCGCGTTCCGCCAGCTTGCCGTCAACGCAGCGCAGTCCATCACCAAAGGGCAGCGCATCATCCTCACCGGAGTCATCCGCATCCGTGAATGGGAGAGCGACGAGCGGACCGGAACCAACGTCGAGGTCGAAAGCGAATCGATCGGACACGACCTCGCATGGGGCACCGCGGTATTCAGCCGAAGCGTGAGCACCACGAGCGAGCAGGAGCCTGCCGAAGCGGTCAGCGCCTAAGCGTCGCCGTCAATCAGAGTGGGCCGACCTCACACAGGCAGGCCGGCCCACTCCCCCCAACATCAGCCAGCACAACTCACAACTTGGAGAACGCAATGACCACCACAACCAGCACCCTCGACAGCATCCACCAGCAGCACCACGGCCTCACCGCTGACCAAGTAGCGCGCGTCATCCTGTCCTGCGTGCTCGAGCCCGGAGACTCCGACGCCGGAAAGCTCGTCGCAACCATCGGCGCACACGCGACTGTTCAGGCCATCTTCGACACTGAGGACGACCCGAGCACCGCGGCGCTGCGAGAGCGCACAGTCCCCCGGCTCAGCAGCGGCAACATCGCGCAAGCACTACGCGCCGCGACACGGCACGGTGCGACCCTTGTCACCCCCGAGCACCCGCACTGGCCCACCCGGATGAACGACCTCGCAGACATCGCCCCGGTCGCCCTATGGGTCCGTGGCAACAGCGAGATCCTCACCGACGAGAAAACCACCGCCATCGTCGGCGCCCGAGCGGCCACCGGCTACGGCGAACACATCACCATGGAAATCGCCGCAGGACTCGTCGACCGCGGACACACCATCGCCTCAGGAGCCGCCTACGGCATCGACGGCATGGCACACCGGGCGGCTCTCGCGTCAGGAGGGCGCACCATCGCCTACCTCGCCGGGGGTGTCGACCGGTTCTACCCGGCAGGGCACGACGCATTGCTGACCCGCATCGCTGAGGCCGGAGCAGTCGTTTCCGAACTCCCCTGCGGCGCAGCCCCGACCCGCTGGCGCTTCCTGCAACGAAACCGGCTCATCGCAGCCAACAGCTCCGCCGTACTGGTCACTGAAGCAGGATGGCGCTCCGGCTCACTAGGAACCGCAAGTCACGCCGCTACCCTCGGCCGACCCGTAGGAGCAGTGCCCGGACCGGTGACCAGCGCGGCATCCGCCGGAACACACCGCCTCATCCGAGACCACGCCGCAACCCTCGTCACCAACTCAGAGGAGGCCGCCGAGCTGTAGGCCACGACAGGCCGGCCCTGCCGGGGCCGGCCTGTCGCTCCCCGGCTCGTCCCTCACCAAGGAGCGCATCGGAACCGCCGCACACGGCGGTGCAGCAGCAGTGACAACCTGCCAGGTTGCCCTTCCGGCGCGCCGACCGTAGTTCGCTCCGGCCGCTTCGTTCCTGGCTTTCGCGGCATATCCTCGCTCGCTTCGCTCACTGCGGTATTCCACGACCAGGCACTGCGCGGCCTCCACTCCCAAACGATCTCTGTGCCGGAACGGCAACAAAAACAGTCGATCAAGGAGACAAGAACCATGACAGACACCAGCACGCTCGGCACCATCGAGCACATCGACCCCGCGCAGATCGAGGTCGAAACGAATGTCCGAACGATCGTGAAAGTCGACAACGCTCTCGTTGCCAGCATCCGTGAGTTCGGAGTCCTCGAACCCGTCGTCTGCCGCCGCAGCACCGAGGGCACCGTCAGCGTTCGGATGGGGCAGCGTCGAGTGCTCGCCGCCCGAGAAGCCGGACGGACCACCATCCCGGCCTACATCGTGGAAGGCGACGACTCGACCGTGACCCGGCTCGTAGAGCAGTTCGCCGAGAACGAGCACCGAGCCGAGCTGACCCAACCCGAACGCGCGGCTGTCTTCCAGCAGCTGGCGTTCGAAGGCCTCAGCGTCCCTCAAATCGCCAAGCAGACGGGCGTGAAGAAGGCCGTCGTGGAGGCGGGAATCAAGGTCGCCGATAGCCAGTTCGCCGGTCAGATCGCCAGCAAACACGAAGTGACCCTCGATCAGGCAGCCGCACTGATCGAATTCGAAGATGACAAAGACGCAGTGAGCCGACTCGTCCAGTACGCCGAAGAGAGCCCCGACCAGTTCGCCCACGAGCTGCAGCGCCAGCGTGACAACCGGGCGCGCGCCGTCGCCGTCGCCGCCGACCGCACCACCCTGATCGAGATGGGCTACACCATCCTCGAATCACGCCCGGACTCCTACTACGACAAAGAGCACACCAGCATCCGCGATCTGGTCACAGCCGAAGGCGAACCGGTCACCGTCGAGCACCTGACCGACGTCACCCCGAAGTTCGCCCACGTCCGCTCGTTCTACACCGGCGACGTCGACGTGGCCTACTACGTCACCGACCCCAAGGCCCACGGCTTCAGGAAAGTCAGCGCCAGCGGGAACGTCAGCGGACCCATGAGCGAAGAGCAGAAGGCCGAGCGAAAGACGCTCATCGCCTACAACAAGGCGTGGGCATCGGCAGAAGTTGTTCGACGCGAGTGGCTCGCAACGCTCCTATCCCGCAAGACCCTCCCGAAGGATGCCAGCCCCTTCATCGCCCAGGCGCTCACGGCACACCGCAACACGATCGCGGCAGCCATCGGCAACGGCAACAGGCTCGCGGCCTCACTGCTCAGCCTCGACGCCCCCGAGTCGTACTGGGCAGCCAGCCCACTCGACACCCTCGCCGCAAGCCAGCCCGGTAAAGCCGGGCACATCGCCCTCGCCGTGGTGATCGGCGGGTATGAGGCGAGCACCGGAAAGCACACATGGCGAAACCCCGGACGTGACGCGTTCGCCTACTTCACACAACTCGCTGCATGGGGCTACCCGTTGTCAGAGGTGGAGCGGATCGTCGCCGACGCCACCCCCGCTGAGCGCCCCGCACCCGAGCCTGACCCCGACGACGCTGATGAGGTCGACCCGGACGAGTTCGAGGACTAACGAGCACCTGGCCCCGGCAACCGTCGGGGCCAGACCGCCCGCCGAACGGAGCCGCCTAGTCGGCGGCACTCAGCTGACAGAGCTGAGCCGGCACGGAGGCCGGCGCCGACTACATTCCACTGGCCTCTGGCCTGTCCGGCTCGACGACCGTAGTTCGCTACGCCGCTCCCGTGCCCCGCCATTCGCTATTTGCAGACTCCGGCTTACGCCTTCGCTTAGCAACCGCTCAGCCGGATCACTCACGCGCCTCCCGCTCTCAAACGATCTCTGTGCCGGAAAGGCCAATGAAACGACGAGGGAGAAAACGATGACAACCCAGTACATCAGCACCAAGGAGACCGCCGCGATGCTGCGCAAGGATCTCGCGAAAGCATGGCCCGGGGTGAAGTTCAGCGTCCGCATGGGCACCGGCACCGCATCCGCGTGGCTCAGCGTGACGTACATCGACGGCCCCACCTATTCGGACCTCGCGCTCTTCTGCGGCAACTACGAAGGGCGCAGCTTCAACGGCATGACCGACGGTTACGACAGCAAGGGAACCGTTCTTCTCGTCACCTCAGGTGATGAGCTGCCCGCCGAGGTCGCATTCATGTGTGACGGGATCAACAGCCATCGCAACTACTCCCCCGCCGCCCGACTTCACGCTCAGAACATGATCGACGGGGCCGGGCACAGCGAACTTCGGACCTGCACCGACAGCGGAGAGCCAATCCACAACGGCCCGGTGCCGACTGAGATTGTCATCGGGGGGCACTACTTCGACTACCTGTACTCCCCCGCTGGCCTCGCCGAGCGCATCCTGTCCGGCATCGACCTGTCCATGGTGACTGGTGCGACCAAGCATTGACGTTGCGGCGTTTCTCGCCGGTGAGGGGGCTCACTGCCCCCTCACGCTCCCCCGCGGGCCTGCGGCGCGTCATAAGACCCCCGGAAACGCCCCTGTGCGCCTCCAGGAGCTGCGTTTAGGCCAATCCCGACCCTCTGGCCACTCCGCTCAGCCCAAGCCGTCTGGGTGGCGGATTCCGTAGATGGGCGAACCACTTACAGACTCCGGAACTTACAGACTCTGTTAGTGCGCGGAAAACAACTTACAGAGTTCGGAAGTCTGTTACTGTCGGAGTCTGTAAGTAACAGACTTTGGTAGTCCCGAACTTACAGACTCTGTAAGGTGTGCGGGCCGAAGGTGCCGTACCACTCACAGACTCTGTAACTTACAGAGTTACAGAGTCCCGAACTTACAGAGTTGAACCGCCGCAGAGGGCAGTGAAAGCTCGACACCCCGACTTACAGACTCCGGAACTTACAGACTTACAGATTGGATAGAGACATGCGCATCGTCACGATCGCCAACCAAAAGGGCGGGGCCGGGAAGACCACCACGGTCATGAATCTCGCCAGCATCCTTTCCGAGAACTCACGAGTCCTGGTCGCGGACGTCGACCCGCAGAAGTCGTCCGCATGGTGGGCCGACCGGGCCGGCAACGACCTGCCCTTCGACGTCGTTGACGACACCAACCCCTCGAACCTGTCTCGCCTCCGGGAGCTGCAGTACGACGTAGTCCTCGTGGACACTCCCGGCTCTCTGGAAGGACGCGACGTCCTGGCCACCGTGCTCACCGAGTCAGACTTCGTGATTCTCCCGACCGAACCCTCGCCGCTCGCATTCGCGCCTCTGATTGCGACGATCAACGAGATCGTCCTTCCCTCAAAGGTGACCTACCGAGTGATGTTGAACAAGATCGACCCGCGCGTTCCGGTCGAGCTAACGGACGCCGAGGCGCTGCTCGACGGCGCCGGCCTGCTCCGGTTCAAGTCGGCGATCCGTGACTACAAGATCCACAAGATGGCGCCGGTCGAAGGCAAGGTCGTCACTCAATATGCCGACGGCGACTCCCGCATCGCCGCCAAGGCCCGCGAGGACTATCGCAGGGTCGCCCTGGAGCTGACATCGCTCTGGGCTCACACCGGAACACGAGCAGGCGTAGGAGCGTAACCATGGCGAGACCACAACTGAGCTCTCTGCTCGAGCCGCGAGGCAACGAAGAGGACACCGTGAAGGTCGGGGAGGCCCCCACCCCGATCCTCGAAGTCCAACCTGCCCGACCGGCCGAGCCTGCCCTGCCAGCGGCACAGGCCATTGTTGATCGACCCAAGCGGGAAGCGCGGGCCAAGGCACCAAAGGCACCGGTCGAGTCGGTACCCCCATACCTCCGCTACGAACGGAAGGAATCGCGGCTTCGCACCGACCAGCTGACGGACCTGACGCTTCGAGCCCGCCAGCTCAACAAGACCAAGGACACCGACTCGGACAGGATCACGGACAACACCTTGATTCGAATCGCAGTCGACTTGCTGCTGTCCCGCGCCGATGAACTCACCGGCGGCGACGAGGCGGCGCTACGCAAGTCTCTCGGCATCT
>ENA-UOYA01005226-UOYA01005226.1-activated-sludge-metagenome-genome-assembly--contig:-NODE-5226-length-10380-cov-5.150993_pt1 | contig 10380 bp, 10 predicted proteins | sample MGYA00238163_ERZ764804 | MGnify/ENA primary metagenome ERZ764804 (study PRJEB28919, sample SAMN05720223) | activated sludge metagenome | isolation source: Anaerobic digester | place: Hong Kong...
GTTGGCATCAATATTAAAGGTCACTTCAATTTGCGGGATGCCGCGTGGGGCCGGCGCAATGCCGTCTAGCACAAAGCGTCCCAGTGATTTGTTGCCGTCAATCATGTCTCGCTCGCCCTGAGCCACGTGGATTTCTACTTGCGGCTGATTGTCAGCGGCGGTACTAAACACTTCTGACTTACTGGTTGGAATGGTGGTATTGCGGTCAATTAGCTTGGTCATGACACCGCCCATGGTCTCTATGCCAAGGCTTAGTGGGGTAACGTCTAGCAGTAGCACGTCTTTAACATCGCCCTGGAGCACGCCACCCTGGATGGCCGCGCCAATGGCAACGACTTCATCCGGGTTGACGCCCTTCATTGGCTCTTTGCCAAAGATTTTCTTGACTTCTTCCTGTACGGCGGGCATGCGCGTCATGCCGCCCACCAGCACCACCTGGTTAATATCCGATGCTTTAAGGCCGGCGTCTTTAAGAGCTTTCTCACATGGTTCAGCGGTTTTCTTAATGAGGTCGCCCACTAGGCTTTCTAGCTTGGCGCGGGTCAGCTTCATTTCAAAGTGCTTGGGACCGTCGGCGTCGGCGGTTAGGAATGGCAGGTTAATGTCTACTTCCTGAGCAGTGGAAAGCTCAATTTTGGCTTTTTCTGCCTCGTCGCGCAGGCGCTGCATGGCAGCGTTGTCATCGGTAATATCTATGCCGTTTTCTTTCTTGAATTCATCCGCAAAGTAATTGATTATGACGCGGTCAAAGTCGGCCCCGCCCAGGTGCGTGTCACCGTTGGTGGATTTGACTTCAAAGACGCCGTCGCCTAGTTCTAGGATAGAGACGTCAAAGGTACCGCCACCAAGGTCGTAGACAGCGATTTTTTCATCTGCACCCTTCTTTTCTAGCCCGTAGGCCAAAGCGGCGGCGGTGGGCTCGTTAATAATGCGCTTCACTTCTAGGCCAGCGATTTTGCCGGCGTCTTTAGTGGCGTGACGCTGACTGTCGTCAAAGTAGGCCGGGACGGTAATTACGGCTTCTGTGACTTTGTCGCCCAAGAAAGCCTCTGCGTCTGCCTTTAGCTTAGACAGCACCATAGCGCTCATTTCTTCCGGGCTGTATTCTTTGCCAGCCATTTTGATCTTGACACTGTTGCCGGATTTTACAATTTCGTAGCCCAGCAGCTTAAGGTCGCGCTGCACCTCTTTGTCTGACCAGTTGCGCCCAATCAGGCGCTTCATTTCATAGACGGTGTCTTTAGGGTTGGTGACCTGCTGGCGGCGGGCAATTTGCCCCACCAAACGCTCACCCTTCTTGTTTACAGCCACCACGGACGGTGTGGTGCGCTGCCCTTCTGAGTTAGTAATAATTTCCGGCTTGCCGGACTGCATAACGGCCATGGCACTGTTAGTGGTACCTAGGTCGATTCCAATAATTTTACCCATATTCTTTCCTTTCATTAGTAGCGGGCGAACGCCCATTTTTAGATTCTAGGGCTGGCACTCTCTCGCACTGAGCGCCAACGTATACTCAGTATAGGGTGATTAGCACTCACTTGTCAAGAGTGCTAATACCCCTGTAGTTCAGCCGGTTCTTCAACAATATTATCAGAGTTAGTAACAATTTGGTGCGCCTGATTCATCAGTTCTTTATAATCTAGATAATCGTAGGCGGCTGCATCTAAAAAAATAATCCTCAACTGACTTCCAGTAGGTTTGAGCTGCAACAAGGTTAGGTGTCGCCAGCTGCAAATATCTTTGCATGCACAAAACCATACTGCTTAAGTCAGAGTCCCACATTTGTGTTGCCAACCGCTGCTCTGGGCTGTTCATCTAGCTCTTAACCCGCACCATGGCGTGGCGTATGACGTGGTCGCCCAGCTGATACCCGGCCTGCAATTCTTCTGATACGACTTCTTTGCCATCGCCGCCCTCTTCCATGCTGACCGCGTTGTGCAATTCTGGGTTAAACGGATGTCCCGCCGTGGGAATGCGGTGCACGCCAATATCGGCTAGGGTTTTTTCAAACTGTTTAACAATGCCTTGCACGCCTTTAACGTAATCATTATCTGTTAGGTCTTCTGGGACATGCTTTAGAGCGCGCTCAAAATTATCAATAATGGGCAGCAGCTGCTTGACCACGTCTGCTTTGGCGCCCGTTTTTAAGCTGGCTAAATCTACTGCGTGGCGACGCCGCAGGTTTTCTGCATCAGCGCGCTCGCGCTGGAGAGCGGCAGTAAGGTCATCTACTTGCTGTTGTAGTGGATTAGGAGTGGTTTTCTTAGTCATGATTTCCTCTTCACTTTTTATCTTCTTAAGAACAAGCCCTGGGATTATAAGGTGCGGCGTGGCAAGGACTGATATTTATTTCCTGATTATTTGCATAGTCCTCCAAAGCTCTAAGACCTGTCTGGAGATGGCATGCATCAAAGACACTGCGCCAAAAAACAGTATCATTTGTTTGTTCTTTTCTAGCGTGGCTACTCATAAAACCTCCTCTAGTGTCCGCCCGGCATGTGCTACCAACGCCATAACATCTTTGTAGCTTTGGCGGGTAGAGCCAATTACGCCAATGTAGCTGTGGTCAGAGAATGGGCTGCGGAATCGGCTAATAATAAGCGATGCGCCGGCGGAGCGGCCAATTGGGTTCTCTTGGCCAATGTAGACGTTGAGCGGCTGATTAGGTGCGGCCTCGCGCAGCCACGGCTCTAAATTGTCCAAAAGTTCTGCCACCTGGCGCGCCTGTGAGCCGCCAATAAATTCTGGCTGCCCAAACAGATTAGAAAGGCCACTCATGTACAACTGATTGCCAATGGTGGCAATGCCTAAATTGTGCGTTAAGTCAACCAGCGTGTCTACAGCATTTCTAATAACTCGTTCTGGATGGCCGCCGTCCTGCACGCGCGTGGCCAGGGCGTTTTCTGCCCGACTCGGTGCGGCCGCTACATGGCCCTCTGTTAAGGAGTTAACATAGAGCCGGTAGCCTTTGTCTGTGGGCACGCGGCCAGCACTGGTGTGTGGCTGTGCAATAAAGCCCAAACGTTCTAGCTCTGCCATTTCTGCGCGAATAGTGGCGCTAGACACGCCAAAAAGTTTGGCCAGCATGTTAGACCCAACCGGGCTGGCTACCTCTGCATACTGCTCAATAATGGCAACTAAAATTTGGCGCTGACGATCTGTCATAACAGATATAATTATAACGCTTTAGCAGTCCGGGGTCAAGAGTGCTAGTTGTTAAAATAACGGCTAGCTGGTATAAATGATGCATGAACTCTTTGGAACATTTGGCCGAGTTTGAATCGGTCTTAGAAAACTATACGCCTCACCCCGACGCAATTAAGGCGCTAGAAAAATTAAAACTGGTCTTGCTGGTGGGGCCTACATCCAGCGGTCGCAACACCATTATTAATCACCTTTTGGCCACTGGTGCGTACCACTCAATTATTTCTGACACCACCAGAAAACCACGAGAAAATAATGGAGTATTAGAACAAAACGGACGTGAGTATTGGTTTAGGCCAGAGCAAGAAATTTTAGAAGATCTACAAAAGGGCCTCTTTTTGGAGGCCGCGGTCATTCATCAGCAGCAAGTTTCTGGCATTAGCCTACGCGAACTACAGCAAGTTCTGGCGGACGATAAAATCGCTATCAATGAGGTCCAGCCAGATGGCGCAGCCAACGTCCACAAGTACAGTCCCGACAACAGCATTATCCTGTTTGTATTGCCGCCGAGTTTTGACGAATGGATGGTTCGCATGACGGCCCGCGGCTCTTTGCCAGAAGATGAAATTATACGTCGTTTAGAAAGTGCTGTAACAGAGCTAGAAACAGCCCTGAGTGCAGATTACTACACCTTTGTTGTTAACGATACGTTCAAGCACACTACTAAGCAAATCGATGAGTTTGTGCGTCAAGGTGTTGCAATTAACCAAGCTTCAGCACGTATCTGCGCCGAAGAATTGTTGCAAGAAGTAAAAGCGCATTTAGCTATTTAAATCGCCAAACACACGGCGTCTAAGTAGAATAAATCTAAAGCAAACAATGTGCAGATAAACAATAAAGTAGCCGAGCAGGGATGCCAACACCGCGTAGAATAGTGATGGCGCATCAAGATTATGGGCGGCGCTTGCATACGTAATCATCAGTGGAAGCAAAAACGACAGCGTCAATTTTAAGGCAATGAACCAAAAAATTAAGGCCCCGATCCTAACGCCAAGATGCAAAAAAGCATCTTTAAGGATTGCCGAACGTGACGTGTGCATGTAGCCCATTTCTTCTGTTAGGCTAAGGGCACTGCCAAACCCGCGCACAATCTTAATGGTAAACAGATAAATCATAAGGCCAAGCCCAGCCCACACCAGAAACAGCGGCGCCGCACCAATTACACTGTTGTGTGCCAAGTTTTCAGAAATAGTCTGCAGACTGGCTTTCTGCTCCACCGCAAATGATTCATGCCAGTTTACGCCCAGCAGATTTTGCTTTAAGGTGCTGTTTTGATATGTGCCAAGCCCAATAATAAAGCCGGTGAATAATATACCAAACGTAATGCCCACAAGATTGACTTGCCAGGATGGTTTAAGGAAGGCTTTGAGTTCTTTCATTACGTATATTGTACCGCTAATCGCGCTTAAGCATAACTGTAAATGCTTCCGCCGGGATGTCCACTTTACCAAAGCGTTTCAGGCGCTTCTTACCCTTGGCCTGCTTGGCCAGCACTTTCTTTTTGCGCGATACGTCGCCGCCGTACAGCCCCGTGGTAACATCTTTACGGAAGGCCGATATGTCTTCTCTGGCAATAAAGCGGCCACCAATTCCGGCCTGCAGCGCCACCTGGAAGTTTTGGCGCGGGATTACCTCTTTGAGCTTGCCCACAGTCTCCCTACCCAGCCGGTCTGCCTCTGTTTTGTGCACCATGACACTCAGCGCATCCACCCGCTCTCCAGCCACGTAGAAGTCTACTTTTACTAGGTCTTCTGCGCGGTAATCGGACAGCTCATAGTTAAACGAGCCATAGCCGCTGGTCAGGCTTTTGAGTTGGTCATAAAAGTCGGTTAGCAAGTTAGCGAGCGGCGCCTCAAAGCTTACCAGCGCCCTATCTTCCATGTAGCTCAGGTTTTTGTGTAGGCCACGCTTGCTGCTAATAAGTTGAATAACCGGGCCTACATATTCCTGCGGTACCACAATTTCACCTTTAATCCACGGTTCACGAATTTCCTTTATTTTTGCCGGATCTGGTAAGTCTGCGGCAGACTTAATGTCTACTTCTTCCCCAGAGAGCAGTGTAATTTGATAGTCTGTGGACGGATTGGTAACCACGAGCTCCAGGTTGTATTCACGCTCTAAACGCTCACGGACTATATCCATGTGCAGCAGCCCCAAGAAGCCTATCCGAACGCCAAAGCCCAGTACCGGCGAGTTCTCTGGCGCAAACTGCAGCGCGCTATCTGACAGACTCAATTTTTCTACGGCGTCTTTGAGCTCCTGGTAGAACTCGTTTGATTCCGGGAAAAAGCCGGCATAGACAAATGGCTGGACGTCTTTATACCCTGGCAATGGCTGCGTGGCTGGCGCGGCGGAAAGAGTTACCGTATCGCCAACTTTAGCATCACGTGTGGTCTTGAGGTTTGTCACAATGTAACCGATTTCCCCAGATTGCAGTTCTTTGCCAGGTGTCATACCAGGCGTTAGCGCACCAACTTCCAGCGCAATGCCGCCCGCACCGGTAGCCAGCATTTTGATATTTGCGTTTTTAGCAATGTGACCATCAAAAACACGCACATACAGGATAACCCCTCGATAATCATCATAATAAGAGTCAAAAATAAGGGCACGCGTTTCTGAATTTTTTGGCGGCTTGGGCGCAGGGACATCAGTCACAACACGGTCCAAAACTTGATTTACGCCCAAACCCGTCTTGGCGCTAATCTGCAAAATATCTTCAAACTTGCAGCCGAGTAAGCTGACAATTTCTGCGCCAACCCGCTGCACATCGGCCGCAGGCAAATCAATTTTGTTGAGCACAGGGATTATGGTTAAATCTGCAGCCATGGCTAAGTAGACGTTAGCCAGCGTCTGCGCCTGAATACCCTGGCTAGCATCTACTACCAATAGCGCACCCTCGCAGGCTTGCAAACTGCGCGACACTTCGTAGCTAAAATCCACATGGCCCGGCGTATCAATCAAATTCAGTTCATAATCCTTGTAGCGCATTCTAACAGGGGCTAATTTAATGGTAATCCCCTTTTCACGCTCCAAATCCATCTTGTCTAGCAGCTGCGCCTTCATGTCGCGCGCCTGTACGGTGCCGGTTAACTCTAATAGTCGATCCGCCAAGGTAGACTTGCCGTGATCAATGTGGGCAATAATACAAAAATTTCTAATATGGTCCTGTTGCATCAGAGACATTATACCGTATAAGGGGGTAAAACTACTGCCGATAGTCCGGCTGGTCCAGTTTAACGACCTTGTAGTGCCGCTGCAAATAGGTTAGCTGACGCACCAGTTGGTCTAGCTGCGGGTGTGCTTCTTTGCCAACTGTTGGCATATGTAAAATTGCATCTAACTGCGTGGCAATGGTAATAAAACAATCTCCGGACTTTGCTAAAACATCTGCTGGCAGGTCTGGTGAATCTACGATGTCGTGCAGCAAACGCTGCGGCTGCATGGCCATAGTGTAGGTCATATATTACTCGTCTCTCTAATGCTTACGTAGCGGTCCCCGCTAATAATTAGGTGATCCAGCAGTTCTATGCCCAAAATTTGACCTGCCGCCTCTAGCTGCTCTGTTACTTCTACGTCTGCGCTAGTTGGCTCTAAGCTGCCGGATGGGTGGTTGTGCGCCACAATAACGGCAACCGCGCCGCGCTCCAGGGCGGGCTGAAACACCTCCCGCGGGTGGACGACATTGCTGGTTAGGGTGCCAACAGAAATGACTTCATCGTGCACAACTTGGTAGCGGCTATTAAGATACAGCCCGCGCAGTTGCTCTTTTTGCAGGTAGCCCATAGACTGCATGTGCTGGTAGGCTTGCTTGGCTGTTCTAATGTGTAGCGGGCGGCCAGCACTGGTGGCGTAATAGCGACGCCCTAGTTCAAAGGCAGCAATAACTTGGGCGGCTTTGGTAAGCGGAATACCCGTAGCGTCTGCTAACCGCTGGGCATTGAGCTCTGAGCCGATGGTGCGCTCTCCGTACTCATGCACGGCGCGTTTGGCCATAGCCAATACGTCTTCTTTTACCGTGCCGGTGCGCCAGAGTACAGCTACCAGCTCTGCAACGCTGAGTTGGCCTGGACCACTTTTGACTAGTTTCTCATAGGGGCGATCTGCCTCCTCCATGTCACGCACGCGCAGAACATACTGGCCTGAACGCGGACGCTCTCCTAGTAGACAATCTTGGTCGGTGATTTTGTAGGTTGTATTCATATTGTTAAGTATACCCCGCCCCAAAAGTGAAATATTAAAAAATTATTAACTTTTTGCTTTTACCCCTGTAAAGATTTTTAATTTTTTGGAATGTTGGACAATTCTATAGGACCAATATCGACAATTCTGTCTGTTGAAGGCCTATAAATAATAACTCTGCGGGCTTTTTCATAGACAATGATTTTATCGCCATTGCTTGCTTCTTTTAGGAATGGTGTTTTGAGTGCGCTCGTATCAGTTACGGTCGCCATGAGTGACGGTTTTTCTGAAGTCGGCAGGTGCATATGCTTGGACAAGCGAGCGGTCACAACTTGTATATTATTCAAATCCTCGCTCTTAAATACGAGCCGCCAAGCAGCAAAGCCTAGTATGAGTGCTAGGCAGAAACCAATCAGTATGAATATGTAACGTCGCTTCATTAATTGTCGCTTTCTAGGTACCAACCCCCAAAATCAATGGCAGGCGTCCCGGCCGTGGCATTGTTAGTAATCCAAAATTGCGGTGCCAGAAAACTGCTCGGGAGATTCGTAGACACCGTATTTGTAACAGTGGCGCCAGTCGAGATATTAGTTACCCGATATGTTACAGAAGACCCGTTGGGCGGTGAGAATATCACTAGTTCATAGAGGTCTGTATTATTGACCGGCAATGTTGCGCCAAGGTCAGTTACTGTTGGCGCTGTACCTGTTGTGTTGTTGACCCATTTCCAGTTGCCAGTATTGCTGTTGATTGCAAGACCAAGTCGACCAATGGTACCACTGGTAGTCGGGTCAACGTTTGTTGGCGCTGCCACAGAGTCAGTGAGGCCAATAAACGCACGGTTGCCCGTGCCGAGCGTACTCGTTCCAAAACGGATAGTGTAAAAGAACCCACCGAGGCCGGGGGCGTTGCCGCGCCATACTTGTAGGGTGCTTTGGCGATGTGATGCCAGGCTGCCCGCAGTGTTTGCGGTTGTAAAGGTTGCACGCCGAGTAGAGGTCAGCAAGCTCGTGCTAGTCGGTGTGGGGTTTGCGGCTGTTCCTACGTTTGTGAAGGTACTTCCAAAACCGCTTACAAAAGTTGTTAAAGTAGTACCGCCAGCTGGCATCATCATCGATACACGGTTAAAGCCTAAGTTGGCCTGGATGGGCGTATCAACGCCAGATGGCCCTACCCATTTTGGCATCACCCGGCCAGCAATGCTCTTAGCGTAAATCTTTATATTATTAGCGGCTGGAGTGATGGGGTCATTGCCAGCGGCCAGCTGCAGACCACCTGAGGCAATATCTACCCCAATATCCCAGCCAGAGCCAATGTACAAGCCTTCTTCTGTACCTGCTCCTTGAGACGTTGAGCCCTCTAGCTTTATTCCGTACGACGTCACTCCTGTTACGGGTCCTGTTGCGTTCGCAACAATTCTCAGGCCGCTCCATGCGCCACCACTGGTTGAGCCAGGTTGATAATCTATCCTCATGCCAGCTGATTCCACGGCTGCTGCACCGCCTACGTAGTTAACCGATAAACCATTCACACCAGCTGTCGTTACAGGCTGGCCGGCATTAGAAATTGCCAGCATGTCATTAGTTGGTACGGCCGCTGCTGAGATTGTAAGGTTCCGGCCGGCTGATTCAGAAATTGTGTTTCCACTGTTATAGGCTGACTGAAGGGTTATACCAGATGCACAACTGCCCCACGCTGGAGCGGTATTGACGCCGCCAGATACTAGACATGAGCCAGCGGCTACATCGCTTAGCTTAGCAATACTGTTGGTGCCATTGGCATACAACAAATCACCAATGGCATAGTTGCTTATGCCGGTGCCGCCGTTAGCCACCGGTACTACGGCAACTGTTCCTAGCGCACCAGCTGCAGTATTTGTGACGATGCCGGCCGTGTTCAGGCTAGATGCCGTCACCCCACTCGCACTTACTCCGCCGGATACGTTGATCCCGCCTGTTTGCTGCGAGCCAGGGTTAAGCTGGACTAATTGGCTGGCGCTCAGGCCGCCAACTAAGCCGGAGTTGAGTGCGTATGGTACAGAGGTTAGGCGGACATAGGGCTTCATTTCTCCGTCCCAGCTTACGGTGCTTGCAGTGCCACCCACATTCATGCTGAGCCAAAGTGTATTTTGATTCCAATCAATGCCGCTAAAAGCGGTGATTGAACCCAAGTTAACCTGAAAGGTTCCAGCCGTAATCTGCACACCCTGACTAGCACTTACAAGATAGTCTTCTGTCCATTTAAGGGTACTGCCAACGCCCTGGTTAGTGCCATCTTGGTAGATTTTAAACTCCAGGTTGTACACACCATCTGGAATATTAACCCCACTGCTATTCACCAATTTTCCCTGAAAGCTAATCTGTTGGTTAATACCCGTGGCTGCCTGGGCAGGAGCCAAAAATGACCATGCTAGAAAGGCCGCTAGGAGGGCCAGCAGAACTATTTTTTGAGGGGTTTTTATTCTCACGTGCATAAGCTACATTTTCCCGTAAGTCTAGTGTACCCTGGAAATGCTTATGCTACAAGGGGTCAGCGACGTTTTTTCTTGCGGCGCGGCGGCTCATGCTCGTGCAACAGCGTGCGCGGCCGTATAACCTTAAATACGTGGTCTTGTTTGAGCACGGTACTGGGCGTCTTTTTTGGCTGGTGCCGCTTAGATTTTTTAGCCGATTTTTGGCGCTTCTTAGCCCTTGGCGGTCTAGTAAACAGCTTACGTAGTGCCGCCCGTTGCCACCGTATCAATAGCCACAACAGCACCACTAGCAGCAACCCGCAGGTTATCAGCAGGCCCAGTGGCACATACCAGAAACTTACGTGATAGGTGCTGGTGCCTAAAGAGCCGTCGTAGCGATATTCTATGTCCAAATCGTATTTACCGGGCAGCAGATAGTATTTATTCCCCTTCAAATTCGTTTCTAATAGCCGACTTGACCCCGGCAGCACCATAGCAGAATCGTTGTTGAGCTGGCCGCGCATGATTACCTGGCCGCTTCGACT
>ENA-UOYA01005228-UOYA01005228.1-activated-sludge-metagenome-genome-assembly--contig:-NODE-5228-length-10378-cov-6.574252_pt1 | contig 10378 bp, 11 predicted proteins | sample MGYA00238163_ERZ764804 | MGnify/ENA primary metagenome ERZ764804 (study PRJEB28919, sample SAMN05720223) | activated sludge metagenome | isolation source: Anaerobic digester | place: Hong Kong...
GTCATAGATCTTTCAGGAAATGCTAACGATCTTTTTTCGCAATCACCAAATAGACCAATTAATAAAGATAATTTTGTTAAAAGTGGTAAAAGAATAGTGTATTTTCCACCTTCAATAGCGGAAACAGATTGGCTTACTGTAAAAACTCTTACGCCTACAAAAATTTTTTGTCCTAATGGTTATACTGCATTTTTAACAGTTGCAACATTTTCTAGTAATACTACATCTAGCAATCCAAATATAAACCCACCAAATACATATGTTGGTGATGTAGATGCTGGCGGTATATATTGTAATTTTGGTCTTAGTGCCGGAAATGTACAATATTGTTATTATGATGGTGCTGGCGCCGGCTGGACTACATACGGAAGTACGGGTTTAAATTTGAATAATGGCGTTCTTCATACTATCGCCATCTCTCATTCCACAACTGGAAACATCAATGTTTATGCTGATGGGGTATTAGTAAATGCCTCTACATCTGCAACGGGATGGTCTGCTAGCCATGGAATGTCAATTGTTGGAATTGGATATTCCTATGCAGATCAATCAAATGATGGTAATATGTGTGAATGTCTTATTTTTAACGCTTCTTTATCTGCCGATAAAATTAAACAATTACATTTTCGTTCTAGATCCGTTTATGGAACGCAATTATATTTTTAAAAATTAATTTTATACTTTAATTGATATATTGTTTTTATAAGAGATTATGAAAGCACCAATATCATTATGTATTATAGTTAGAGATGAAGAAAAAAACATTGAAGAATGTTTACAATCTATTAGAGATTACGTTGAAGAGTTGGTGGTAGTTGATACTGGTTCTACCGACAATACTGTCAATATTGTAAAAAAATATGCTGATAAATTTGAAATTTTTACAGATTGTAATGATGAAAATGGTGCAATTAAAGATTTTTCTGCAGCTCGTAATTATTGTTTTTCTTTAGCAAGTAAAGATTGGGTAATGTGGGCAGACGCTGATGATATTATTAATGGAGCAGAAAATTTAAAATTAATTGTTGAAAAATATTCAATAGAGCAATTTAAAGATAAAAATATTTCAATATTATTTCCATATGAATATGGTCATGACGCTAATGGCAATTCATCAATTGTTCACTATAGAGAACGATTAGTTTATCCTGGTAAAAATTATAAATGGAAAGGTCCTGTTCATGAAGTATTGATGTCAGATAATAGCATTCATGAAGTTTTACAAGATGTAAAATTTATACACCGAAGAGGTGTGTACGGTAAGGTAACAGATCCTTATCGTAATTTTAGAATTATTAAAAAATTAGTTGATGAAATTGGCGAATCAGATGCTCGTCAATTATATTATTTGGGATTAGAGTATGGAAATATTGGAGAGATAGATAATGCTATAAAAACTCTTGCACGTTATACTGAATTGACGGGCTGGGAAGATGAAAAATTTATGGCTCAATTAAAAATAGCTCAACATTATTTGAGTTTAAATGATTTTAATAATTCTATTGAATGGGCAAATAAAGCAATTCATAATAAAGAAGACTGGAGTGAAGCTTACTTTCATCTAGGGAAAACTTACTATTATTTAGCTTTAAGTATTGAGAAGCAAGGTAAGCAAGCTCGTAGAGAGTGGCAAAAATGTGTCAATTTTATTAAAATAGGCTTTAGTTTCCCCTCTACAAACACCTTATTATTCGTTTATCCTCTCGAAAGATCGGTTGAAATTCACAGACATTTAAATATGGCTTTAGGTAGAATTGGCGATATTGTTGGAGCACTTGAAAGTTGTAATGTTGCGCTTAAAACATATCCAAATGATCCTCAAATATTATTTAATAAATTAATTTTTGAAAAAGAATTACATAAAAATAATGCAATTAATGAACTTAACCAACTAGGCTCTTTAGGATCTTTAAATGATTGGCAAAAATCAGAAATTTGCAATATTTTATATGGCAAAAATAAACCTATTCATGATGATTGGAAACCATATCATAAACCAGAAGGTTATCCAAAAAATGTTACTAAGAATGACTTTCCAGTAGCTTCAATTTCACCACATTCTCAAGCATGGTCAATACCAGAGCAATTTGTTCGAGATGATTTGCCATTACAAATGACAGATGCACAACTTCAAAGTATGGTAAGTACAATTTGGCATCAATACATGTTACATGACGAAGTATTATCTGCTATTTCGTTTTTAGAAAATGCTCCATATAGAGTCAGGCATTCTTTTGAAACGCAAAAAGCCTTAGAATTAACAAAAGCTTGTATTGCATGGATGGATGACAAAAATGATTTTCAGAAAATAAATGCTCCGGCTAATCCAGAGGTTGAAGCTGGCAATCCATTGCCCAATAAACTTGTTATGTCTGAAGGTCATCGTTTTGATTATATTGCAAATAACTTGAAACCTAATTCAACATTAGTTGATTTTGGCTGTATGGATGGTTGTTTTACTAATAGATATGGAATGTTAGGTCACAAACCGACTGGATTAGATGTTTGCGAAAGTTCTATTAAATTAGCAAGAAAGAAAGCAATTGAATTTAATACTGGCGCCGAGTATGTTTGCACATATTTTCAAGATGCAGTAGATAAAGTTCCAAATAATCATTTTGATTATGCTACCAGTACAGACACATATGAACACATTAAAGATCCTGTAAAGGATATGTTTATACCAGCAAATAAAATGCTTAAAAGAAGATGGTAAGTTCTTGTTAGCTACGCCACATGGTGCCTGGATGCGTGGACAATATTTAGAATGGGCACATCCATGGAATCAAGCAAGAGAAGGGAAAACTTGGATTGAACCTTATCCAAGGGCTCATTTGATTGCTCCTACAGTTTGGACTTTAGTTGCGCAATTTAGAGAGGCAGGTTATTGGGTTAAAGATTGTTATCCGGATATGTGTGATAATACTTTAGATTTATTATCTAAAGAAGTTATTGATCAAGGCAATATATTTGCAGAAGCTCATAAACAACCACCATCTGGTCATGGAAAAGGATTAGACATCGTATTTTTTATTGGAGATGGTTTAGAACAATGGTCACCAAAAACTGTAGAAAAGACAGGTAATGGAGGTAGCGAGTTAATGGCATTAGAGATGGCAAAAAGATTATCTAAACTTGGTCATAAAACTAGAATTTATAATAGTTGTGGGGCATCCGGAGAAGGAATTTATGATGGTGTAGAATATAGGTCAACAAATAAATTTCAAGATTTAGAGTGTGATGTTTTAGTAGTATCTAGAAATGCAACAGGTCTTGAAGATAATTTTAATATTAAATCTAAATTAAAAATATTGTGGGTACATGATTTATTTATATCTAATTGTAAAAATGAATTGGTTTTAAAAGCAGATAAAATATTTGCATTGTCTGATTTTCATAAAACATTTTTAATGCATGCTCATAATTTACATTCAAGCCATATATTAAAAACAAGAAATGGAATAGATTTAGCACTTTTTGATAATAAAAATATTAAAAGAAATAAGTTTAAATGTATAACTGCAAGCTCGCCAGATAGATCGCTTCCAGTACTTCTTGAAATTTGGTCTAAAATAAAAGAGCAAGTGCCATTAGCAGAGCTACATATTTATTATGGTTTTGATAATTGGAAAATTTGCGCACAAAACGATCCATTGCAAATGGATTTAATAAATAGATTAGAGAGTCAAATTAAATCAATGGAGAATCTTGGTGTAGTATATCATGGTCGTATAAATCAAAAAGAATTATCAGAAGAGTTTTTATCAGCAGGCGTATTACTTCATCCTACATGGTTTGAAGAAACTTATGGAATTACGTTTGCGAATGCTCAGGCTGCAGGGCTCAGAATTGTTAGTTCATCTATAGGAGCTCTTAATGAAATTGTAGCTGATAGAGGTACATTAATAAGTGGAGCTTGGACAGATGATTCTTACAAACAAAAATTTATTGATGCTTCCGTTCACGCTCTATTAAAAGAAGGAGATGATGATCGTGAAGTATTGCAAAATTATGCTAAAAATAATTTTGGGTTAAATGAATTAGCTAAAGATTGGGAACAAATATTTTTTGATATAATGAAAGATAAAGAAGTAAACCCAATTATACCATATAACCCTACGCCTGCTTACAGAAATAATTGTAATGGATATTCAGATGGTGACACTCGACTTGCAGAAAACGACCATAAAAGAAATAAATTAAAATGAGTAAGATAGCTATAATATTAAGTGCTTATAATCTTGGATCTAGACCACTTGACTTTTGGTTTAATAATATTTTTGAAAGTTCTAGAGGTGCTACAGGCACAGACATATCTTTTTGCATGATAAGTAAAGAGCTTGTTAAACTTGGACATGATGTTCATATGTTTACTGTCCATGCTCAACCTGAAAATAAGCCTGATACTTGGGAAGGCGCTAAATTATATAATTTTATAGATAGGCACACTGTTATTGATGATACTTTTGATGTTGTTATTTCTATAAGTGACCCCGATGCTCTTCGTGGAGTTAGTACTAAACCATTAAGAATAGTATGGCAATTTTTAAATGATTGGACATATTGTCAGCCAGGCTTTGATGATTTTGTTGATTTATATTTGGGTGTATGTGATCAGCACACAAAACATTTGCAAAAACAAAGCCCCAAGCCAGAAAAATGGAAAACTTTGGCTTTAGGTTGTGATACTACTTGGTTTGATATGGATAAAAAAGTTAAAGGTAGAATGATTTTTTGTTCTTCTGCAGATCGTGGATTACATTTGGCTTTGCAATGTTTTCCTGAAATTAAAAAAGCCGTTCCTGAAGCGACATTAAAAATATTTTATCATTTTCAAGATGGACCAATATTGAATGTTGAGCCAACTTCTAAAGTGGATCATCCGCACGTAATAGAGATGGCTAATAGGTTAAGATATTGCAAAGAAGCTATTAAAAGAATGAGTCATATGGGGGTAGAACATATTGGCTCAGTTAGCGTAAATGAAATCAAAAAGCAAATGAGCGAAGCTGAAGTTTTGTTGTTTCCTGTGGACACAGTTGCATTTTCAGAAGGTTTTAGTTTAAGTATTCTTCAATCGCATGCGGCAGGAGCAATTCCAGTTATAACATCTGCCGATTGTATTGGCGGAATTTATAAAAATAGTGGAAGTTTAATGGTTGAAATGCCGATTATAGATAAAATGGAAGAATATACAAATTTAGCAATTAAAGCATTGACTGATGAAAAATTTGCAGCAAACAGAAGAAAAAAATGCTTAAATTTTGCTAAAAAATTCTTATGGAAGGATATAGCTAAAAAGATGGAAATAATTATTAATAAGAGTAAGAAATGAATAATAAAGAGTACATAGATTTAGTTAATCAAGGGAAATTTCCTGAAGATATTAACGTTCCTTTAGACTCTCCATTTATTGATGAGCGAGGTATTATACAAAATTTATGGCTTGGTAATTGTGGCAGTGTAACTTTAATTACTAGTAAAGCAGGATCAATTCGTGCAAATCATGTACATCATGATGATTGGCACGGAGTCTATATATTATCAGGAGAAATTAAATATTCATATGGAGACCCTGAAGGAGAAGTTATAGGACGCAACTATAAAACCGGAGAAATGATTTTTTCTCCACCAGAAGTTTGGCACAAAGTGGAATTTTTAGTAGATACAACAATTATTACATTTAATGGAATTATCAAAAATCATGAAAATTATGAAAAATCCATAGAAAGATCTAAATAAATTAGTATGAAAATAATTAATTGCCGTTTTTGTAATGATATTCTTCCAGAAGCTATTTTTAAGCTTCCAGATACTCCTTTGGCTAATGAATTTTTATTAGAGTCAATTGAACAAGATAAATTTTCATTACAATTAGCTTCTTGTAATAATTGTCATTTATATCAATTAACTGAGTCAGTTCCGGCAGACAGGCTTTTCAACAAGGATTATACTTTTGTATCTGGAACATCTCCATCAAATCAACAATATTTTCGTAAATATGCAGAAGATCTTATTCGCCGTTTTAACTTGCAAGCAGGTGATTTTGTAGTAGAAATTGCATCTAATGATGGTACTATGTTACGTGTATTTCAAGAATATGGCATTCGCATACTTGGTATTGATCCGGCTTCAAGTATAGCAGATAAAGCTACAAAGGAAGGCATTAAAACCATACCAACGTTTTTTACAAGCGAGTTGGCTGATAGTATAATTAACGAATATGGTAATGCTAAATTAATTGTTGCTAATAATATGCTAGCTCATATAGATAATGTAAATGATATCATTATTGGAGTAAGAAAATTACTTGATAATGATGGGGTATTTGTATTTGAAAACTCTTATTTTAAAGAAGTATACGAAAAATCAATTTTTGATTTAATTTATTCAGAGCATAAATCACAATTTTTAGTTTATTCATTATTGGTTTTATTTCAAACTAACAATATGTGTTTTTTTGATGTTCAATCCACAGAAGTACATGGTGGGTCTATAAGAGGATTTGTTTCTAAAAAATATCAAACGTCAAGTAATGTAAATGAATTTATTGAAAAAGAAAGGCTGCTTGGATTAATTGTAAATAGTGTTAAAAACACTAAAATGTTAGAATGGCAAAATAACATAGAATTATTAAGCCATAATTTGTTGATTGAAATAAAAAAATATGCAAAAGGCAAAGTTATTGGGTATGGCGCTCCTGCAAAATTAACTTCATTATCCTATACTTTAGGCATTGATAATTCTATGTTAGAATATATTGTTGATGACAACCCTATTAAACAAAATACGTATTCCCCCGGCAAACATATACCAATAAAACCTTTTTCTAAAATATTAGAAGATAAGCCAGATGTAATTATTATTACTGCTTGGAATTTTTCCCAAAGTATTATAAAAAAATGTAAAGACGCTGGTTATGATGGTAAATTTATTATACCTTTACCAGAATTAAAAATTATATGAAAAAGAAAGTTCTTGTTACAGGATCTTGCGGGTTTATCTTTAGTAATTTTATATTTAGGAATGTGCATGAGCAATCAGAGTATAATTTTGCTAGTGTTGATAAATTAATAGCCGCCTACAATTTTAACAATATATGTAAACAACCATCTCATAATTTTTATATGGGAGATATTGCGGATGAAAAATTTATGGATAATGTTTTTTTGCTAGAAAAACCAGATTATGTTATTCATGGAGCAGCTGAAAGTTTTGTTGATGATAGTATTGCTTCAGCAAAACCATTTATTCATTCAAATGTGATGGGTACCCAGAACATTGTTGATTTGTCTGTTAAATATGGAATTGATAAATTTATCTATATAAGTACTGATGAAGTGTATGGTCATCTTAAACTTGGAGATGCTTCTTGGACTGAAGAATCAGTTACTTTACCTCGCAATCCTTATTCTGCTTCTAAATTAGCTGGCGAACTTATTGTTAGATCTGCTGGTGAAACGCATGATTTAAATTATAATATTACTCGATGTTCGAATAACTATGGCGCCCGCCAGCCACCAAGAAATTTAATACCTAAGATAATAACTTGTTTACTTAATGATCGAGAGATTCCCATTCATGGATCTGGTGAGCAAATGAGGGAGTGGATATTTGTAACTGATCATAATGATGCTATAATGACAGTATTAAAAAAAGGGATTAATAAAGAAATCTATAATATTGGATCGGGATTTGAACTAAGTAATTTAGATGTAATTAAATATATTTCAAATATTATGGGTATAAGTCCTAAAATAAAGCATATTAAAGATCGAGCTGGTCATGATTTTAGATATTCTGTTAATTGTGATAAAATAAAAGCATTAGGGTGGCAACCAAAAATCAATGATTTTAGTCAAGGACTTGAAATGACTATTAAATGGTATATGGAAAATAAAGATTTTTACAAATGATTACGCTAGGGTTAATCGGTGTAGGTAAATGGGGACAAAATTATCTTAAATTAGAAAAAGAATTAGATGTTAAGATATTGACTGCGGGGCGGGATGAATGGCAATCCTTAATAAAATCTAAAGTGTGTGATGGTATTATAATAGCCACGCCTCCAGATAGTCATATAGATATAGCAATAGAGTGTTTAAAACATAATATTCCTATAATGATCGAAAAGCCATTATCATTAACTTTAGAAGAATCATTGAAATTAAAAAAATATCAAAATAACACTTCTATTTTGGTTAATTATATACATTTATTTGCCCCCGCATTTCAATATATGTTAAATAAAATAAATTTAAATGAAATAAAATCAATAACTTCTAATGGAAGTAATAGTGGACCATACAGAAATTATTCTGCTTTATTAGATTATGGTCCACATGATATAGCAATGAGCTTATTTTTAACTAAGCAAAATCCGGAAATAGAGCTAACTTCTAGTGAAAATAATTTTATTTTTAATTTAAAATATAAACATTTTACTCATAATATTTGCGTTGGGAATCGTTCTAAAAATAAAAATAGATTTTTTCAAGTTGAAACAATAGACAATAAATTTATTTATGATGATACATCTGAACATAAATTAACTTGTGATGGTGTGCCAATTTTTATTGAAAATCAAAATTACTTATTTAATTCAATTAATTGTTTTTTAAGATCTATTAATGGTAAGAAAGATAATAGATTGGGATTAGATTTAAGCTTTAAAGTAATGGAAATCCTCGAAAAATTAATAAATCACTAATTTAAAATCTTATAATTATACGGTATACTGTTGGAGATAATAATGGTTGTATATAATAATGTTGGCAAAAAAGTTTTAGGCAAAGATTTCAATTATTTTAAAGAAATTGCGGTGTCTTCTACTACATTTGGTGTAGGAGCGGATGGATATCAAGCAGATGCCTTTATTACTTTCCCCACAAAAGGTGGCGGAGTTATATTTCACACTAAGGGTTCGTCAACTAATACTGTTGAATATAGTTTTAATGGTAATACTGTTCATGGAGAATTAATTCCTGGTGGAAACAGAACTACTTTAACATTTTATAATCGAGCCATTTCTATGATTTACTTTAGAGTAAAATCAGGATCTTCTGGTCCAATAACAGTGACTGTAGAAGCTTGGTGCTAATTTGTTCGATATATGAATAGTATGATAAAAAAGAAGGGTCTTATTCTTAATAAGTGTGAAATAGAGGGTTGCGTAGAAAATAAAAATCTTCATTTGCATCACATAGTAGAAAGAACTGAAATAAATACTACAAATCATAATTATAATTTAGCTATTTTATGTCCAAATCATCATGCTGCGCATCATCACGGCAATTTAAAAATTATAGCTATTTATCCGGCAACTTTACCACCTAATAATAGAGTATTAGTTTACGAGTTAGATGGCATTAAAAATATTGATATTGATGAGCCATATGTTAAATTCGAAAATAAATCATACAAAGTGTAAGGATTGATATGGACAATGAATATGTTGGCGTAGTGTGTTGGTTTAATAGCAAAAAAGGCATTGGGTTTATTTTGTGGGATAAAGGTGGCGTTAAACAAAAAGACATGTTCGTTCATTATAGTGATATAAATCATTCTGGATTTAGAACTTTACTTAAAGACCAACGAGTTAGTTTTGGAATAGGCGAAAATAAAAATGGCGATCCAAAAGCCATCAATGTTACAGTATTAAAATAATTGCTAATAATTTAGCATAACTAATAGGTTAATTATGAGTAAAACTAATACTTGGGAAAGTGACTTATTAAAGCTTGTTTTTAATAATGTTAGCGCTGCTGGAATTGGAGACGTAACTGGATTGCAAGCATCTGGCACTGCCGGGAGTTTGTATGTTAGTTTGCACACTTCAGATCCTGGTGAAGATGGATATCAAAATACAAATGAAGCTACATATACTTCTTATGCAAGAATTGGTGTAGTTAGAAGTAGTAGCGGATGGACTGTATCTGGTACAGCTCCTACTCAGGTAGTTAATTTTGCAGCAGTAACATTTGATCAATGCACTGGTGGTAGTAATACTATAACGCATGTTGGAGTAGGAACTTCATTAAATGGTGCTGGAAAATTATTATATGTTGGCGCATTGACATCATCTTTAGCGGTATCGAATAACATTACGCCTAACTTTGTTGCAGGCGCACTTGTGATAACAGAAGATTAAAATTTAAAGGAATAAAAATGGCATTATACGCATTATCACAAAGAACAACAGCAACCGCAGCAGCTTCTGCAAGTTGGGAAATTCGTTCAACTTCAACCAATAAACCTAAAGTTATGGAACTTGGAATTTCTCAAGTTGCCGCAACAGCAGGAGTTTATGGTATTGGTCGTCCAAGTGCAATTGGCATTACACCTACATCTCCACAAACATTCGTGGACGAAGGTGATG